>Ga0193692_1000397_pt1 | contig 10981 bp, 12 predicted proteins | sample L3a1metaG_FD_144917 | JGI IMG/M metagenome (GOLD analysis project Ga0193692, IMG submission 144917) | Soil microbial communities from a riparian zone of the East river system, Colorado, United States - L3a1 | ecosystem: Environmental > Terrestrial > Soil > Riparian zone | place: USA: East River... | reverse complement strand
TTGACGTCTGAGGACAGCGCCACCAGCAGCTTCTTCCGGCTCCGCAACTTCACCCACAGACCCCACGCCAACGCGCCGATCGCCGGCAGGCTCAGGACGATCTCCGTGGCGAAGTGGGCCACGTAGCGTTCACGATCGGCGTCGTTGATGACGTGATGTGCGACGAGGAATCCGCCGACATAGGTCAGCAGCGTCCGCAGAATCACGCCGAGAAACTCTACTGTGATGGGGTCCATGAGTTACTGTCCGATCTTCACGCCAGCGACCAACGCGCCAGCGATAATGCTTCCGTATTTCGCCAGGAAGACGCCGAAGTCCTTCCACTTGGATCGCACCTGTTCGTAGAAGACCTGGTTCTCCGCGCGTTCCGCTTTCAGATCCTCACGAATCGCGGCGAGCTGTGCGGTGATCGGCGAGAGGTCCAGCGTCGGTGCGACAGGCGGACTCACGACAGGCGGCGTCGGCGGAGGGACGATCACCACCGGTGGAGGCGTGACCACAGGAGGCGGAATCACCGGCCCGAACGTGAACGTACCGCCAGCCCCACCCGGCCACGGCACCGCGACCACCGCAGACCGTTCCGTGACGGTCCTAACGTCCTTCGCGCGGGCATCCCCAGCGGTGACGAAGAACCCAACCGTCTCCCCGGGTGTCAGTTCCCCGGCATCGTGCAGCGGTCCCCAACTGGAGTCGTAGTACCAGTTCTGGATGTAGTTGGCGGCCGGTCCACACCCCCCGATCCGTCCGTCCCAGAACTCAATCCCGCCGCCGGTGAAGGCTTGCCCGTTGACCGTCCGAACCAGCCACAAGGTGTATTGAATGGTCCCGCCGTTCCAACCGGGGATGGCGACACTCGGCCACCGATCCGGCCCGGCCTTCTTGTCGAAGGCCACCGCGCAATCGTTGGAACCGAGATCGAGACGGGTGATCGCCGTGGTGATCGGCCAGTTGGCGACGTCTCCAGCCGAGCGTTCAATCGTGGCGGTGCTCAGGCTGATCGCGTCTTGCGCGGATACCGGCACCGCGAGGAGGAGAAGAATGGCGAGTGTCTTCATGATCTGCCTTCCACGATCTGGATCGTCACCTGTTCATCGCGTGCGAGCAGCGGCGCAATCGTCGACTGGAACAGCTCGCAGGCGGCGCGGGAGTGTTTCAGCACCGGTCCCACATGCTCCATGCCGAGCAAAATGCAGCCGTCCGTGTCGTGCTCAAAGTTACCGGGATGAATCCGAATCCCAGATCGTCCCGGCACCCCGATCACCAACGGCAGCACCCGACCAAACCGCGCCGACATCGTCACGATCACTTTGTAGGTGCCGAGCGGAATCGCGGGATGGTTCACGCGGTCCTCGTCTGGCTCGAGTGAATAGCAAAACCACCGCTCGTTCAGCGACAGCTCGCCGAGCGTCCCATCTGGTCCAGACGACACCCGCGTGAGCAGGAACTGCATCAGTGTCCAGAGTGAATCCGTGAGCGGCGCCGCCGTTCTTCGACCCGAGGAATCCCGACGCTGCCCTTCGCGAGCCCGTGGTCCACGAACAGCGTCGTGTGCATGTTGATCACTTCCGCGTGGTCGTCGATGTCGTCCAGCGCCTGTTTCCCGAGGTCGATGCCCTCCGAGATCAGCGTGTACAACTTGATCAGGCCATAGCCGATCCCGGTGAGCGCGCCCGTGATCAGCAGATTGCCGAGATTCAGATCCGGCGTGAATGTCATCCCGCGGTCTCCCCTATGGGTGCGTCGTGTCCTTGTGTCACCGTGTAGTCGGCATCCTCGAGCACCATCGGCCGCTGGGGATCCAGTCCGTGCTGCAGCGCGAACGCGTCGACGATCGCGTTGCGCTGCTTGACGAGCGCCGCCAGTTGCGCCCTCAGACGCGCGAGCTCGAGATCGCACAACGCCGTCCGCGCTTGGAACTCCCAGAAGTCTCCGCGCTCGATGGGTGTGGTCATGCCGCCGGCCATCTGACATCGCACGTGATCTTCATCACCGTCCCCACTGCAAGGCCGCTTGGCACAGACCGGGATAGCGCGTCATCGTCGCCGTGATCCCAAACGTGTACGGCGTATTCGTCCGAGCGGCCAGCCGTTGTCCAGGGCGCAACAGCAGTGAATGCGGCAATGCAAGGAACGGTGTCGCGGTCACATTGCTGGCTCTCGCGACGGCCACCCGAATGCAGCACATCTGCACTTGCACGTCATCGCCGGAGCTGTCCCTGACACCGAGTTCATCTGTCAACGGCTCGATCACTTCGAGCATAAATTCCTGACCTGGAGCTGGACTGGCGATGCCTGGGGTATACACGTCGGCGGTTTCCACGATCCAGACTTCGTTCAACGGCACGACAGGACCGTAGACCTTTGTCGGTGTCTTCAGGATGTCGGTGAAGTGACCGGGATAGTTCAAGTGGACGCAATCGGCCGCCGCGAGCTGCTGTGCAGACGCCGCGTGAACCCAGAGCCCACCAACCACCACGAGCGCCACGAGTCGTTTCATTTCGCTGATGCTCCTCACCGGAGAGTGACTTCGACGATATGCGCTCGCATATCGATCGCGGCGTTCGCGTTGCCGTTTTGGAACGTGATCACGAGGTTTTTGCTCGCCGTGGAGTCCTCGCCGATGTTGTTGTGAACCGCGAACGAAAACGTGCCACCAGCGAGCACCGCGCCGCCAGCGGACCCGCCCACGAAGTCCTTCGTGATGGCGATCCCGGAGACCGTGCCCTCGTTCAACGGATCGATCCAGCCGTTCACTTCGGCCCGCTGGGAGTTCGTCGCATTGGCCGCGCAGAGCTTGCCGTGGAGGTGAATCGGCCCACGATTCGCGCCTGCGTTCACGTTCGTGAAACTGGCGTCATAGATCGTGGTCGCGCCGTACTTCACCTTGATCCGCATCGTCGTCGCGCCGCCCGAGTTGTTGATCTGATCCCCGATCAACGAGAACTCTAGGAGCTTGTCGGTGCCGAGCGTGCCGCCCGCCACGGCTTTCGTGTAGACCGCCGTCTCCGTCACGGTGTTCGCCACGGTCTGCAGCGAGACCTGTCGGTCGAATCGCTGGGGTGCGAGGTCCATGTGGTCCTTCAGATAGTTCGTGTTGTCGCTGACATAGGTCTGCATGTCGGCCACCGAGAGCACCGCCGCCGACCATGTCTTGACTGCTGTCCATGCCGACATCTATCGAACTCCTTAGAACGGGGCTAAGAGGGCCGCCGACGCCAGTGCGCTCGTCCCAACAATGAAATACGTCCCCGATGCCGGATCGGCCGCTGGGGCTAACGTGTAGGTCACCACCACCTGTCCCGTGGGTAAGACACGCAGCTCTTCGCCATTGATGAAGAACCCCCCATTCACGCCCGTCACCGTCTCCGAGATCGCCAGACGATCACTGATGTCGCGTTGCAACACCTGTGTGAGGAGTGTGGAGGTCCGTGCGGCCACCGTGACGGTCTTCGCCTGCGCGAACACGTCCTTATATTTCGCGAGCAGATAATTCGCCGCGCCCTGCGCAACGTTGTCATTGCTCTGATATGCCATATCGAACGCGACCGCATGTTCGCCGTTGGCAGTCACGCTCGTGGTGTCGGAGGCTTCGGCCGTCACCGTCCCGATGTCGTAGATGCCCTTCCCGAGGAGCTGATTCGTGGTGAGGAAGCCATTCGATCCGCTACTGTTCGTGACACTGAACGCCGCCCCGCTCGGTCCATCCGTGACGGTGATGGAAAACGAGGACGTGAGATCGGTCCCGGTCGCGGTATCGGTGGTATTGGCGATATAGTCGGTGCCCGCAACCTGCGTCTGGATGTCTGCTGCCCCAATCAGATCACCCGTCACCGGATTGCGATACGGCCCGAGGAGGAACTTCGTCGCACCCGCCATCACGCTGATCGGATTGGCTTGGCTATACACGACGGTGGTCGCGAACTCATCCACCACCTTGGGGTGTGCCGTCGTCCGCACCGTATTGATGATGTCGTCGCGTGTCGAGGGCAACGTGAGCCCGACGATGTCGGACTCCGTCAGGGTCCAATCCGTAGCGGTATGAATCAGACGGGTGTGTCGTCCCTCATAGCGCAAGGTGCCGGTGGCCGTGACGTAGATCAGATCGAATCCGCTGAGCGCGATCTTCCCGAACTCAGCTAACGCGGGCTGGTGCGTCGGACTACTGGTATCCAGGGCGTAGGGATAGGCTTCGGCGCCCACGTCGAAACTGGTGGCCGTGGGCTGGGCGGGCATCGCGGCCAGAATCGCCGTCATGACCTGATCGCCACGCTTGCCGACGAGTTGCCCGATGTCCGGCGTCAACGCCCAGCGGGCCGCCTCGTCGAGCCAATCCACCGCCGTCACGCGCACGTAGCGTTCGCGATTCTTGCCTGGGAGCGGATCGATCGCATCAATGCGTCCCACGAATCGCGTGCGCGATGTCGACGTCGCCGGATCGACCAGACGAATCCGACACCCGATCCCCAGCGCCCACCCGGTGCGCTTATTCGCATGGAACAGCGAGTAGTACCCCAGCTTAGCGCCGCTGTTCGACGCCGAATTATCCAGCGTGAAACTCGCGGTCCCTGTGGACGCGACCAGATCACCAGGGCCGCCCTGCGAGATGCCACGCCTGATGATGACGCCGGCCGCCGAGACCACATCGACGCTCCCGCCAGCGCCGAGGTTCGTCCATCCAGCCCCAAGGCCAGACAGTTCCACCTCCACCACGACGGTGGGCTTCTGTCCGCCCGTGGTGATCGGGGCGCCCGCCGCGAGTTTGAACGAGGCAATCCCTACGGCCGCTCGGCTGCTCCCACTCCACGACCATTGCGGGTTGACCGCCGCGGCGGTCGTCTGGATCTTGTAGGCGAGCGCCCCGCCTTCTGAGGTGCCGCCCACATAGTCCGCAGAGTCGACCAGTGTGAAGCCGCTGTTAATGCTGTAGGTGCTTGAGCTCGGTCCAGAACTCAGGAAGGCGATGATCAGTTCATTGTCGGCGGAGGGGGTAATACTCCCCGTTGACAGCGTCGTCCCTGTGCTGACCGTCGCACCGGTCTGCACATCAAGTGGAGAGGTATCTGGCGTGCCACCGAATCCCGCGACGACGATGGTGGCGAAGGCGTTGGCGGTGGTCGTGAATCGGAAGGTATGGCTCCCACCCACCGTGGGGTTCACGCAATAATAGCCACGCTGTTTCGGCTCGACGACTTCGTCATGGAAGGCCGTGGCCACCCACGCATTGCCGAAGGAATCCGAGAACGCCGCGCCCGCATCGGTCGGACTGTAGTCAGCGACGACGGCCACCAACAACGTCGCACCCGTGGTGGTCATCCCAGCCGTCGCGAGTCCTGATCCGCTCGTGTCGCCTGCGACCTTGGCGTGGATGGATCCACTATAGGTAAAGGCCATTGACTACGCCGCCGCCCGTGGCGCGAGTTGCACGGCGTCTCGGATCATCTTGGGGAGCACGCGCAGCATGTCAGCACGCAGCCCATCGAGACGGTCTTCAACCCCGCTCATGTCAGACCCGCCGCCAGCCCCGCCGCCGGCATTCAACGCCGCCAGTCCCGCCTTCCCCAGCGTCTTCATCCCGCGCTGGTTGACCACACCCTCCCCAGGCGTGAGCATGGCCGGGACGGTGTCTGAACCACGCGACCGCCAGCCGAGCACACGACCGCCGCCCGCGAGGTACTGGATCCCGTTGGCCCCCACATAGCCACCAGATGCCGCGTAGTTGCCCTGGTCGGACACGCCGAGCTCAGGAGGCGCGTCTACTTGGAACCCGATGTGAACCGTCTTGTCAGGGATCCCCGCGATCGCCGTGCCGAGACCACGCGAGATCGCGTCCGCCAACTTGTTGATCGTGTCGATCAGCGACGAGAACTTCTTGTCGAGGGTTTCCGCGAAGGTCAGTTTCGACAGGTCAGTCATCGCGGCCCCGCTCTCGTCCGTGAGCGTGCCCATGTCCACCATCGACTGGAGCGCCGGCTTCATCGCTTCGGGTATGGCCTGTCCGCTCACGAGGGCTTGATTGACGTAGTCCTGCAGCGCCGGCCCCATCTTGTTGATGATGGCGACGTGATCCACGCCTGCGGCCGTGAGGACTTCGTAGTCCTGCAAGAGCGATCCGGCCTGCTCGTTCAACTTCTGCGCGGCGAATGTCGGGCCGAGCTCGCTGATCGTGAAGCCGTATTTCGCCACGGTGTCATCGAGCGTCTTCATCGCGTCGTCTTGGAACTTCAACGCATCGTTCAAGGCGTTGATCGCCGCCGTGTATTGCTCTGGGTTCTTGGCGTTCAGCATGGCGTCGAGCGTCATGCCTGCGGCATGGGCTTTCTCGTTCAGTGCCCCAAGCCCGCCATTGAGATCGACGAACGCCTGACGGACGGGATTGACTTGCTTCTCGACGTCGTTGAACAGCTTCTTCAAGCCGCCGACGAGCGCCCCGACACCCGCGCCAATCGCCGTCCCGATGCCGGGCAGGATCATCGTGCCGATCGCCGCACCGCTCAGCGTGTTGGAAATGACGCCAGTCGTGGAGTCCGCTAGCGTGGCTCCCGCCACCGCGCCGACACCGGGCATCACTTTCCCAAGTGAGCCTCCTAATTCCTTCCCGAACGTGGCCCCCACCGTTGCGCCCAAGCCTGTCCCGATCGACTTGATCGCCCCACCGACATTGCCACCGCCCGTGAACGCGGCGGCGAGCTGCTGCGGGAGTCTGCTCAACTCATTGAGCAAATTATCTCGGAGCGTGTCTCCGAAGGACTCCGTGGCCATCTCCGCGTCGTGAATGGCGGCGGTGCTCTGCGGAATCACGTTCGGTAAGGTCGAGAACGCCGTGTAGAGCTTCGACACCCCGTTCGCCGTCTCGATCGTGGCGGAGTTGAAGGAGACGTTCGACGCCTCCAGATCATCCATGTGTTCGCGGACGTCTGCGAACGTGGCCGCCATCGCCGCAATGTGCGACGACAGATCCGGGATCACGGCGTTGAGCTTCGACGTATCAGCGACGAAGGTGCCGAACGAGAACGACTTCACGGAGTTGGCGAACTTCTCCGCTTCATCCTTGGCCTTCTTGGCGGCATTCGCAAAATCGATCGACTTCTTGGCGCTCGCGTCCAGATTCGCCGCGACGTCATCCAGTTGCGTCGTGAGCTTCGGCGGCACCATCGCGCCGAAATCAGGCTGCGCCTTCCGAGCCGCCGCCGCCGCGAACTCGATCTGTTTCCTGATGTCTTCGGTGATGGCCTTGGCTTCCCGTGCCGGAGCGCCCCAGCCCTTGACGAACATGTAATAGAACGCTTCAGCCGCCTGCCCCTTCGCGTTCCGAGCGGCTCGCGTGAGCGCATCGCCCACCTCGTCGATCGCCTCGACGGCGTCCTTACTCATCACCTTCGTGCCGTCGCCGAGTTCTTTGAATCCGCGCTTCAGGGCCGGTAACTGCTCCGCCCACGCTTTCCCGAACAATTTGGAGAGATCGCTGGCGACCCGGAGCGGATCGTCGATGTCTTTGATCGCGTCTGAGAGCGCGGCCATCTGCGCCGCGCCATCGAGCTTGATAAACTGCTCAACACTGATCCCCAAATCGTTGAGGGCCGCGACCGCACCCGCATCACCACTGCCCAGCTTCTTCTGGAGCATGGTGACCGCCGACGCCATCGAGTCCAGCGAGACGCCGGCATCATCGCCAGCGATCCGCATCAACTGGAGGCCTTCGACGGAGATCCCGGTCTTGTCGTGCAGTTTTTGCAGCGCGTCGGCGTCCGCGAGCACTTCTTTGCCGAAACTGATCACCGCGCCAAGACTGAACGCCACCCCGAAGGCACCAGCCAACCCGGAGACGACGGTTTTCATCGACTCGAAGCCGGTCGTGGCGTTCTTGGTTTCGTCCGCAAGCTTCTGGAGTCCTTGCGGGACTTCGTAGCCCAGACGGCGCAGCTTATCCGCCGCGTCGTTCGCCTTATTCCCGACCGTCTCCAGTTCCTTCGCCGTCAGGACCGCCGTCCCGCCCGCCTTCTCGACGGCGATAGTCATCAATGACGCTTCCTGGATCAACTTGCGACCCGAGAAGTTGTCCACCATCTTGTTCAGGGACGACTCCACCTTGTTCGCGCCCTTGCCGAAATCGACGAGGGCCAGTTCGGCCTTATCGATCGCGCCCAGGAACGAACTGAAGTCCGCCTGAAATTTTGCGGTGATAGCCATTTAGGTGTCGCCTGGACCGCCCAGCCACTTTGGGGCGATCTCCATCAGCACGTCGTAGTGTTCAATCGGGAGTGCGAGTAGATCGTCGAGCGTCCAGTGCATCAGGCGACAGACGACAAGGTCCCAGAAGACTTCGTCGTGCCGCCCGTCGCGTTTTTTCGTGCGTCTCGTGCGACGATGACGGCCTCGTCGTGCGCGTCGATCACCTTCACGATCTCGCCGTACGTGTCACCGTCAAGATTCTTGAGTGCCGCTTCGCTGACCGGGACCCGTTTCCCAGCCGCATCAGTCAACGACCAGCCGACCAGGTATTCCACGACTTTCGAGAGCCCGACCTGTTCCGGGTCAATCTCCGGCTTCTCGCTGAAGTGCATCGTCTTGACGAGGCGACTAAACACGCGACGTTCTTCGCCAGCGTTCAGTTCTTTCTTGACTTCGATCCAATCGTCGTCTGAGATTTTGAGCGTGGTGATCTCTGGTTGAACGAATCGACACCGACCCATAACGTCACTCCTGTGGACCCAACGACGCCGTCAGCGTCTCGCCCACAATCTGCAGCGATACGACGGGCCACTTCCAGACAGATGCCTGGCGAGGGACCGTAAACACGATCGGATGCTGCGAAACCCGATACGCATCGGACGACACCACACGTGCCGTCACGGAGAAACTCGAGGAGCTCTGCGGCGTCAAGGTCCAGTCCTTGAGCGTTGCGGCAGGGTGATAGCCCCACCGCAACTCCGCCGCTTCTCCTCGGAAGACGAACGAGTTCATATCCATGTGTTACAGATTCACGGTCCAGCTCGCCGCCGCGACGAAGTTGGCCGTGAGCTTCACCGCTCCACCAACCGGCGTCTCGATCGACGCATTCAGCCACGCCGTGCCGTAGGCGTACTTGGTCGGAGAGTTCGTGATGTCCGGATACAGATAGAGCTTGACGCCCGTGGCCGAGGCCGCGCCCGCGAACGGCTTGGTTTCCGAGTCGTCCCACACGCCCGAGATCGTGCCCTTGAGATCCGGCAGACCCTGGACGTAGGTCTTGTTGGTATCGCCGAAGGCCGTGGTTTCGTACGTGTCGGTGGCGCGGTCGAGCGTCCAGGCGTTCAGTTTGATCGTGGTCGTGGCAACGCCCGTCGCGGATTCAATCGCGAGGTAGACGGCGCCGGATCGTCCTGCATGTGCTGACATGAATTAGGCTCCTACGGCCATCGCTGACCGTTGCGAGAGGAGCTGTTGCAGATCGCCCAACACCGTCTTGGTGCGGTGCATCCACGAAGCCTCTGCGACACGCGCAGGGAGTGCTGCGGCGATCCGTGACCGGCCAGCCTCATCAGCCAGCCATTTCCGGATGAGCGCCGCCGCCTCGATCGGGGAACGGAACATCGGCACGAGATCACCGAAAACTTCCGCCGATTCCGACCGGTAGTCTGAGAGCAAGAACGTCCCGCACGCCGCGAGTTCGTAGGCACGCGGATTGACCGATTCCGCACGCACGATCGAGGGCGCATTCGGCCCCCAGCCCTGCGACGTCCGATAGAGATTCAGCCCGACCTTTGCACGGCGATAGAGCAAGACCGCTCGGTCGTTGGCAATGGGGCCATTGTGAAGACACTTCCGCACCGAGGCATTCAGCAGGCGCGGATCCCATGTGCCATAGAGCCCGAGATTGATCCCCGTCCAGTCGATTGCATTGAAGAACCGATACCGCTCGCGGAACCCCGTCCCGACGAACACCACGTCATGGGCCGGCACGCTGTCATCGATTGGCGTGTCTGTGCGATGCACCAGCGGATCCCAGCCGTGCGGGAGATACCCGAAGCAGGGATTGACACGCCGGAAGTCGGAGACGACGCAGCGTTCGTTCGTCCAGCCGCCGTCGACGATCTGCGCGACTTTCATTTCCGCGTCGTAGTCGTACGGCGATTCGGTAAAGAGCACGACCACCCGCAGGCCGGCCTCTTTCATCATGATCAGGACGTCTGGGTGCAGCAGCATCGCGCTGACCACCACGACACAGTCGACACGATGTCGAAGCGCCATCTCCAGCGCCCCGATGCTGGCGTGATAGCTCAGATCTGCCGCGTTGGGCCGTTCCAGATTCGGTTCACTCTTCTTCTTCGTCCGCCAGAGCCAATACAGGGACGACTGCGAGGCGGCAAACCGCTGATCCAGCCGGAACGCGACCACGTCGACGTCGTGATACTTCAGGCCGTGCATCAAGCCCCAAAAAACATCAGCGGTCGCCCAACTCGCCCCCGGATGACATACGAGCAGCTTCAGGGGGCGCGTCATGCACCCACCAACGCGAAGACCGGCACGCAGTCCGCACAGAGACCTTCGGTCAAGTCCTCGATGAAGCCTCGAAAGCCACAGCCCCAACACCGTGACACGCCCTGATGCACCGGCTCGCCGTTTCGCAGATCAGGCCGTGCGATGATCAGCACCTCGTCCAGCCAGATCGGGCGCTGGCCCGTTTTGGCGACGATGTTCACGATCCAGTCGAAGTCCACCTCGCACCGCTGCTGGTCGCTCACCGGCACCAACGCCTCACGGGGCGCGACGATGCAGCAGCCCGAGATGTTCGCCACACGGAGTTGCTTGTCGGCCCACAGCACGAACCGGCGCGGATCCCCAGCGACCAGATACGGCGGGGCATAAAACTGGAATAACAGGGCGCGTCCCGGCTTGAGCGTCTTCCGCAGACGGGCGATGGCCCCGTCGACGTAGACGTCATCGTCACCGAGCGCGCAGAAGTAGTCCGTGGAGCAACCAGCGATCGCGGCGTTCAGTTGCGG
>Ga0193692_1000396_pt1 | contig 10984 bp, 6 predicted proteins | sample L3a1metaG_FD_144917 | JGI IMG/M metagenome (GOLD analysis project Ga0193692, IMG submission 144917) | Soil microbial communities from a riparian zone of the East river system, Colorado, United States - L3a1 | ecosystem: Environmental > Terrestrial > Soil > Riparian zone | place: USA: East River... | reverse complement strand
GTCAGAATCTTTGGCTTAGTACCAGGAGATCTTTTTGATTGACGAGGATTGCTTGTACCTATCTTCCTTTGCTCCCTCCAGATTTCGGGAAGATGGCTTATTATTAAGGTTACTGCTTTATAAATTTTGATGATTGAAGTTCGGTTCCATTATTTACTTCTACCACATACATACCAGCCTTGAAAGTTGAACTTAATGGCAGGCTTATCACGTTATTGCCTTCCAGGCTGGTTACTTTATTGTTTAATACTACTCGGCCACTTATGTCGTACACTTTTACATCAACCATTTGTGTAGCTGGAGAAGTATAGCTAAAAGTAAGTTTGTCGTTTACCGGGTTACCGATGATCTTGATATTATTTGAGATCGTAGATTTCAATTGGAAGATTAGTATTCTTGAATAATCAACTTCATGATTTTTATCGATCATTTTAAGACGGTACATCACTTTATCAGAACCAGTTGTTGTTTCATAGAACATATAATTTTCGGTTCCCATTTTTTCAGAAGCAAAGACAACACCAACCGTTGTAAAATCTCTTCCATTAAAACTTCTTTCTACTTCAAAATTGTTCGCGATCTCATTATCTGCAACAGTCCAGTTAAGAGTTACTTTATTATTTTTATTCATATTACCCTGGAAGCTGATAAGATGAACAGGTAATAGCTTTAAGGAATTAGGTACTGCAATAACCTGGTCAAAGCATCCCGAAGGAGTTCTTGCAACAATAATAGCCGGATAAGTTCTGGAAGGTATAATTACAGACTGATCACCTTCAGTTAAAGTATATAGCACCCTTGTATCGACTATTAAATCCCCGGCATCCAATTGTCCTATTATTCCCAAATCTTCATATACCTGGATTGTAACGGGAAACGCTGACAAGGTTGAGGCAGTAACATTATACACCAACAATGATTTAGTGGGATCGCTTCCCAATTCAGTAATGTAGTTGCTGATAGAAAGATCTCCGGCTGAACCAGAAGCCGATCCATTTGATTGACCAGGAGTGTGATTTACAGCAGAGCTACTTTTAGCCCATACACCACATTTACCATCGCTAAGACGCATATAGCCATTGTCGTTACCTGCAGCCGAATTCACATATTCAAACTGGTTATCATTATAAGAATTAAAATTTATTGTAAAGTCTGGTGAAGCACCGCTCATATCTACAAACAAAGGAGGCATTGTTTTAATATAAGTTGGGATAGTGGCAAAATTTGTTCCTGTAAAAACCCCATTAATAAGTAATCCGTTTTGAAAAACCAGAATATGTTGTATGCAACCCGTACCAGAACGTGCCACAAAAAGGTCATTAAGGTTTGCCGGAACAGTAACCTCGGTGTAAATAGCTCCTGATCTTTCGAATTTTTTCAGAGAACCACCAGCAGGAATTGCATTCCAGACAAAATTCGCTGCAACATTTGATTGTCCCTGCACTTTAAATGGATTTGCAGATGAACCCACATAATAACCTTTTGAAGCTACTGTTTGATTGGGAAGATCTAATACATAAAAACCAGTTTTACCTGGTTCTTCATAATAAGCCACCAAAGTATAGTTGTCCATGTTTTGTGGTACAGGGTCTGAGCTTGTATTGTAGAATTCAAAGAATTCATTTTTGCCATTACCCGGATCGGTATAGATTTCGTTAAGTACTACCTGCGCATTTAAGAAGGTTGCAGAGACGGCAAGAACACAAAGAATAAAAATCTTTTTCATTTCTTAGGGGTTGAATTATGATGGATTGTTGTTTCTAACTTTAGAAGCTACCGTAATGTTACCGGGAAATTTCTTTTTTAGAGGAGGTATCAGTACGGATTGCTTGTCGGAGTTTTTCGGGGATCGGCGGATTCTTTACGCTGATACAAACGTAATACGCACATTTAATTGTTGCAACTTTTTCTAAGGGTTTTTTATAAGTAAAATTTCAATAGATTCATTTTCAATAAATTTTTTTAAAAACTTTTTTTGAAATTGATATTAATACTTTATGTCTTTCATCATTGAAGATCGAGAGTTAATGAAATCGTTCAAAAGAAAACCACAAATGATGATCTGATTTTAATTGTAAAGAGTATTGTTTTTTATTTGGTCTGTTTGTATATAAAAAAAAGGCCCTATAGAAATAGGGCCCGTCTCCGTTGATACTCTAAGTGTATGAAAATTTTTCAAGGTTTTAACCAGTCGTCAGAATCTTTGGCTTAGTATCAGGAGATCTTTTTTGATTGACGAGGATTGCTTGTACTATCTTCCTTTGCTCCCTCCAGATTTCGGGAAGATGGCTTGTTATTAAGGTAAGGCTACTGCTTTACAAATTTTGATGAATGAAGTTCGGTTCCGTTATTTACTTCTACCACATACATACCAGCCTTGAAAGTTGAACTTAGTGGTAAACTTATCACGTTGGTGCCTTCCAGGCTGTTTACTTTATTGTTTAATACTGCTCTGCCACTTAGGTCATAAACTTTTACATCAACCATTTGTGTAGCTGGAGAAGTATAACTAAAAGTAAGTTTATCATTTACAGGGTTACCGATGATCTTAATATTATTCGTGATCGTAGACTTCAATTGGAAGATCAGTACTCTTGAATAATCAACTTTATGATTTTTATCGATCATTTTAAGACGATACATCACTTTATCAGTACCACTCGTTGTTTCATAGAACATATAATTTTCAGTTCCCGATTTTTCAGAAGCAAAGACAACACCAACCGTTGTAAAATCTCTTCCGTTAAAACTTTTTTCTATTTCAAAATTGCCGGCGATCTCATTATCAGCAATAGTCCAGTTAAGAGTTACTTTATTATTCTTATTCATATTGCCCTGGAAACTGATAAGGTGAACAGGTAATAGTTTGTTTATAATTAAATCGTCACAGCCTATTACAGGGGCATTTACATTTAGATCATCAATTGATGTTCTTACACTACCACCTCCTGTTTTTCCACCCATAGTGAGAGAAAATCTATATACACCTGGATTAGTAACCGCAATCGTTTGGCTGTATAAGGTAGCAGCTGTAGCAGCATTACTGATGCTGATGCTATCAAGGGTCTGAACAACTACTCCTGCAGAATTCACAAGGTCAAGTTTTATGAATCTTGTTGCCAGGCCATTTAGATTACCGCTGATTCTGTAAACAAAAGAGATATCGATAGTAGTTCCGAAAAGAAGGAAAGGGGTACGCATAATACGTAAACTGTCGGAGCTTACGGGTGGCTCTGAATATGCACTTCCAGTCCCATTAATAACATAACCGGACGGGCTGCTTGCATGCATCATGCTGGTGAATTGCCAGCAATTAGCTGTAAGGGGCGCAAATCCATTTTCAAAATTTTCATTGATCTGTGCAAATGAGTTATTTGCAAAAAATGACAATGTTACAAGTGAGCAAAGGGTAAAAATTTTTTTCATTTTCTTAGGGTTGAATGTATAATACGGATTGTTGTTTCTTTTCTTTTGAAGCAGCCGTAATGTTACCGGGAAATTTCTTTCTTTAGAGGAGGTATCAGTACGGATTGCTTATCGAAGTTTTTCAGGGATCGTTGGATTCTTTACGCTGACACAAACGTAATATGCACATTTAATTGTTGCAAGTTTTCCTAGGGGTTTTTTTTAAGTAAAATTTTAATGGGTTCATTTTCAATAAAAGGTTTTCTAAAATAATTTTGAATTTCGTACTATTACCATATGTCTTCAATCATTGATGTTAGTGGATTAACGAAATCATTTAAAGAAATAACCGCAGTCGATAATTTGACTTTTACTGTAAAAGAGAACGGAGTTTACGGTTTTTTGGGTCAGAACGGCGCAGGAAAATCTACTACTATACGAATGCTGCTGAGCTTAATTAGACCGACTAAAGGTGAAATAAGAATTTTTGGTCTTGATCTATCAACTCATAGAAAGGAAATTTTGCAACGAATAGGCGCTATAATAGAAAAACCTGATCTGTATAAATATCTTACTGCAATTGAGAACTTGAATTTGTTTGCAACAATGAGCGGATTAAAACTTAAGCGCAAACAATTAATGGATAAACTGGAAAAAGTGGGCCTTGGTGAAAGAGCAGATAGTAAAATAAAAACATATTCACAGGGAATGAAACAAAGATTGGGGATTGCTGTTGCCCTGGTTCATGATCCGGATCTTATAATTTTAGATGAACCCATGAATGGACTAGATCCACAGGGTATTGCAGATATACGACAACTTATTAACCACCTGAGTAAGGACCAGGGAAAAACTGTATTCATTTCTTCACATTTATTAAGCGAAATGGAACAAGTAGCAGATTCATTGCTGATCATACATAAAGGAAAAAAAATTGCAGAAGGAAATATGAGTGAATTATTGAATCCTGAACAATCGAGAATAGAAATTGAAACCAGGTCCGCAAAAGAATTTGAATTGCAGATGAAACAAACATCCTGGGCCAATAAGATCATTTCAGTAAACGGGCAAAAGATCATTATGCAAATGAAAAAAGAGGAAGTGCCGGCTTTTGTTCAGCAAATGACAGAAATGAAACAGGACATATTTTCAATTCATAAAAAAAATTCATTGGAAGATTACTTTTTATCTCTTACAGCTCACTGATATGATACAATTGCTGAAAATAGAAATATTTAAAATCTTCAAACGACCAAGGACATATATCGCATTTGCTGTTATTGCATTGATCATTATTCTTATTCAAATAGCATTAAAATTTGGCGGAAAAGAATATGTTGGTCTAATGATGAGTGGAATGGGTGATAGCTTTGAAGAAATACCAACCGAAACTATTTTGAATGGCTACCTTGTTTGTTTTGTAATATTAAATCTTTTACTCATTCATATTCCCATTCTTGTTGCGTTGGTATCCGGCGACGCGATTGCTGGTGAGGCAAACATGGGAACGCTTCGATTGCTCGTATCAAAACCTGTTAGCAGGATACAATTACTGATTGTGAAGTTTACGGCATCTGTTTTTTATACAATGATATTACTGATATGGGTGGCAGCACTTGCCTTGTTCCTGAGCATAATTTTATTTGGTGTGAACTGGCTTGGTGTACCAAGAGAGCTTCAATTTAATGTAATGGAATCAGATGATGTGTTATGGCGTTATGGCCTGGCATTTTGTTTTGCAGCCATTGGACTTATATGCGTATCATCATTAGCTTTTATGCTTTCAGTGTTCTCAGATAATTCCATTGGGCCAATTGTAATAACGGTTTGTGTTATTATTGTTTTTACCATACTCACACAAATGCAGATCCCATTTTATGATGAAACAATAAAACCTTATCTGTTTACGACACATATGTTGGGATGGAAAGGATTTTTCTATGTAAAAGCAATTGATGGAGTAACAGAAAAAGGATCTATTGAAAATCTTTCTGCTATCTTAAAAAGTGCCGCGATACTTATTGGCTACACAACAGCATTTTTGGGAATCGCTTTTTGGTATTTTAAAAGAAAAAATATTTTAAGCTGAGATGAAAAAAATATTCAAATTATTTTTTGCCTTGTTTTTGTTCATTCAACTTTCGGCGCAAACTCCGCAAGAGTTAATAAATAAAGTAAAAGCAAAACTGGAAAAGGTAAACGATTACACCGCCAAAGGAAAATTGAAAACAAACGTGGTTTTTATAAAGGCACCGATCGCAACGGTGAAAGTGTATTATAAAAAGCCCGATAAAATGAAAATTGTAAATGAAAATGGCATTTCATTTATTCCAAAGGGATCTGTCAATATTAATCTGGCTAAATTTCTTTCCGGGTCCGGAAATTATGAGATAGTTGATGCAGGATCAGAGCCAGCCACAGGATTAAGAATTCTCAAACTGTTACCCATCGATGAAAACTCAGAGATCGTTTTATCTACGCTTTATATTGACGAAAAAACTGAATTGATAAAAAAGGCAAAAAATACCACGAGAGACAATGGTACTTATGAACTGGAAATGAGCTATGGCAAATACATAGCATATAGCTTACCCGATAAGGTCATTTTTTCGTTTAATACTAAAGATTATAAACTGCCAAAAGGGGTCACATTCGATTATGATGATGGGTCAGAAAAAAAGCCGGATGAAAATCTTAAAAATAAAAAGGGGAAGGTGGAGATCACTTACACTGAATATTTAATAAATAAAGGGGTTAATGACTCAATTTTTAAATAAAACTCTTTTTCAGTAATACTTCTAAGTAAATATTCTTTCAAAATTCCGGGCCTTTTCGAGTTTGCTATTTTCTCAAATAAAAGCCTCTTTTATTCGTTTTTATATTGATGATTTCATGCTTATAATGCTTTTCAAAAGCAAAAACAGGAGTTATCTTTATACAGACAAATCCAATTCATGAAAACCCTTGCCCTATTGATTCTAAGCGGCGTATTCCCTTATTTTCTATCTGCGCAACAAGGCACGGTAAAAGGCAACCTTAGTGACAGCACCTTCCAACCGCTTAGCAATGCAACGATCTCTGTGTTACAAAAAAAGGATTCATCGCTTGTCGGTTATACTATGTCTGATTCAAAAGGCTTTTTCGAACTAAAAAATCTTTCCATCGGCGATTATCAATTGTTCATATCATTCACGGGTTACGAAGTTTATAAAAGAACTTTTTCCATTTCCGCTGTTACAAGGATTGCGGATTTTGGAACAATAATATTGAATCCGGAATTTAAAACGCTTATTGGTGTTGTTGTTACTGATGCTAGTCCGGTAAAAATGAAGGGAGATACTATTTCATTCAAGGCAAGCGCATTTAACTCAAAACCCAATGCAACCGTAGAAGAAGTATTGAAAAAAATACCGGGAATACAAGTACAAAGAGATGGAACGATTAAAGCAATGGGCGAACAGGTGCAAAAAATATATGTGGATGGAAAAGAATTTTTTGGGACCGATCCTAAAATTGCAACCAAGAATTTGACCGCTGATATGGTGGACCAGATCCAGGTTTTTGATGATATGAGTGAACAAGCAAGATTTACGAAGATCGATGATGGTAGTCGCACAAAATCTATCAACATCAAATTAAAGAAAGATAAAAGAAAAGGTGATTTCGGAAGAGCTACAGCAGGTGTTGGAAGCAATTCCCGTTATGAAGGAAATTTTTCATTCAATCATTTCAGAGGAGACCAGCGTATATCATTAGTTGGATCGGCAAACAACACAAATAAAGTAAGTTATACTTTTACTGATGTTTCATCACAAGGAGGTTCATCATTTTCCAATGGTGGCGCTTCAGGTTCGGGTATGGCAAATGCATCGGGCGGCGCAGCAGGAGGAGTGAGCAGGCCATTTTCCACGGGAATAAATTTTAATGATTCATGGGGACCTAAGATCGATTTTCGAGGCAGTTATTTTTATACTGATAATTCGAATATTCTTGAACAAAATAAATTCAGAAGAAATACTTTCCCCGGTGATTCTGCATCCGAAACAAGTACACACAGCAATATTATTAATGGTAACAGAACTCACAGACTAAATGCAAGATGGGAATACGTTATCGATTCGGCTAACTCTATATTATACACAGCCAATTTTAGTAAACAGCAATACAAAGGAATAACAGTTGACACTAATGTTACATTTTCTGATGGGATTGAGAAATACCTGGCTACCGAAGTAAGAACAAATAGACATGATGACAGGAGTGGAATAAATTATTCGGGTGAATTGCTTTACCGGAGAAAATTTAAAAGAATAGGCCGAACATTTACCTTAGGCTGGAGAAATAGCCCTGGTGGTAGTGATTCAAAAGGCTATAACCTTTCTCCTATCACAGCATACAACACCGATGGCTCTATTGCTTCTTTTAAAGATCTTAACCAGAAGACATTTCAGGAAAACGAATCCGGGAATAACACGGTCAGCGCTTCTTATACAGAGCCTATTGACCGGAATAAACTTTTTGAAATTAACTATGCTTTTTCAGCAAGTAATAATATTTCAGATAAAAAGACATATGATTTTAATTCAGGCTCTGGGAAGTATGATCAATTGAATTCACAGCTCTCAAATTATTTTGATTATTCAAATACTTCAAGCAGGACGGGATTCAATTTCCGGCATCAATTAAAAAAGTTCAATTACCAGGTTGGACTTGGTTACCAGGTCAGCAATTTAGAGAACCGGAGTGTTACTCTTTCAACGGGAAAAGACACCACTATTCATCAGCGATTCACTAATCTTTTCCCAACTGCCAATATTAATTATGCCATAACACGTTCAAAAAATATAAAAGTTTATTACAGGGGAAGAACAAATGCACCAAGTGTAAATCAATTGCAGGATGTTCCTGATGTTAGCAACCCATTGATGATAAAAACAGGAAACCCTTCCTTGAAACAGGAGTTTGTGAATAATATTAATATCAATTATAATTCATTTGCCTTAGCATCTCAACGATTTTTTTCTGCAAACCTTAGTATAAACTATACCGGGAACAAAATAGTTAACAGTATTGATTCATTGAACCCGGTCACTATTATTTATAAGCCAGAGAATATGAACGGATCGGTTAATGTCTCCGGTTCAGGTTCATTGAATTTCCCGGTTAAAAAAATAGAGGGGTTGAATGTGAATCTTACCAATATGATGTATCTGAGTCGGGATGCAAATCTTTTATACAAACAAAAGAATTTCACTTCAACTTTCCAGGTGAATCAATCTGCTGGCATAAATTATGGAAAAGACAACTTTGACCTGGCTGTTAGTGGAGCTTTGGTTTTTAATCTGGTTTCGTATGGGGTAGAAATAGGATCGAATACAAAATATTTCAACCAGGCCTATTCTGCTGATTTCACTTACCGGCTCAAAAACCGTTTTTATTTTCTTACTGATTTTGATTATTATATCAACTCGGGGCGCAGTGCCGGTTTTAACGAGAATGTCTTTTTATGGAATTTATCTTTTGCAAAGAAATTTTTTCAAACAAATGCCGGTGAGATCAAGTTTACAGTTTATGATATCTTAAAACAGAATAATGGTATCAACAGGATAATTGGCGAAAACTATTTTGAAGATGTGAAAGCCAATGTAGTACCAAGATTTTTTATGCTTAGCATGAGCTATAATTTTAATCGGGTTGGCTCGAATAAAATGCAAAAGAAAGAACCTTCTTCTCGATGATGATTTTTAAATAAATGATATGAGCGAAATAAAAAGTCATCCATCAGGGATGACTTTTTTATTTTAATAACAGGGTTTATTCATCTGAATGGGAGCATAAAACTCCCATTACAGAAAAATCTTTAACAGTGCCATTACTTTTAGAGTGTTATTGTTAATTTATTAGCAGTTGTTTTTGAGAGATTTTAGAGACCTGGCAGCTACCTTCGTTTGGTTTTGCTTTTTTGACTGAAGTAAATGCAGAAATACCAAAGAGCAAACTTGTAATAACCGAAGCGAGGATTACTAATTTGAAAAAGTGCTTCATTGTTTTCTTTTTTAGGGTGATTAATTTTTGAATAATAATAAGTATGGTTTAATTGAGCTATATGCATTTTTAATTCATCCGGTTATCAAACCTTAAGCTTATCAACACGATAGCTTCCTAAAACACTACAACAAATTTTTTTTGATACTTAACCGAGAAAGTTACTTGGTAGGACTCACTCGGGTACCGGATTAATCTTACGGGTATAAAAGTATATTTCACTTTGTATATCTCATAGTTTTTCCAAGAGATTTTTCTTAGTAAGAGTAAGTATTTATTATTAGTAGTAGTTCTACTTTTTTATCTGATGTTACTTAAACGGAGAATAGAAAAATTACTAAGGTTACAAGTATGAACTTTGATTTTACGAAAAAATATTGAAATAAAGTTATAGAAAAAGAAGTTTTTAAATACATGAACTATAAATAAAAAACGATTACAACTTGTGATCGTTTTAATAATTTTCAATCGAAAAGCTTACTAATTAATTTTCTTCGATCTTTTCATCTTCCTGGTTGGCAAGGATTGCAGAAGTAATTTTTTTCAAAGGGTTTTTGTGGCTTTCTTCAAATTCTTTTCTTTTATCAATAATATTAAGACATTCAAAAACGGCCGTCCGGAAAGAAGACTCATCTGCTTTCCCTTTTCCTGCAATATCAAAAGCAGTTCCGTGGTCTGGTGATGTTCTTATAACAGGAAGACCCGCCGTATAATTAACGCCCTCGCCTGAAGCAAGTGTTTTAAAAGGAACCAATCCCTGGTCATGGTACATGGCAAGTACAGCATCAAATCGATTATGATATTGTTTTGCAAAAAAACTATCAGCACTGAATGGACCAGTCACTATCATGTTATTTTGCTTCGCTTCTTTTATCGCTGGTTTAATAATTGTTTCTTCTTCTTTTCCGATCAATCCTTCATCACCTGCATGAGGGTTTAATCCTAACACGGCGATCTTTGGTTTATCGATACCAAAATCTTTTTTTAAACTTTCATTCAGGATATTCAGTTTCCTTATTATGATTTCTTTAGAAATATTTGCCGCGACTTCAATGACGGGTATATGCTCAGTAACCAATGCAACCCGAAATTCATTTGCAAACAATAGCATCACTACATCATTTACTCCAAAAAAACTCTTTAAAAAAGGAGTATGGCCTGTGTAATTGAATTCAGCTGATTGTACATTTTTCTTATGAATTGGTGCTGTAACAAGACCATCTATGTGATTTTGCTTTAGTGCATGTACAGCCGCCTGTAATGATATTACAGCATATTTTCCGCCGCTCTCGGTTAATTGACCGGGAGTAATGTTTACATCTTCTTCCCAGCAATTATAGATATTCATTTGTTTTGCATTCAAGCGAGAGAGGTCTTTTATATTCTGCCAATTAAAATTAAACTCCGGCAAAGTCTTCCGATAAAAATTAATGACTTTATTTGAGGAAAATATCACTGGTGTACATAGTTCAAGGATACGATTGTCTGAAAATACTTTGATTATTAATTCAGTTCCTATTCCATTTAGATCGCC
>Ga0193692_1000395_pt1 | contig 10989 bp, 6 predicted proteins | sample L3a1metaG_FD_144917 | JGI IMG/M metagenome (GOLD analysis project Ga0193692, IMG submission 144917) | Soil microbial communities from a riparian zone of the East river system, Colorado, United States - L3a1 | ecosystem: Environmental > Terrestrial > Soil > Riparian zone | place: USA: East River... | reverse complement strand
CACCACCACGCTGTCATCCCGGATGCGGTTGTGATCGCGGAACAAGACTCCGCTGATGAGGGCCGCGTGCCGCGCTCGTAACCCAGGGTAGTCTTCCAAGTTCCACTGGGAGGCGAGTCCGTCCGAATGAAGGATGATCAGGCCGTCGTCCGGCCAGGGATAGCTCAGTTCCTGAATCTTGCGCGCTTCCAGGCCCACGGTGCCGTTATGCGAAACCATGCCGTGGATGACCTCTCCAGAAACCATGCGCCCGGAGATGTTGCCCACGCCGGCATAGCGAACAAGGTGCTGACTCCAGAGCAACTCGGCCACAGCCACCGCGGCCCCGCGTGTCGCACGTAGGGCAACGTGCATACGTTCGATCATCTGTGCGGGCGTGCTGTCGAGATCCTCCTCGAAGACCTTGGCCGCCACGACGGAGGCTTGGGCGGCATGCTCGCCGTGACCCAGTCCGTCGGCCACCATGATCAGGGTTCGCTCGCGGGACTGATGGACCGCCCAGGTGTCGCCGCAGGCTTCTTCGGTCGTCACCACGCACACCATTCCCATCTCCAGCGGGTGCGGCGGCGGCGGCACAAAGTCGGACGGTCGTTTCTGCCAGAGCTGGCTCAGCACAGCTGTGCCCTTGCCGGGTCGCGAATAGAGGTCAAACACGGATGACAGCCGTTGGACGGCGCCGAGTCCCGTCCCCGGACTGCCGGAGGTGGAGTAGCCATCGCGCAGCGCCTGGCCGACGTGCTCGATCCCGGGCCCCTTGTCCAACGCGATGACCTCCACGCCGGACGCAGCGCCGCGTTGGAAGGAACGAAGTAACATCTCGCCTCCCCCCGCGTGGCTCAGCAAGTTGGCGGCCAGCTCGGTCGCGACGATCGAGGCTTGTGCGACCAGGGCCTCGTCGAACCCCAGCACACGCCCCATGGTCGCGGTCAGTCGCCGGGCCTCGGCCACCTGACTCTTGTCCCCCACCGGCACGCGCTCGGTGACTTTCATCTCCACCTCGTGACGGTGACGCGGGTGCCCTGTCCCGGAACCGACCAGAGCTCAAATTCGTTGACCAGCCGTTTCGAGCCACTGAGCCCGAGCCCGAGACCATGGCCGGTGCTGTAGCCGCCCTTGAGCGCCATCTCGATGTCAGGGATGCCCGGTCCGTGGTCTTCGAATACCAGTCGCAGACCGGTACGGGCGCCGTCCTTCTGCGCCGTAAAGCGCACGCTCCCACCGCCACCGTATTCCACGGCGTTGCGCGCCAGCTCGCTGGCCGCTGTGATCATCTTGGTCTGGTCGACCAGGCTGAACCCGAGCTCCACCATCCAGGCCCGCACCATCTGTCGCGCGCGAACGACGTCTTCGGAGGTAAGCAGCTCGACAGCCCCACTCCGTATGACGTCCATGGCTACCGCGCCTCAAGCGAGGCTTCCAACCGGGAAGTGAGCAGCGCCATGCCCTTGTCCGCGTTCAGGGCGGTGTGCACGTTTTCCAGCGAAAGCCCCAGCTCCACGAGCGTGATGGCCACCGCCGGCATCATCCCGACAACCACGGTCTCAGCGCCCAGGGTCCGGGTCATGGCAGCGATGTTGTTCAGCATGCGACCCATGAAGGAGTCGACCACCTCCAGCGAGGAGATGTCGATGAGCACACCCTTGGCCTGGTCTTTCACCACCCGGCTCGTCAGGTCATCCTGTAAGGCCATGGCCAGACGGTCGTGCATGTCCACCTGGATGGTTACCAGCAGGAAGCGGCCCATTCTCAGGATGGGGATCTTGTCCATTACGCCTGCCTGCGCGCGACGGACAGGCCCGCCAGTCTGAAAGCGTGGGCGAGCGCGTCGGCCAGGGTGGCCTTGGTCACGATGTCGCCGAAGGCCACGCCCAGGTGCACCATGGCCTGAGCGATCTGCGGGCGTATGCCGCTGATGATGCAATGGGCGCCCATGAGACGAGCCGCAGCGACGGTCTTGAGCAGGTGTTGAGCCACCAGCGTATCCACCGCCGGTACGCCGGTGATGTCGATGATGGCGATCTCGCTGCCGGTGTCCACGATGCTCTTCAGCAAGCTCTCCATCACGATCTGGGTGCGGGAGCTGTCGAGCGTCCCTATCAGCGGCAGGGCTAAGATGCCGTCCCAGACCTTGACCACCGGAGTTGACAGCTCGAGCATCTCCTCCTGCTGGCGCTTGATGACCCCCTCGCGGGCAATCAGGAAGGTCTCGGCGGTGAACACACCCAGCTTGTCGAGCACGGTGGTGATCGTCCACAATTCGGCGCCCAGAGCTGCAGCGTCTTTGGCGTGCACCTCTTGCAACCGAACAAAGAGCGGCTGTTTCAGTGAAAAGACGAACGTGGCGGTCTCGGAGGGGGAAAAACCCAGAGCAGCGCGAGAGCGGGAGAGCGAGGCCAGGAAATCCCGGACCTTCCCCCATACCGCCGTGGCGATGTCCTGCGGGGTATCGCTGCTGATGGCCTTGGTGAAGAGCAACAAGAACTCGGCCGACTCGCGGCGCAGATCGGCTTCGGGCAACAGATCCTTGCGCAGCGTGATCGCAGCCAGCTGCTCCCGCAGCCACTCTTCGAGTATGTCCTTCTCAGACCTGGCCAGAATCTCCGGGATTTTCGAGGCGCGTCCTGGTTCCATGGAATTAGCCGCTTTTCTTTGCGAGTCGTTGGGAGACGCCTTTGGCGCGTCGCGGACGGTGGGGTGTCAGCCCCATCGCTGGGCTCCACCTGTCCGAGCGCCTGCGTCTGCAGGGGCCTGCGTTGGGTTGCCGACTCGATCCTTATTCGAGCGCGTCGCCCGGCCTCTCTCCGACTCGACGACCAGCCCTCGGACCTACCGCGGTATCGCCAGATCTAGCCTTGTGCGCGGTTACTAGCGTCCGCTGCGCCATGCACCACGTCAACTATATTGTCCAATTAGAGTGACATGTGCTGTATGTAGGCACTTCACTATTGAAACACTGGCTGTGGGCACTAAGTCACATTGACATCGCAATTGCTAAGCACAGGCTGTCACAGTGACGCCGCTCATGGTTGAAGACTCGCCTTTGAGTCGGGCCAGGAACGCGCAGGCGATTGCCGAGGCGGAGACCGTCGACGCGCGAGCCGAAACCGTGCTTGCGCGAGCCGAAACGGTGGGTGCTCGCGCGGAGACGGTGGGCGCCAGAGCAGCGGCGGCCGCGGGCAAGACACGCGAGTACGATTTGCTGGAAATCGCAGGATTCCGGGAAACGCTCATCGGCATGGTGGGACATGACCTTCGCAATCCGCTTGCGGCGATCGCGCTCGCTGCCAGTTCCTTGGTGCGCCACGGATCCCTCAACCCAAAAGCCCTGACGTCGATGGTGCAGATCACCAGTGGGGCCGACCGTATGGGTCGCTTGATCGATCGTCTTCTCGACTTCACGCGGGCCCGACTGGGTGGTGGTATTCCCGTCAAGTTGGAGCGCAGTGATCTGGGAGAAATCTGCAAGCGCATCGCCAAGGAGCTGGAAACAGGTCTGTCGGCGCGCGTGATGTGTGACTGCCGGGGCGACCTCACGGGGATGTGGGACGCCGATCGGCTGGCGGAAGTTGTCTCCAACATCGGCGGCAATGCCGTCGAATATGCCGATCCGGGAACCGCAATTACCATCACCGCCTGGGGGCAGGAAGGCGCGGTCGTTGTCGAGGTAGGTAACCATGGGGTCGCCATTGCGCCCGAGCTGCTGCCGCATATTTTCGATCCGTTCAGGCGAGGAAAACCAACGGACGTATCAAAGAACAGGAGTCTCGGACTCGGCCTCTACATCGCCCACCAGCTGGTGATCGCGCACGGCGGTACCATCACGGCGCGATCAAAAGACGGAACGACGACTTTTGCCGTGATGCTGCCGCGTTTTCCAGCCTCGACAGACGGATCATCGAGAACCTGAGGCCCAGCTGGCCCACCTTTAAGTGTCATGGGCAGTACGACAAGAAACCGACGCTCCCGTAGTCGCGCACGTCAAGCTATTGCTAATCCCAGAAATGCGGCGCCAAGATGCAACGTCCGTCTTCTTTAAGGCGAGAAACGTCAGCAGTCTGAGACGTGTCTAGCCATCTTCCGTCGACTTCAACCGGTGTTCTGGCTGTCGTAGATCGGGCGAACGACGGCAGCGGGATGCGGGGCATGGCGGCAAGAACGAAAGTGTCACGAAAGACCCCTTTTCCCATCGTTGGAATCGGCGCGTCTGCTGGTGGGCTGGACGCCTTTACCCAAGTCCTCAAGCTGCTTCCCGCCGACAGCGGGATGGCGTTCGTGCTGATTCAGCATCTGGATCCGACGCACAAAAGCTTCCTAGGCGAATCGCTGCGCCGGGCGACGCAAATGCCGGTTACGCAGGTAGCGGACGGGGAGCACGCACAGCCCAATCACGTTTACGTCATTCCCCCCGACGCGGACATTTCGATCAGTAAGGGGCTTCTTACTCTGCTGCCCCGAGCAGGCGCCAAGACTCGCTTTCACTTACCCATCGACTCCTTCTTCACCACTCTGGCGGCGGCATGCGGCAGCCAAGCCATCGGCGTAATCTTGTCGGGGACGGCGTCGGACGGGACGGAAGGCCTGCGGGCCATTAAGGCCGAGGGCGGAATCACCATCGCCCAGGACCCTCACTCCGCAAAGTTCAAGGGAATGCCCCAGAGCGCGATAGAGGCTGGCGTCGTCGACCATGTGCTGACCATCCCGAATCTGGTCAAGGAGCTGGTTCGCCTGAGCCGGCATCCCTACCTCGGCTCCCTGGCCTCTGCGCAGGTCGTGACCGAGGCGTTGCCTCCCCGCGACGCCAAGGCCGAGGGAACCGACGACGCAACGCTGCTCGCGCAGATCAAGGCCATCGTGAAGACGGTGGTGGGCGTCGACTTCGGTGAATACAAGGCGCCAACCTTCGACCGCCGCCTAGCCCGCCGAATGGCCTTGCGCAGGATCGATGGCAAGGCGAAGTACCTCGCGCTTCTGCAGACCGACCAGGCCGAGGTTCGCGCCCTGTATGAAGAGACGCTGATTCATGTGTCGTCCTTCTTTCGCGACCCGGAGGTCTTCGACGCTCTCAAGTCCACCATCTTTCCTGGGATCCTGAAGAACAAGGCGGCGGGGGAGACGATTCGAATCTGGATCGCCGGCTGCGCCACCGGCGAAGAAGTGTATTCGCTGGCAGTGTCGCTGCTGGAATTTCTGGAGGACTCGTCGCAGCCGTACCCGGTGCAGATCTTCGGGTCGGACGTCAGCGAGCAGGCCATTCAGACTGCGCGCGCCGGCCGTTACTCCGAAGGCGCCATGCGCGGGATCAGCGAGGAGCGCCGACGCCGGTACTTCTCCAAGGTCGAGGGTGGGTTTCTGATCAACAAGGCCGTGCGGGATCTGTGCGTGTTCGTTCGGCACGATCTGGCGAGCGATCCGCCGTTTTCCAAGGTGGACCTGCTCAGTTGCCGCAACGTCCTCATCTACTTCGACCAACCCTTGCAAAAGCGGCTGCTGCCGCTGTTTCACTACAGCCTGAACCTGCCGGGCTTCCTGTTGCTGGGTCGTGCGGAAGACATCTCCGGCTTCGGTCAGCTGTTCTCCTGCGTTGATAAAACCCACAAGATCTTCGCCCGCTCGGCGGCGCGCAGCGCCGTGCGCTCCTTGCCCAGAAACGGGTCCAGTTTTACGAATGTTCAGGTCAGCAGCAGCAAACCAACCGAGCCTCCACACGCCGCGGTTGACCTCCGCAGGCAACTCGACGACCTGCTGCTGCGGCGGTATGCCCCGCCCGGGGTTCTGGTCAATGACCGGCTGGAGATCCTGCAGTTTCGTGGCCAGACGGGTCGCTATCTGGAACCGGCGCCGGGAGACCCGCAAAACAACGTCGTCAGGATGGCGCGCGGAGGTCTGCTGTCCAAGCTGCGCACGACGCTTGCGCGCGCCAAGCAAACGATGGCGCCGGTCCGGAGCGCGGGCGTGGAGGTCGATCAGGACGGGTTCACCAGGACCTGCGACATCGTCGTGCTTCCATTCGGAGGTCTGTCGCACGTCAAGGAGCCTCTCTTCGTCGTGCTGTTCGAGGAAGCGTCTGATGTCAAAAGCAAAGGCAAAGGCAATGGCAATGGCAATGGGACGACCAGGGGCAAATCCAAACCGGCAGCGCAGCTAAAGCGTAGCCATGCCAAGGATGCGGGACGCATCCCCAAGCTCGAGCACGAGCTCCTGGCGACCACCGACTACCTGCACTCGTTGATCGACGAGCACAGCCGGACCAACGACGATCTCGGATCGGCCAACGAGGAGCTGGTGTCAGGCAACGAAGAGCTGCAAAGCTTGAACGAGGAGCTGGAGACGGCGAAGGAGGAGCTGCAGTCCACCAATGAAGAGTTGACCACCGTCAACGACGAGTTGCACAACCGCAACCTGGAAGCGAGCCAGGTAAACAGCGATCTCGTGAACCTGCTGGACACGGTCGACGTCCCGGTCGTCATTCTGGACAAGCAGCGGCGCATCCGTCGTTTCACGCTGCAGGCCCGGGAGCTCCTGAACATCGTGCCCACGGACGTGGGCCGTCTCTTCGATGAAATCAAACCCAAGATAGACGTGCCCAACCTGGACGCCCTGATCGCCGAGGTCATCGCCACGTTCGTGGCCAAGGAATCGGAGATCCAGGATCGCAACGGGCGGTGGTACCGGATGCAGGTCCGACCCTACAAGTCGGCGGACAACACAATCGACGGCGCGATCGTCTCTCTGCTCGACATCAATTCCCTCAAGAACACCCTGAACGACGCCCAGCTCACCATCAAGGAAGCCGAGCGAGCCGACAGAGCCAAGGACGGGTTCCTGGCCGTGCTGTCGCACGAGCTGCGGACTCCCCTGTCGGCCCTGCTGATCCAGGCGCAGCTCCTGAAGGAGATCGGCGACGACCGCGTGAAACGCGACCGCGCATGCGCCGCGATCGAAGTCAGCGCCAAGAAGCAGGCGCAGCTGATCGACGATCTGCTCGATGTCTCGCGCATCGTCACCGGCAAGATGAGGGTCGAGCTGCAGCCCATGGACCTCCGGGCGGCGGTCGAGATGGCGTTGGAAGGCGTCAGCGCAATCGCGGCCCGCAAGTCGATAGCGATTCATACGTCTTTGGGTTCATCGGCGGTCTCAATGTCAGGCGATCGTGTGCGCCTTGAACAGGTGGTCTCGAACCTGCTGAACAACGCGATCAAGTTCACACCCAAAGGCGGACAGGTGGCCGTCGTGCTGGAGGAATCAGATGGTCGCGCCCATCTCACGATCCGCGACAACGGAGATGGGATCGAGGCCGGGCTATTGCCGCGGGTCTTCAACCGCTTGACCCAGAAGGATGTCTCCAGCACCCGGGCGAACTCTGGCATGGGATTGGGGTTGGCCATCGTCCGCCACCTGGTCCGTGCTCATGAGGGAACCGTGAGCGCGGATAGTCCTGGACTCGGTCAAGGCTCCACCTTCCAGGTGGTCTTGCCCGTCATCGCCCCGGTCGCGGTCGCGGTCGCGCGAATTGAATCCGCACCGGTCGCCGATGCGCGGGCAGGCAAACTCACGGGGAAGCGGATCCTGGTTCTGGAAGACGACACCAGCATCGGCGAGGCGCTGGCCGAGATGCTGATCCAATCGGGCGCCAGTGTGCAGAGGGCAGAATCGGTGGGCGAGGGAATGACCGTGTTCGAGGCCTTTCGTCCCGACGTGATGCTTTGCGACATCGCCATGCCCGGCGAAGACGGGTGCACCTTCCTGCAAAGGGTCAGGGCGCTCGGTTCCGCCAGCGGTGGCGACACCCCGGCGCTGGCCCTGACGGCGCTGGCCGGCGACGTTGATCGCCAGCGCGCCCTGGCCGTGGGTTTCCAGACCTATCTGGTCAAACCCATCGATCTGGTTCATCTGGTGGCCGCCACTGCGGCGCTCCTGGAGCCCGGTCAATCATTGGCTCGGGCTGGGCGGCACGTGGACGGAGCGCTACTCGCTTGATCTTCCACTCTGACGTCGGCCGATCGGCACCCGACGGCCGCTTGAGCAGCAGGCGGCGCAAGGCGCTGCGCACCCAGGTGACCAAGGGCCGCATCCTGATCGTCGAGGACGAGGAGATGCTTCGCGACGCCTTGGGGCCATTCCTCGAGGAATCGGGCTACGAGGTGTCGTTCGCCGAAAATGGAAAAGAGGCGTTGAGGCGCCTGTACACGGAGACCATCCCCGCCCTCATCGTGCTGGATCTGAGAATGCCGGTGATGGATGGATGGGAGTTTCGAAAGATTCAGAGGGACGATCCCAAGCTGGGCCTCATCCCCGTGGTGGCGATCTCGGCGGACGGCAGCTCGCAGGCAGCGGCCATCTCTGCCGATGCCTATCTGCGCAAGCCGGTCGACCCCAACGAGCTGGTGATGACCATCGAACGAGTCCTGTTCGACACCGAGCGGCGGCGGTCCGCGCAGAAGGATGATACGGAACGGCTCACTGCGCTGGGCCACCGAAATCAACAACCCGCTGACGTTCCTCATGCTCAACCTTCGCCAGTCACTCGAGCAATTGAAGCCTTCGATCGTCGCCGGCGTCGCCGGCGTCGCCAGTCAAGAGTCGGGGGAGACGCCCTCGGCCCTGGCGCAGCTCGCCGAAATCAAGGCGCGCATGCAAACCGTCACCGACATGTTGGAAGACTGCGAAGTGGGAGGCGAGCGGATTCGGGTGACTGTTTGCAACCTGCAACGACTTTCGCGTCAAGGAGAAGATCTTCGAGGTCCGGTTCACGTTCACGAGCTCATCGATCAATCGGTGGCCATGGTGTGGAATCAGATTCGCCACCGTGGCCGCCTGATAAAGACACTGGGAGAAGTCCCCGCCATCAGAGGCAACGGACCGGCGTTGGGTCAGGTCTTTTTGAACCTGTTGATCAACGCTGCCCAGGCCATTCCGGAAGGAGACGCGGAACGGAACACCATCGGGGTCTCGACCAGGGTAGAGCTCGGCGAAAAGGGCGCCGAGCTGGTGGTGGAGATCAGCGACTCCGGAAGCGGTATCGCGCCCGAGGTCATGTCACACGTATTCGAGCCGTTTTTCACGACCAAGCGCTTCGGAGAGGGTACCGGCCTGGGCCTTTCGATCAGCCACCAGACAATTCGTGATCACGGCGGTCGCATGACGGTCGAGAGCGCCAGGGGAAAAGGAGCGACCTTCCGCATCTTCCTTCCGATTGGCGATGCGCCTGTCCCGCTGCCCGTCGCCGTTCCCACGCCCGCAACATACCCGCAATTTCGCGGACGCCTGCTGGTCATCGACGACGAGCCGCTCGTCTGTCGCGTCATTCAGAATGCCTTGAAGAGCGAGCACGACGTGTTCGTCGAGCAACGGGCTGAGAAGGCGCTGTCCCGATTGGAGCGTGGTGAGACGTTCGACGCGATCCTTTGTGACCTTGTCATGCCGGACGTCAGTGGTCCCGCGTTCTACGCGACCATCGCCGAACGTTGGCCCAACCTGGTCGAACATCTGGTGTTCATGAGCGGCGGTGCATTCACGCCCGCGACGCTGGCCTTCATGGAACAGCGTGGGACCAGCGTTCTTTCCAAGCCGTTCGCCATCACCGAGCTGCAACGGCTGATCCGCCAGCACATGCGACGGGACGTGTGACCGACGATCGCAGCCTCTCGGCAGCGCTGTTCGCTTGGCCATTGCACCCTCAGCCGGACATCTGCACTTAGCCCGAGAGGAGACCAGCCTCTCCGCTGCCTGCCGCAGAGTGTTCACGCCGTCTGTGATCGCGATGCGGTCTCGATCCACCACAGCAGTGATCCCGGCGCTGCTGACGTAGTGTGATGAGGGGACAGGTTTGGGTCCCGTGGTTGGTCGCGCTGGGGTTCGCAGTCTCCGGTTGTGGTGGCGGCAGCCCGTCGTCTAGTGGTGGCGGCAACAACGGCGCCGGCAACAACGGCGGCACGGTATCCGGCAGCGGCAACCGCAGTGGCGGTCCGTCGGGCGCCGGCGGCTGTAATTGGGTCGGCACGGGCTGGGACTGCGGCGGCGGCAGCGCCGGCGCACCCGGCACGGCCGGCGGCGGCGGAAGCGCCGGCAAGCCGGACGGGGGCGGCAGCGGAGGCAAACCGGACGGCGGTGGCGGCAGCGGCGGCGCGCCGGGTGCGGGGGGAATGCCGGGCACCGCCGGCGCGCAGGGTGGCGACGGCCCCAGCGTCACGATCACGGAGTTCCCGATCCCGACTAACAGCCAACCCGGTGCCTGCGTCACCGGGCCCGACGGGAATCTCTGGTTCAACAACCAGCTCCCCAGCGCCATCTCCTTCATGACGACGGCGGGAATGTTCACGCGGTTCGGTACCGCCGTCGTCAACATCGGTCCGGTGGGCATCGCCGCCGGGCCTGATGGCAATGTCTGGTTCACGAAGCAACAAGGCGTCGGCTCGGCCTCGCCAGCCGGGAAGATCACCGAGCGCGCCGCTCCCGGCGGCCGCGACACGGCCGGGATCACCAGCGGCCCGGGTGGCAACCTGTGGTTCACCGAACCCGTCGGCAACCGCATCGCCAGCATCAGCCCGTCGGGGACGTTCACCGAGTACGTGGTCCCAACGGCGACCGGCGGTCCCTTCGGCATCACCACCGGCCCCGACGCGAACCTGTGGTTCACGGAACAGCACAGCGCGGGCAACAAGATCGGGCGCATGACCCCGACCGGCACGTTCACGGAGTTTCCGATCCCGACGCCCGCCAGCAACGCCTTCGGCATCACCACAAGCGCCGACGGCAACCTCTGGTTCTCGGAGCAGGACGCTCACAAGATCGGCCGCATCACGCCCGCCGGCGCGATCACCGAGTTCGTGGTCCCGTCGGGCGGCAGTCCCGGGCCGATCGTCGGCGGTCCCGACGGCAACGTCTGGTTCGTCGAGCCCCGCGACAACGCCATCGGCCGCATCACGCCCGCCGGTGTGATCGCCGAGTACGCGATCCCGACGCCGCGCTCGGTACCATCGGGGATCTGCG
>Ga0193692_1000394_pt1 | contig 11004 bp, 7 predicted proteins | sample L3a1metaG_FD_144917 | JGI IMG/M metagenome (GOLD analysis project Ga0193692, IMG submission 144917) | Soil microbial communities from a riparian zone of the East river system, Colorado, United States - L3a1 | ecosystem: Environmental > Terrestrial > Soil > Riparian zone | place: USA: East River... | reverse complement strand
GGAGCGCCAGGCCCGCGCCGACCGGCAGGCGACGACGGCGCTGGAACAGGCGCTCTCGCGCCGGGAGTCGGTGGCTACCGAACGGCAGCTGGCGATCGATCGGCTCGAACAGGAGCTCACAAGCCGCGACAAGGCGCTGCGCGAGCGCGAACAGAGCACCGCCACGGCCTTCGCCCGGTGCGAGCAGCTCGTCGCCCAGCACAAACATGAGCTGGAGCGGGTCGCGGGCCTGACGGCTGACGAAGCGAAGGAACTGCTGATCAAGCAGATCGAAGGCGAGGCGCGCCACGACTCGGCCAACCTGCTGAAGCGGCTCGACGCCGAAGCCCGAGAGACCGCGGTCGACCGCGCCAAGCAGTACATCACCGAAGCAATCCAGCGCTGCACCCCGGGCGTGATCATCCTCTCCGGCTTCGATCCCTACCGGCGCGAGATTGCCAAGCAGGCGATCGAGCGGCTGATCGCCGACGGCCGGATCCATCCGGCGCGCATCGAAGAAGTGGTCGCCAAGGTGAAGGACGAGACCGACGACGCGATGCGCAAGGAAGGCGCGTCGGTCGCGTTCGACCTCGGGCTCCATGATCTGCATCCCGAAATCCACCGGCTGATGGGCCGCCTGAAGTACCGCACCAGCTACGGCCAGAACGTGCTGGCGCACTCGGCGGAGGTCGCGCGGCTGGCGGGCATCATGGCACGCGAGGTGGGGCTCGACGCCCATGTCGCCGTCCGCGCCGCCTTCGTGCACGACATCGGCAAAGCGATCGACCGCGAGATGGAAGGCACTCACCTGCAGATCGGGATCGACTTCCTGCGCAAGCACGGCGAGAGCGAGGCGGTGGTGATGGCGATGGCCGCGCACCACATGGACATCGACTGGCCGTCGCTCGAGGCGATGATCGTGCAGGCGGCCGACGCGATCTCGGCGGCGCGTCCGGGGGCGCGCCGCGACATCCTCGAGTCCTACGTCAAGCGCCTCGAAAAGCTCGAAGGGATCGCCGACTCGTTCAAGGGCGTCTCGAAGTCGTTCGCGCTGCAGGCGGGCCGCGAGATCCGGATCATGGTCGAGAGCGAGAAGATTTCCGACGAGGAAGCCGTCTGGCTGTCGAAGGACATCGCGCGGCGGATCGAGAACGAGCTCGAATACCCGGGCCAGATCAAGGTGACGGTGATTCGCGAAACCCGCGCCGTCGACTACGCCAAGTAGGGTGGCCGTGCCCGGTCCGACCCTCGTTGCCGACTGCTCGGAACGCGAGCTGATCGCCCGGATCCGCGGTCACCTGCCGCCGGCGCCCGCCTGGCTGCTCGTCGGCATCGGTGACGATGCGGCGGTGGTCGAGCCGGAGCGCAACCGGGTCGAGGTCCTCACGGTCGACGCGCTGGTCGAGGGGATCCATTTCGATCGCGCGTTCGTTCCGCCGGACGCGATCGGCCATCGCGCGCTGGCCGTCAACCTCAGCGATCTCGCCGCGATGGGCGCGGCGCCGAGGCTGGCGCTGCTCTCGATGGCGCTGCCGCCGGCGCTGCCCCTCGCCGACTTCGACGCCATCGTGGCCGGCTTCGCGGCGCTCGCCGCTCGCCACACCCTGCACGTCGTGGGCGGCAACCTGACGCGATCGCCGGGGCCGCTGATGATCGACGTCACCGTCATGGGAACGGTCAAGCGCCGCCAGGCGCTGACCCGCAGCGGCGCGCGGCCGGGCGACGATCTGTATGTGTCCGGCACGATCGGAGCGGCCACGGCCGGGCTGCGGCAACTTCAGTCGTCAGCCGTCAGCCATCAGTCGGCAGTCGACGCCTACTTGCGGCCGCAGCCGCGGCTCGCGCTGGGCATTCACCTGGCGCGAAACAAAGCCGCATCTGCGTGCATGGATCTCAGCGACGGCCTCGCCGACGGACTCCAGCAGATGGCGGAAGCGAGCGGCGTCGGCATGACCGTCGACGCCGGCACGCTGCCGGTGGACCCCGCCGCGCGCGCCTTCTTCGAATCGCGCGGCCGGGACGCGATTCTCGAAGCGCTGACCGCCGGCGACGACTACGAGCTGTTGATCGCGGTCCGGCCGCGCACCCAGCGACGCCTGACCGCCGCGATGCAGCGCGGCGACGTCGTGCTGACGCGGATCGGCCGCTGCATCCCCGAGCGCGGCATCACGCTGCGCGGCGCGGGCGCGGCGTCGATCGACGCCGGCGCGCTCCCCCACGGGTTCAGCCACTTTCGATGATTCACCTCACCAAGGCGCTGATCCGCCGCTGGCTGGACACGCTGCTCCACGTGGCCGACACACCCGAGCGCACGGCCGCCGCCTTTGCGATGGGGGTGTTCTTCGGCTTCTCGCCCTTCCTCGGTTTTCACACGTTGCTGGCGATCATCGTGGCGTTTCTGTTCAACCTCAACAGGGTCGCCGCGCTGCTCGGCGTGTACTCGAACCTGCCGTGGATCATCGCGCCGTACTATGCAATCGTGACGATGCTTGGGGCGAAGATCATCGGCCACGCGCCGCCGGAAGGATTCAAGGCGCAGTTGTCGGCGCTATTCGAGTTATCGGTGTTCCACGGCGAATTCTGGTATCAGCTGATCACAATCCTGAAACCGCTGCTCTGGCCGTACACGGTCGGATCTTTGCTTGGCGCGATCGTGATGGCCGCGCTCGCGTATCCCCTGGCTCTGGCATTCGTGACAAGTCGCCGCCGCCTTCATGACATCATTCATCATCACCGATGATCATTTCCGACCGCTTCTGGCGGAGGACGATCGTGACGGCGATTGCGGCGATCGGCTTCGTCTCGCTGTACGAGGTCACCGCGCTCGACTCCAAGTACGTGGCGCGGCTCGCGACCCTGCACGAGACGCTGGCGCTGCCGATGCCGGGTTCGCGCCTCGCCTTCAGCGCCAGCGCCTACTGTAAGGGCATCGTCACCGCGTCAGGCGTGCCGGCGCAAAGCGGCGTGGCCGCCGCCGATCCGGAATTGCTCCCAGTCGGCTCGGTGATCGAGATCGATTCCCTGCCCCAGAAATACAACGGCATCTACACCGTGATGGACACCGGACCACTCGTGCAGGGCCGGCTGGTCGACGTCTACATGTGGAACTGCAACGAGGCGCTTCAGTTCGGCCGCAAGCCGATTCACCTGACGGTGCTGCGCCTCGGCTGGAACCCGCGCGCGACGACGCCGAGCTTTCTCGACCGCTTCTTCAAGCGCTCAGCGGAGCCCGACGTGTTGCCCGCGCGGCCGCTGCCACAGTCCCCTTCGGGAAGTTAGCAGTTACTTCTATCCTTCTACTTCTAACTTCTCACTTTTCTCTTCTAACTTTCCGTCCTGGCGGTACTGCAGTTCGAAGAGCTTGAAGTAGATCCCGCGCTGCGCCAGCAGTTCCTGATGCGTGCCGGCTTCGCGGAGCTGTCCCTTGTGCAGCACGAGGATCTTGTCCATGTCCTGGATCGTCGACAGCCGATGGGCGATCGCGATCGTCGTCCGCTCGACCATCAGTACCCGCAGCGCGTCGCGGATGATCAGCTCGGTGTCGGTGTCGACGCTCGACGTCGCCTCGTCGAGGATGAGCACGCGTGGATCGAAGGCCAGCGCCCGGGCGAACGACAGCAGCTGTTTCTGGCCCACCGACAGCGTCGAGCCGCGCTCGGCAACCGCGCTGGCGTAGCCGGCCGGCAGCCGCAGGATGAAGGGCTCGGCGTGGACCGCGCGGGCGGCGTCGCGCACGCGCTCGTCGCCAATCGCCGGGTTCCCGAGACGGATGTTGTCGGCCACGGTGCCCGAGAACAGGTGCACGTCCTGCAGCACCAGGCTGAACAGGCCGCGCACGTCGGCGAGATCGAGCTGCCGGATGTCGACGCCGTCGATCGTGATCCGGCCCCGCTTCACGTCGTAGAAGCGCAGCAGCAGGTTGATGAGCGTCGTCTTTCCGGAACCGGTGGCGCCGACGATGCCCACACGCTCGCCGGGGTGGACCTCGAAGCTCACGTCCTTCAGCACGAAGTCGTCGTCGTTGTAGGCGAACCAGACGTTCTCGAACCGGATGTGCCCCGGCGCCGGAGCGGGCCGCCGCCTGGGCTGCGCCGGCGACTCGATCACGACCGGCTCGTCGAGCAGCTTGAAGATCCGCTCGGACGAGGCCATCGCCGACTGCATGACGTTGAACTTCTCCGACATGTCGCTGATCGGCCGGAAGAAGCGCTGCGAATACAGCAGGAACGCGACCAGCTCACCCAGCGTCAAGGTGTGCTGGAGGACTTTGCCGCCGCCATACCAGATGATCAGCGCCGTCGCGAACGTGCTGACCACCTCGATGGCGGGGTAAAACACCGCATAGTAGAAGATCGAGTCGATGTTCGCGTCACGGTGCTCGCTGTTGATCCAGTCGAACCGCTGGAAGTTCAGCCGCTCGCGCCGAAACAGCTGCACCGTCGACATCCCGGTGACGTTCTCCTGCAGGAAGGCGTTGATCCGCGCGATCAGGCCGCGCACGGCGCGGTACGAGTCGCGGACGTTACGACGAAACCACTGCGTCACGACGAAGATGAGCGGCAGGACGGCGAACGCGACCAGCGCCAGCCGCCAGTTCATCCACAGCATGCCGCCCATGATCAAGGCCAGAGTGAAGACGTCGCCGAAGATCGTCACCACCCCGGACGTGAACAGATCGTTCAGCACGTCGACGTCCGAGGTCACCCGCGTCATCAGCCGGCCGACGGGGTTCCGATCGTAGTAGCGCAGGTCCAGGCGCTGAAGGTGGCGGTAGATCGCCATCCTCAGGTCGTACATGATCCGCTGCCCGGTCAGCTGCAGCGTCCAAGTCTGGAAATATTCGGCGGCAAACGACGCCACCAGGACGGTCAGGTACAGCGCCGCCAGGCCGTCGAGGCCGGCCAGCAACCGCTGGGTGATATAGCGGTCGATCGCGATCTTGATCAGGTACGGCTGGGCCAGCGACGCCAGGGCGCTGACGATGATGGTGAGGAGCGCCAGCGCCACCTGCCGCCAGTAGGGGCGAAGGTACTGGAGCAGCCGGCGCATCAGCCGCGCGTCGTACGCCTTGCCGAGGACCTCATCGTCAGAAGACACAGAATTGGGCAATCGGGGAATCGGGGTAATCGGGCAATCGATTACCGATTACTAGATTACCAGATCACCCGATACAACCTTTATACTCGTGTGGCCGTCCAACAGGAGCAGGAATGGGAGAACGCGAGCGCGAGAGCAAGTCCGACATCCTCCAGGGCACCCTCGACCTGATGGTGCTGCAGACCCTCGACGCGATGGGTCCGCTGCACGGCTACGGGGTCGCGCGGCGGATCGAGCAGATCAGCGAGGACGTCCTGCAGCTCAACCAGGGGACGATCTACGCCTCGCTCCTTCGCCTCCAGCAGCGCCGCTGGATCTCGGCAAGCTGGGGCACCTCGGACAACAACCGCAAGGCGAAGTTCTACGCGATCACCCGCGCCGGACGGCGGCAGCTGGCCGCCCAGGCGGAGAACTGGGAGCGGATCTCCGCGGTGATGATGCGGATGCTCCGTCTCGCCCAACGCTGACGCCATGCCGACCTGGCTCGCCGTCCTCGCCTCGCGCCTGCACGACGCCCTGACCAGACGGCGCAGGGACGATGAGTTCCGGCTCGAGATGGCGACCCACCTGGACCTGCTGACCGAGGAAGGCGTCCGCCGGGGCGCGACGCCCGACGAAGCCCGGCGTCAGGCGGTGCTCCGATTCGGAGGTCCCGTGCAGATCGCGGAGCGACAACACGAGCACCGCAGCCTGCCGTTCGTCGACACGACGCTGCAGGACGTGCGCTACGCGGCGCGCAGCCTCCGAAGAAACCCGGCGTTCGCCGTGGTCGCCATCCTGACGCTCGCCGTCGGCATTGCCGCCACCACCGCGATGTTCACCGTGGCGCGGGCGGTGCTGCTGCGACCGCTGCCCTACGCGCTGCCGGATCGGCTGGTCGAGATCTCGGAGACCAACCCGCTCAAGGGCTGGACCCATACCGTCGCCGCGCCCGCGAACCTCGCGGACTGGCGCGCGCGCAACACCGCCTTCACCGACATCGCGGCCTACGTCGGGGTCGACGATCGGGGTGCAAGCGAGCGTCAGGCGCTGTTGTCCGGCGCCGGCGACACGCAGCCGCTGAAAGGCGTCGGCGTCACCGGTAACATTTTCGACGTGCTGGGTGTCGCCCCGCTGCTCGGCCGCACCTTCACCTTCGACGAAACGTTCGAGGGCCGCGATCAGGTGGTGGTGCTCGCGCATGGGACGTGGCAGACGGTCTTCGGCGGCGATCCGCAGATTGTGGGGCGGTCGATCGTGCTCAGCGGCCGCGCCACCACCGTCGTCGGCGTCATGCCGCGTGAGTTCGTGTTCCCGAACCGCAGCGCGCAGTTCTGGGCGCCGCTCGGCGTCAAGCCGGACGTCTTCGTGCAGATGCGCCGGGCGCACTGGATGAACACGGTCGCCCGGCTCAAGCCGGGTGTCTCGCTCGCACAGGCCCGCGACCAGCTGGCCGGGATCGCGGCGGATCTCGAGCGCGCCTATCCGGACACCAACACGAAGATGGGCATCCGGATCGAGCCGCTGCACGGCATCATGGCGGCCAACTCGCGGCCGACCATCCTGCTGCTGTCGGGCGCCGTCGGCCTGCTCTTTCTGATCGTCTGCGCCAACATCGCGGGGCTGCAGCTGGGACGCGGTGTCGGGCGGGCGCGCGAGTTTGCCGTCCGTCGCGCGCTCGGCGCGGCGCGTGGCCGGCTGATCCGCCAGCTCTTGACCGAAGGGCTGGTCCTTTCGATCGTGGGGACAGCGCTCGGCGTCGCGATGGCGTTGGCGACGCCGGCGCGGCTGCTCGGGGTGGCTTCGTCCGCCTTGCCGTTGTTCGCAACGCTGCGGACCGATCGCGCGGTCCTGCTGTTCGCGGCGGCGCTCGGTCTGGTCGCCCCGATCGTCTTCGGCCTGCTGCCGGCGCTGGCATCCTCGCGCGCCGACCGGCTGTCGGAGCGGTCCGAGTCGGCCTCGCGGCACACCGCGAGGATGCGCCAACTGCTGGTGGCCTCGGAGGTCGGGCTGGCGGTGGTACTGCTGGTCGGCGCCGTGCTGCTCTCGCGAAGTCTCCTCCTGCTGCAACACGTGGACCCCGGCTTCACACCCGACCACGTCGTGTCCTTCAAGGTCAGCCTGCCGCGTGCGCGCTACTCCACGGACGCTACCCAGGTTCGCGCCTTTGTCGAAATCGAACGACGGATCCGCGAGGTGCCGGGTGTGCAGGCGGTCGGCGCGACGAGCACGCTGGCGCTGCGCGGGACGACGTGGACCGGCGATGCGACGGTCGAGGGCCGCGGCGTCACCGACTACGAGCGCGAGCTGCGGCACGCCTCGGTCACTCCCGGTTATTTCCCAGCCATGGGCGTGCGCCTCATCGCCGGCCGGCTGCTGGACGGACGCGACGACACGGACCCCGGCGTGACGCTCGTCAACCAGGCGCTGGCGCGGCAGTACTTCCGCGGCGCCGGCGCGATCGGCCGGCGGATCAAGTTCGGCCGTCCGCTCGACAACGATCCGTGGATGACCATCGTCGGCGTCGTCGCCGACGAGAAGCAGGACAGGCTGGACGAGGCGGCCAGGCCAGAGGCGTACGTGCCGATGCCGCAGAACGCGCAGAACCCGATGACCTTCGTCGTGCGGTCGGCTCACGGGCTCGACGCGGCGATCGACGCGGCGCGCCGCGAGCTGCGAGCCGTCGACAAGGATCTGGCGCTCACCGACGTGGCGCCGCTCACCGACGTCATCGACGACGCCATCGGCGGTGAGCGGTTCAGGACGATGCTGCTCGCGGCGTTCGCGGCCGTGGCGCTGTTCCTGGCCGCGCTGGGCATCTACGGCGTCCTCGCGTACGTCGTGTCGCAGCGATCCCGCGAGCTCGGCATCCGGCTCGCGCTGGGTGCAGCGCCGCGCGAGCTCTTCGGGATGGTGATCCGGGAGGGCCTGCGTCCGGTGGTCGTCGGCGCCGGCGTTGGGCTCGTCTGCGCCGTTGCGCTCACCAACCTGATGGCGTCGCTGCTGTTCGGCGTGCGCGCGCTGGACGCGCCGGCCTACGCCGTCGCGCTCACAACACTCGGCGCAGTGGCGCTGGCGGCCTGCGCGATGCCGGCGCTGCGCGCGACCCGCGTCGATCCGCTCGTCGCCTTGCGCGAGGAATGAGGACGCCATGCTGACGAAGCTCTGGATCGCGGCGTCCCGCCTACTCGGCTTCGTGACGCAGCGGCGGCAGGACGGCGAGTTCGAGGCGGAGGTGGCCGCTCACCTCGACCTGTTGATTGAAGAGGGCATCCGTCGAGGCGCCACGCCCGAGGACGCCAAGCGCCAGGCCATTCTGCGATTCGGAGGTCCCGTGCAGATCCAGGAACAGCAACACGACAACCGCAGCCTGCCGTTCGTCGAAACGACCTGGCGCGACATCCGATACGGTGTGCGCGCGCTGCGCCGGAGCCCCGCCTACTCGCTGGTGGCGATTGCGACGCTGGCCATCGGCATCGGCGCCGGCACCGCGGTCTTCAGCGTCGTCGGCGCCGTGCTGATGCGGCCGTTGCCGTACCAGGCGCCGGATCAGCTGGTTCGGATCTACGAAACCAACCCGTTGCGGCGCTGGACGCGAAATATCGCCGCGCCGGCCAACTACGCCGACTGGCGGACGCAGAACAAGAGCTTCACCGACATCGCCGCCTACGAGCAGTTCAACACCACCGGCAGCGGCGCCGGCGATGTGTTCCTCACCGGATTCGGCGAGCCGCAAGGCTTGAAGTCGCTCGGCGTCAGCGGCAATCTCTTTCAGGTCCTCGGGGCAGCGCCGCTCCTGGGACGCACCTTTGTCGAAGAGGAACAGTGGGAGGGCCGCTCGCGCGTCGCGGTCCTGAGCTATGGCCTCTGGCAGTCCGCCTTTGGCGGCGACCCGGCCATCGTCGGCAAGACGATCACGCTGAGCGGCCGAGGCTACGACGTTGTCGGGGTGATGCCGCGGACGTTCTTCTTTCCGGGGCGCGACGTGCAGCTCTGGACGCCGTTCGGCTACACGCCTCAAGTGATGACGACGTCACGGCGTCCGCATTGGCTGGGCGTCGTGGCCCGGCGCCGGCCGGGGGTTTCGTTCGAGCAGGCGCGTGACGACATGGCCGGCATTGCGCGCCAACTGGAGCGCCAGTATCCCGACACCAACACCCAGATGGGAGTGCTGATCGAGCCGCTGCACGAGAGCTACGCCAACAAGCCGCGCACGGCGCTGCTGATGCTGAGCGGCGCGGTCGGGCTGCTGTTCCTGATCGTCTGCGCCAACATCGCCAACCTGCAGCTGGGACGCGGTGTCAGCCGCGCGCGCGAACTGGTCATCCGGCGGGCGCTCGGGGCCGGCCGCGGTCGCGTCCTGCGGCAGTTGCTGACCGAGGCGCTGGTGCTGTCGGCCGCCGGCGGCGCGCTGGGGTTCGGCCTCGCGGCGCTCGCGCGGATCGCGCTGACGCGGTATGCCGCATCTGCCATTCCGCTGTTCGCCGTCGTCCAGACCGATCGCACCGTGCTGTTCTTCGCGGTCGGTCTCTCGCTGATCGCCCCGGTGATCTTCGGCATCCTGCCGGCGCTCCGCACGTCGCGAAGCGAGCAGGTCACCGAGCGCAGCGAATCGGCGTCGCGGGCGACAGGCGGGCTGCGCAACCTGTTGATCGCCACCGAGGTTGCGCTCTCGATCGTCCTGGTCGTCGGCGCGGTGCTGCTGGCCCGCAGCCTTGGACGGTTGCAGGACGTCGACCCCGGATTCGCCACGGAGCATGCGATCACGTTCACGATGACCCTGCCGTCGGCGCGCTACGCCGACAACGCCGCCCGCTATCGAGCCTTCCTGGAGCTCGAGCGGCGGCTGCGCGAGCAGCCGGGCGTGCAGGCGGTCGGTGCCACGAGCACGCTGGCGCTGCGCGGCTTCACCTGGAGCGGCGACACCACCATCGAGGGACGGGTCACCACCGACTACGAGCGCGACTCACGCCATATGTCGGTCACCCCGAGCTACTACAGCACGATGGGCATTCGCCTGCTGGCCGGGCGGCCGTTCGACGCCGGCGACACGCGGGAAAAGCCGCCGGTGACGATCGTGAACGACTCGCTGGCGAAGCGCTACTTCCGCGGCCTGCCGAACGCCGAAGTCGTCGGCAAGCGGATCGCGTTCGGGCGGCCGATGGACAACTCGCCGTGGGTCACCATCATCGGCGTCGTCGCCGACGAAAAACAGGACGGGCTGGATCGGCCGGCGGAACCGACCGAATACTCGAGCCTCGGGCAACGCATGCAGAATCCGCTGACCTTCGTCGTCCGCACGACGGTGGCCCCGGACGCCGCGTTTGCGGGTGCGAGGGCGCAAGTCGCCGCGGTGGACAAAGATCTGGCGCTCACGCAAAGCGCGACGCTCGAAGACGTCGTCGACGACTCGATGGCGGATGCGAAATTCCGCACCGCGCTGCTGGGTGGATTCGCCGGGATTGCGTTGCTGCTGGCCGCCCTTGGCATCTACGGAGTGCTGGCGTACTTCGTCTCGCAGCGCTCGCGCGAGCTTGGCATCCGGCTGGCGCTTGGCGCCCGGCCGGCCGAGCTGTTCCGCATGGTCGTCGGGCAAGGGATGAGACCGGTCGCGGCCGGCGCGTGCCTGGGGCTCATCGGCGCGGTCGCCATCACCACGCTGATGCAATCGCTGCTCTTCGGGGTGACGGCGGCGGATCCGGCAGCCTACGTCGTGGCGACGGCTGTGCTCGGAGCCGTGGCCGTCGCAGCCTGTGCAGTGCCGGCGCGCCGGGCGACGCGGGTCGATCCGCTGGTGGCACTCCGGGAGGAATAGGTGCTGTCCGCTCAGGCGTAGTGCGGACCTTCAGGTCCGCCGTGTCGGGCAGGCCTGAAGGCCTGCACTACATCTGACTGAAAAAACGCTGCAGCATCCCCGGCCTGGAGCCGATACCACGGTGAGAGCCTCGC
>Ga0193692_1000393_pt1 | contig 11009 bp, 10 predicted proteins | sample L3a1metaG_FD_144917 | JGI IMG/M metagenome (GOLD analysis project Ga0193692, IMG submission 144917) | Soil microbial communities from a riparian zone of the East river system, Colorado, United States - L3a1 | ecosystem: Environmental > Terrestrial > Soil > Riparian zone | place: USA: East River... | reverse complement strand
CTTCAAGGGTAATGGAACGGATAGTATTATTATGGGGAATCCAACAATTAATTCTCAACTTCGCCGTTTTCGTTCCGGAGCAAATAATATGAGTGCTTACGGTGGTGGTGCAGATATAGCGTCAGATGCGTTTTCTAGTTCGATAAGTCAAAGTGTTGTTTTAACTTGGATTGCTTCAGGATCTTTTATTTCAATGTACGAAGGAATCTATATACGAAAACCTCTTATTGGTATGGGTCCAGACCAGTCCTGGAATACCATAGGATATACAAGCTTCGGTGGATTTGCTACAGGATCTATTGCAGAAATATGTATGTGGTCTGGGTCATTGAGTTCTTCTTTGATAAATATATACAACAACTATTGGAAAGTAAAATACTCATCGGAGATTTTTTATGGTTAACAAAATTCATTAATTTATATGTTTGTTCAAGTTAAAAACGAAAATTATGGAAGTGTAGTTGCCACTTATGGGGATTACGTTGCAGTGGGTAATCCTGCAAATCTTAGATGGACTGCTACATCGGCAAGCGTTTATTATACTGGTTCTGTAGATATTTTTCGTTATAACAAAAGCACAGATCAACACGATTATATTAATACTCTTTATAAACAAGATTTAGATGTTATTTTAGCTACAGAACTATCTAATCTTCTTGATACGGAAGCTACTGGGAGTTTTCCAAACTCAGATTTACTTATTGATGAAGATTTGTATGTTTTTTCTCTTGAAAATGGATTTGGTAGATCTCTTGATATGTATGAGAAATTACTAGTTGTTGGTGATCCATACTATACTCAATCTGTAACAACTCATGCAATTACATTTACAACATCGGGATCATCAGTAGAAGTTCATGACCTCGGAAGAACCGAATTTATTCCTTTAAGTCAAAGTAGCTATGTGTTAAGTCTTAGTAATCCAGATTCTAATATAACTAATTCTTTTGGTCTTGGAGTAAGTATAAATAGTACGTGGATAGCAGTGGGATCTCCTTATGTTAGTTCTTCTCAAGGAATGGTTTATTTATATAAAAATATTTCTACTGGAAGTAATTATAGCTGGTCATTTTTTCAAAGAATTGGTCCGCCAACAGGGAGTGTATCGGATGCAATGTTTGGTTGGGATTTGAAGCTTAATAAACAGAGCGGTTCAATTAGTCAAAGTTTAGTTGTAGGTTGTGGTAATAAAGCTAATAATCAAGCATATTATTTTGAATTCGTAAGTGGTAGTTGGAGATCCACTTATACATTTTTTCCAACCACGGATATAATGCCACTTACTTTTGGAAATTATACTCCTTACAGTCCAACAATGAATATTACCAATGGATTTGGATATGCAGTTTCCACATTTGACAAAACAGTTGTTATCGGTGCGTATCTGGATCGTACTGTATATGAGTTCAATGGTTCGTCTTTGTATGAACAAGGTTCGGTATATGTGTTTGAAAAGTGTGAAAATTTACCTTATACTAAATTTGAATTAGTATTAAAAACTTATGGTACAGATACAATTCTAAAGAATAATCGTCTGGGATATTCCGTAGATATATTTGGTAATAATTCTGTTATAGGAATTCCTAAAATTAACAATGAAACTATGACTTCATGTTACATTGAAGGTACCCTTGACCAACTTCATCAATGTGATGGCGATTTGGAACATCTTCTCAATGGACAAGCAATGTTGCTTCAAAAAAATACATCTTCAATGGATTGGGAAATTACTAACATCTATCAAAAGAAAAAGAAATATTTGAGTCCGTATCGTGCTTTTGGAAATGATGTATCCATTGATAATAGATCTATGGTCATTGGAGCACCAATGAGCTTAATAGATAATAATCGCCAAATAAATATTAAGACGACGCAAAGCAACGATGTAATGTTGGATGATATTGCTGGTAAAGCATACATTTATAATCTTAATAATCTTCGTAATCAATTCCATGTTGGAAATGTTTTTTATCGTAATGGCAAAATTATTCTTATGACCTCTGGTTCTGCATTTGATCAACTCTTCTTTAATCCAATAAATGCAAATACATATGAATATGATATTCAGTTTAAAGGACAACATACTATATTTGAAAAACAAATTATTTGTTCGATTTCTCCTGGAGAGTTTAACGTAAGTACAAACCCAAGTGCAGTATTTAAACCTATGGCATTATTTGATATCAATGGAAATGGAAAATTTGATTTCCAAGATGTTGATATTATTTTGAGGTATATGCAATATAAAAATACTTCTTTCTTAGGAGTTCCAATATCTACTGATTGGAGTTCGTCTATTGTTAAATCAGACGATGAAATAAGTTTTCTTAATTGGAATCAAGATCTCAACTCGTACAATAACGAACATACGTCTCATATGACAAGCGAAAGTATTGTCCGGTGGGAATTGATGGATACTTGGAGACAAAACGAGTTTGATTTAAATGAAGATAATCATATTGATATTCGTGATATGAATATCATGTGGAAATACTTTTCCAATCGATTAACTCAAGAAAATTATGCAACGTATATTACTCCGTCCAGCAAGAAAAAATTGTTTAGTGATGTTATTGATTATCTGAATGTTGTAACACAAAAATCTACTAATCCACAAATTAGCCCATTGTTTTTAGATTATGAGCGGTTAAGTAGCAGTGATAAAACCGGAAGTTTCTTGGCCCCGATGGTAACAACCGTAGGATTATATGCCGGACTTGATTTAGTTTGTTGTGCAAAATTGGGAAGTCCTATAAAACTTATACCAGAATTACCTTTTAACTTTGTTATAAAACTTGATTTTTAAGTATAACAAATGATATTTATACAAAGAAAGATAAAATAATATGCCAACTCCAAATGAAAGACCATCCTTATCCAAAGATCTTTTAACTCGTTATAGTACCCAACGTGCAGGCGGAGCTTTTGATGTAAAAGACGTACTGAAAAATCCGGGAAATACTCCTCTTGCTGGAACTGTTATTGATGCTGCAAGTGTTAAAGGAGCTACTTTTCAAACTCCTAATGGATTTAAAGTGAAAGCAGATCAAGGTGGAGTATCACAACTTAAAGATGCCCAAGGAAATACTTCTCATTTATCCACTTATATAAAAGGATTTGATGGTAGACGATATCATAGATAAAATAAAAAAACTTTAATATCCTCTCGTTGATATGTAATGTCAATGAGAGGATTTTTTGTTTATGATTTTAGGACTTGACGCATCGACTTCGTGTGTAGGGTGGGCATTTTACAATGGAACCGAAGTTGTTCATGCTGGATTTGTTGATGTTTCCAAATTAGAAACCAATAAGGAAAAGGTTCTTCATGTCATCTATATATTGGAACTGGAAAGTCTTTGTAAATTAGAATTGGCCAAAAAATCACTTCTTGAAGATCTAACTGGAATAAATCTTGAATCCCCTCTCTTTGGATTTATGGGCGGAAAGACAAGCCAACAAACCATCATAAAACTGGTAAGATTTAATGCAATTCTTGAATACATTATATCAGAAAAATGGAAAGTGCCAGTTACTTTGATAGGTGCAATGACTGCTCGCAAAAAAGTATTAGGTAAAGCAAGAGTCAAAGGAATGACGGGAAAAGAATATGTTCGTCAGCAGATCGATAAAAACTTTACATATCTTCATAAATTTGATAAGATGAATAAAAGAGGAAATCCAGACGTTCGAAATGAAGACATTTATGATGCGTGTATTCTTGCTATGGCATAATATGTATATGGTATATGAAAGCTAATATCACTATAACTTGTGATAGATGTGGAAAAATTGTAGAAGGAACGCTTGAGGGAACTCAGGCTATGGATAATATTATCACGGAAGGATATTACATAGTTAATGAGGGAAACTGGAAAGAGTTTGGAAGATGGGAAGAAGAGGTTGTTTGTGATGATTGTATGCATTCTGATCCCAAATACAAAAAGATTTATGATTAAATGAAATCTGGATATTTATACATCATATCAAATCCGGCTCACAAAGGATTCTACAAAATAGGTGTTACGGATAACATCAAAGATAGGCTTCATGTATATCAAACTGGAGACCCAAAAAGAAGTTATAAAGTTGAGTATTATATCCAACACCCCGACTGTTACAAGGCTGAGAAAGAGATTAAAGAAATGATGCACTATTTCGCCACGAGCATAAAAAATGAGTGGTATGAATGTGATTTACAAACCGCTATTGTTCGTCTTCAAGAACAAGTCGAGTGTCTTCCGTAATTAAAATAAGTTGATTCCCCCAAGAAAATGAGTTATGATGCGTCATGCTTGTACAATCCCAATTAATGGCTATACTAAATGACTTGTTTAATCAGAAGGGAAGATTACGCAAAGGCGGATTACAATTAATATTTCATTGCCCGTTCTGTGTAGATAAAAATCTGGTTACTCAAAAGCTTGAAGTTGCCATAAATGGTCCAAAAATAGGTAATTATCATTGTTGGAGATGTAATACCAAAGGAACTACTTTTGGAACTCTTCTTAAAAAACTAAATGCTCCCTTTCATTATCGGGAGGCTATTTTCAAATTAACAGGTGATATTCGTCTCATTAAGTATCAACAGCTTAAAAATAAAAATGATCCTGTTCATTTGCCTAATGAGTTCCATTCACTTTTACATCTCAAAAATTCTCCCGAATATAAAAATGCTATGTCTTATTTGAAAAGACGTGGAGTACTTCAAGAAGACATTCTTAGATATAATATCGGGTATTGTGAGTCTGGACAATATGCGTACCATATTATTATTCCATCATATGATGCCAATGGAAATTTGAATTTTTTCATGGGAAGAAGGTATTACAATACCGAAGGTGTTTTACCACACAAGAAACCAGAGGTTCCCATGGATAGTATCATAGGATTTGAAATATTCATAAATTGGAGTGAGCCTGTCAATTTGGTAGAAGGTGTGTTTGATGCCATTGCCATACGTAATAATACCATTCCTCTTTTTGGAAAATATCCATCAAAGAAGCTTCGGGAAATGATGATTGTAAATGGAACAAAAAGAGTTAATATGATTTTGGATAGTGATGCTATAGAAGATGCCATCAAAAATTGTAAAATGATGATACGATTGGGCGTCGATGTTTATCTTGTAAAATTAAACGGGAAAGATCCTTCAGTCCTTGGCTTTGAAAAGATGAATGAACTTATTAGAAATTCTAAACAATTTGAATTTGAAGATTTATTGAATTACGAACTTGAATTATGACACCAGCAATACCATGGATAGTAATAGGAATGATATTCTACATTATAGGAGAATATTATGCAAAGAAATATGCTAATATATCTTTAAGGTATTTCGGGGCCATTTCATTATTTGGATATTCTATAGGTACTGTTTGTTGGTTGGGAGCATTATCCAAGTATAATTCTCTTTCCATTCTAGGAACAATGTGGAATGTGCTTTATATAATCATAACTCTTGTTATGGGTATAGTTATTTTTAAAGAATCTATAACTACTATACAAATTGTCGGATTGTTTTTTGCTTTTATAGCAATTATTTTACTTAGTATATGATAAAACTACTTAACTCATCAATTCCTAAATACACTCATATTATTCATATAGCTGATATTCATATTCAATTAAATAAGCGGCATGATGAATATAGAGAGGTATTTAATAATCTCTATGAAGAAATAAAAAACTCTCCTCCTGAAACGGTTGTTGCTTTGCTTGGAGATGTATTTCATAGCAAATCAGATTTGAGTCCCGAATGTGTTCAAATGGCAACCGACTTTTTCAAATCCATTGCCGATCTTCGTCCTCTTATATTGGTGGCTGGCAATCATGATGCCACTTTATCAAACAAAAATCGTCTTGACAGCTTGACCCCACTGGTTGATTCTCTAAATCATTCCAACCTTTTCTATCTTAAGACCACTGGATTATATGGTCTTAGTAACGTATTAATTAATAATATGTGTGTGTTTGATGCTCCTGAGAAGTATATTCGTGGGCAGGACATTCCAGCTATATATCGTAATCAATATGAGCATATTATAGCTTTATTTCATGGAGCTGTAGATCAGGCATCATTAGAAAATGGGTATTCCATTAGTAATCCGGCGGTTATGAATCCTTTATTTGATTATCATGACATAGCATTACTTGGTGATATACATCTTAGACAAGACATGCAAGAGTATAATCCAGAGGAATTCAAACCATGTATTCATTATTGTGGAAGCCTTATACAAAGGAATCATGGAGAAAATTTGAATGATCACGGGTATTCTTTATGGGATTTATCAACTCATTCTTATACTCATCATGAAGTTCATAATGATTTTGGGTATTTTACCATTGATATTAATAAAGGCAAACTTACTACTGATTTGAAAGATTTGCCTAAAAAGGTTCGTTTACGAGTTAAATGCTATGAAACTATATCCTCCGAGGTAAAAGTAGTTATTGCTAAAATAAAAGAATTATCACAAGTAATTGAAATAGCGTATGTTAGAATGGATCAAGAACGGGATAAGAAAAATATTATTCCTCTTTGTAAGGACATAGTTTTGACTGATCTGACGAATGTTACGTATCAAAATAAACTTATTACCGAGTTTCTTCAGAAAAAACTTCAAGTAGTTGATCCGGTTATCATCGATGATATTTTGAAAATTAATCAGAAAACCAATCTTCTTATAAAACGGGATGAGTTTCTTCGTAACTTAAAGTGGAAACCTATTAAATTTGAATGGGATAATATGTTTACCTATGGTGAAGGAAATGTAATTGATTTCACACAAATGAGCGGAGTCTATGGTATTTTTGGTCCAAATAGGTCGGGCAAATCAAGTATTCTTTCTGCCATTATATTTTGTTTGTTTGATAAATTTGATAGGGGATTTAAAGGTAATCACGTTCTAAATGTTCAAAGAAATTCTTTCAAATGTAAATTAGAATTTGAAATTTCAGGAATTAGATATTTTATTGAGCGCAAAGGTTCAACTACTCGATCTGGAAATGTAAAGGTAGATGTAAAATTCTGGAGAATAATAAATGACGTAGAAGAGGAATTGCATGGTACTGAGAGACGTGATACGAATGATATCATTCGTGATTATGTTGGCACTTATGAAGATTTTATTCTTACCACAGCATCTTTTCAAAATGCAAAGAATAATAGTTCATTTATTGACATGGGGAATAGTGAACGCAAAGATTTAATGGTTCAGTTCATTGGATTAAATGTCTTTGACAGATTACACGAGGCAGCAGGAGAGAGAAATAAAGAAATAAATACTCTTTTGAAAATTCATAAGGATAAAAATTATTCATTTGATGTTCAACAAAATCAGAACGATCTGAATTGTGCCACATCATTATTTAATGAAGTTAATGAAAAAATAGAAACTTTAAAGAAACAAATTGCCGATGTTAATGAGCAAATTGTTACTGAAACTTCTGGTCTTATCAAGTTGGATAATGATGTTCCGACCAATTTGTCTTTATTGGAAACCAACAAGAAAAGCGCAGAAATATTCGTTGGAGAGAATAAAGAAGCGTTGGAAAAAAATAAAACTTCTCTTTCCGAAAAAGAAAAATCCATTGACAATATAAATAATGAAATTCAGAAAATAGAATCCTCCAATCTTGTGGAAAGTCATAAGACCTATAAAACTCTTTCTGATAATATTATCGAAATAAAACAAAAAATGGATCTTAAGAAAGTCGAGATCAAAGGAAAACTGGAAAAAGTAGCCCGTCTTGATAAACACGAATATGATCCTAATTGTAGTTTCGTCAGAGACGCATTAAAAGCAAAAAAAGAACTTGCTGAGGATAAAAAATATACCGATAAAATGTTATCTTCGCTGGATGGGTTTCAGATTGAATTTTCTAAGTTTCAATGGGTGGAACAAGTATATGAAACCTATACTAAACTCTTAACTGATAGAAGTAAAATAAAAGATGAATGTGGAATACTAAGTAGAAATATAATAGTTCTTACAAATGGATTGGAAAAATCCAATGTTTTTTTGAAAGAAATCATTCATAAAATCGAACTTTATCATCGTAATGAAATATCAGTTCTGAACAATGAACGGGTTCAATTGAAGATTAATACGTGTCGTAATCTCGGTACTCGTTTGGATGTTGAACTTCAAAAACAAAACCGTTTACAGATGGATATTTCCGGAAAAATGGAAGTGTGCAAGTCTAATATTGATAGTTTGACAAAAACTATAGAAGAAGTGATGGCTTTGGAAAATGAGTTCGAATCTTACAAATTGTATTTAGAATCTATCGGTAGAGATGGTATTCCGTATCAAGTAATTTGTAATGCTGTTCCAGAAATTGAACAGGAAGTTAACTCCATACTCAGTCAAATTGTAGATTATACAATTCAATTTGAAACGGATGGCAAGAATATTGTGCCCTATGTGGTTTATGAATACGGACGTTGGCCAATTGAATTGACTTCTGGATATGAAAGATTTGTTGCTTCCGTGGCGATTAGAGTTGCTTTGACGAACATATCTAACCTTCCAAAAACTACCTTTTTAGCAATAGATGAGGGGTTTGGAACTCTTGATCCAGATAATCTGGCATCTATGTTTACTCTCTTTTCATTTTTGAAGAACAACTATGATTTTGTTATTATAATTTCTCATTTGGACGTGTTAAAAGATTCCGTGGATAAGACTATAGAAATTTCTAATGTGGGGTCTTTAGCAAAGGTTGTATATGAATGATGATCTTCGACAATTAATAATGGGAGATATCTTTGACGACGGAAGTCTCATAGATTATACTATTCCTCAAAGTGATGATAATGAAGAACAGGAAAACGAAGATTGTGATTTAAAACAAGATGACGATGATCCGATAGATGATCCTAATATATCAATTCTAAAGGAAACATTTCAACATACTTATACCAAAGAATCGATAGAAATGATAACAAACCACCTTCGTCTAGGATTACAATATCATGCTCCGAGCGAATATAAACGTGGAATGTCTTATCGAGAACTTTTGAAAAGTATGAAATCAAATCATACGGGAGGATTCAATTCAGTAATATTACATGGAATATCCGAAGCAATTTCTTATATATTTGAACAAAAGAATTTACCATATATAAAATGCAATGAAGATGGGATTGATTGGAAAGTTTCGGGAATTGAGGGAGATGCTAAATTTTCTATTTTAAATGATCCTGACCGAAGCGATTTTACTGGAAATGGATCGTCTAACAAAAGAGGATATTATTTTCTAGTTGCTATAAGATTTGATAATGATGTTCCCATGAAAAATATAATAATAACACATATGTATGTGGGAATAATTGCGACCAAATATATGGCCAATATTCGTAGGAAAGGAAAGTCTGATCGAAGCAAGATACAATTGCAATTGAACCTGTTCCATAGACTACATACTTTATATGGAGTTGGACACCCAAAGAAAACATGGGTAGCATTTGAACCATGGCCATGTAACAATATGGATTCGAGCTGTCTTTTCGATTAAGATTCATATAAAATTTGACAATGAAACGTAAATAATGTATAATAAAACAATATGAGGACAATACAATTAAACAAAATATATAACGAAAACTGTCTTGTTACTATGGCAGACATGAATGAAAACATGATTGATTTGACTGTGACTTCTCCACCATACGACGATTTACGAGATTACGAGGGACATTCACAAGATTACGAGGGATATTCTTTTGATTTTAAAAACATAGCGAAAGAATTGTATCGAGTAACAAAAACAGGGGGGGTTGTGGTGTGGGTAGTTGGTGATTCGATTATAGATAATTCGGAAAGTGGTAATAGTTTTCGTCAAGCATTGCACTTTAAAGATCTTGGTTTCAAAATTCATGATACAATGATTTATCGTAAGGCGGGGCCACGTTTTCCAGAGAAAATACGATACTCACAAATCTTTGAGTACATGTTCGTATTTTCAAAGGGTGGTCCACCAAACAAAGTTCATATCATAAAGGACAGACAAAATCGCTGGGCTGGTTATACTAATTGGGGAAAAAATTCCTATAGATCCAAAGAAGGAGAAGTGGTTAAAACCAGAGTATTAAAAAGTGGAAAAGAAGTTGATGTCAAGGATGCTAAACGCTATAAACAATTTGGTGCAAGATTTAACCTATGGGAAGAATCCGAACCAACGGATGAGCAAATGAAAGAATATCTTGAAGAATTAGAAGGAAAAAATAATATTCTTCGTTCTAATGAGTGGCGTTATGTTAATGGATTTGGATTTGGAACTAAAGACAAGGATGCTTACAAACATCCCGCCATGTTCCCCGAACAACTGGTCGAAGATCATATTCTTTCTTGGTCTGACGAGAATGATCTTGTTTATGATCCATTTATGGGAAGTGGAACTACAGCAAAAATGGCTTTGCTTACTAATCGTAATTATATTGGTAGCGAAACGTGCCAAGAATATGTAGATGGATCTTTGGAAAGAATTAAAGGTATAGTTCGTGGTGGACGACTTCAAACAATTAAAGATGCAGAATCCAAACGATTCGAGAAAGAGTCGGAACACACACGGAAGGTTACAGAAGAGACAGAAAAACACTCCAAAAATGAAAAGAAATGGCAACCAGAACAACCAGATTAGGGAACGGGATTGATAATCTGGCGTTTGTGATGTGGTGTAAAATAGAGTAATTAATCATCTATCGTAAGATATAATACATTCAATAAAGACTATTTATTGAATGTATGGCGATACAACAACTTTTATCTTCGTTTGGAAAGAAGGGATCTGCACTTGGTTTGTTAACCATGAAGGTTGACATAGAGGATCCAGAACACCTTTCTAAGTATTTTGTTATATCTGAATATAACCCTCTTTTCTCGGCAGGACGCAATCCAGTTGCATTTAATGGGTCTATTTATCTCGAAGATAGATCCGAAATTAAAGTCGAATGTTTAGATTCCCATGGAAATTCCTTATATATTGAGCAAGCCAAATCA
>Ga0193692_1000392_pt1 | contig 11017 bp, 14 predicted proteins | sample L3a1metaG_FD_144917 | JGI IMG/M metagenome (GOLD analysis project Ga0193692, IMG submission 144917) | Soil microbial communities from a riparian zone of the East river system, Colorado, United States - L3a1 | ecosystem: Environmental > Terrestrial > Soil > Riparian zone | place: USA: East River... | reverse complement strand
CCACCCCTTGGGTCTCGCGCTCGCGTGCCGTTGAAGCGCGTGGAATCGCGCGCGTAAGCAAACCCGCGCGGGAGCAAATCGGTCACGGTGATCGTCGCGAGCGTGTTGCTGCTCACGTTTCGGATGCGCACGGTGTAATCCAGGAATTCTCCGATCTCGACGCTTTGTCGCGACGCAGTTTTTTCGATGAAAAGTCCGAGAACAGGATCAGGCCCGGCCGACGCATCGAGCACCACGCTCACGGAGCCGGAGAAAACGAAGTTCGTGATGCCGGGCGCGGCAACAAATCGCGCATCGGCCCGGTTTGTAATCTCAAGAAGGGCTGAACTGGCCGACAGCGGGGCGAATATCAGCAGGAGCAGGCAAAGGAGCGCGGGAACGCGCACCGCAAACCAGCGATGCCTGTCTGGGCTATGGATCACGTGCGGCCGTGCCCCCCGGGTGGGGATGCTGGTTTGGAAGGATTCATGCGCCGTTTTTGCGCCGCCCTATTTTGGCCGTTCGGCCGTAGCTGAACGTTCGTCCAGCTACGGCCGTAGCGGTTCCCCTTTTGGCGCAGTCTAAACTGCGTGGGCTACGGAGTAATGATCACGCCGAACGTGATCACCGCGGATTGGCTCGGGTTCAGCGTCCCGATGTTGAACTCCAGCGCTCCCGTAGCGTTATTGGCTGGCGTCGTCACGACCGTGCCGACAGTCGTCGCCGCCGGGCCAGTGCTTGTGTATACGGTGTAGGCAGGTGTTGTATCGAACACCCGAAGGTTGGTCGCAGGCGCAGTCCCGACATTCGTCACCGTGATGCGGTAGCGGATGCTGCGGCCAGGAATGGCGCCGGTGGTGATCTGCGCGGTGCTGTAGGCGCCCTCAGGAAGGCCATTCAGGTCTGCGTCGAGCGCCTGTTCCTTCACGAGCGTCACGTCGCCGGAGATGACCGTAGTGGTATCGATGGCCACTGCGGGCGCGGGAACCGGGGTGGTGTAAGTGCCGTTCACGGTTGTCGCGGTAATGGTCAGCGCGTCAATCGTTCCGAGGGCGGCGCCCGGTGGCGCAAACACTTTGACGAGCAATCGCACGGATTCGCCCGGCGCAAGGCCAGCGCCGCCGGCGCTGACGAAGCTCAGGTCTGTGACCGCGGGATCGCTCGCGCTGAGAAGCCCGTCGTTATCTGCATCGTAATAGATCACCGCACTCCAGCCGACCTGCGAGTGTGCGAGCGTGAGATTCACTATGCTGGCCGCTCCGTCGCCTTCGAGCGCGTTGCCGTTATTGGCGATCGTATGCGTGTATACCACGATCCCACCCGGGAACACCGTTCCGGTATTATTCGGGCTGATCGTCAGGTTCCGAATGGGATTCACGACCACAGCCGCGTGCAGCACGTCCAGCGCTGAGGTCGTCGGCGAGAGCGCGCGGAAATAAATGTCCGTGGTGAGAGGCGGCGCAGCCGCAGAGATGGTTACATCCGCGTAGACGAGCCGGTTGCCACCTGCCGGGATCACACCCGTCGTGGCGATGATGGCGTTCGCGGAATCGCGGAACACCACGCTCCATCCCGCCGGCAGTGTTGTGGAGGCGAAGGAGGAAACGGTGCTCGCCGCAACTGTATACGAATCGGCTGAGCTGCTCGTGTTATTCACGTAAAGCGTGAATCGGGTGGTCGCACCCGGATTGGCGGTGTTGCTTACCACAGCAGCCGCTTCCGGTCCCGGCCCCGCGCCGGCTCCGCCTGGCAGCGGGGCGTTCGCGGTTAAGTCGACCGAACTCGTAGTGATGGTGGTCAATACGTCGTTAGCCGTGGCCACGACGGTGTTGTCCACGCGTGAACGAGCTGTCTTCGTTGCAGTGTAGGGACCGCCACCCGCTGTTCCGCCCGGAAGCGTGACTCGCACCACGATGGAATAGCTCTGGTTGATAGCGAGAGGTCCGGTATCTGGAATTCCGTTTCCGGTGCTGTCAACCAGTGGCGTGTTGCCGTCGCTCTGGAACAGATTGAACGTCGTTCCAGCAGGGAAGCCGGCGTTCGCAATCGTGATGTCGAATGTATCGACGCCATTGCCGGTGTTCTGGACGATGTTTGTGAACAGCACGGTTCCTCCCTGCGGCGCCGAAGCGATCGTTTGGCCTGTCATCGTTACCGATGCCGCCTGAGTGACCGTAAAGTCCGCGGTGTTGCTGTTGAACGGACCCACCGCTGTGCCCGTGCCCGGGTCATAGAGGTAGCTCGCACTATTCTGGATGACCCCAGCGGGTGTGTTCGCTGGAATCGTAATTTGGAACGTCAACGTTCCCGACTGGCCGGGGAGCACGCGTGTGATCGCGGCTGTAACTCGGCCGGCAACGGTTACACCGAAGTCGTAGACGATCGTGTCGGGCGCCGTTCCCTGGACGTCCGCATTGTTCGCGTCGCTCAGCACGGTTCCACCCGTGACGCTCCAGCGTGCGCTGTTGGCCACATACGCCATACCGGCGGGAAGCAAATCTCGCAGGACAAGATTGGTCGCCGAACTGTTGCCCACATTGTTGTAGGTAAGGGTCACGGTATAAGGACCGCTTCCGGCAGGACCGGAACTGGCGCTGATCGACTTCGTCACATTGACCACCGCATTACCGGTGACCGTCGTGGTATCGGTGTTGATCTGCTGCGGCGCGGGTGTCGTGGTGGCGGTTCCAATTGCGGCCACCGTGATCTGGGCGGTTCGTCCAGCGGTTTCACTCGCAGGCACGATACCCATGGCAACGAAACGGAAGGAAGCACCGGCCGCCAAAGGTCCGGTAGTGAGGATCTGTGTGGCGTTATCCGGCAACCCGTCGCCATTCGCATCCGCGTAGAGCGCGACCCCCGTCAGGTCAAAATTGTCGCCGGTGGCATTATTCGCCACGCTCAGAGTGAACGTATCGGATCCGTTCCCCGTGTTCACGACCGTATGCGGATAGAAGACTTGTCCACCGGGGGCGGCAAATTTGGCGCCGTCAGCGGTGAGCGTGAAGCTGGAAACCTGTTGGACAATTGTGATTGCCACGTTCGAAGTCGTCGAACGCGGCGTATTGCTGGCGTCAGTATACGTGGCGGACGCCTGGTTACCGATGCTGGTGCCGGCTGGGGGTGGCGCGGATTCGACAAAAATCGCGCTACCTGCCAGCAGCAGGAGGGTTAAAATGTTCGCTCCCGCGAACGCGCGGACAGAGCGGCCAGCTCGGCCGAAGACGCGAGCGAAATTCAAAAGTGTAGATTTCATTTGAGGGCAGGGGACGAGGGTTTACTTCACGGCGAGACGGGCTCGCGCTGAAATGAGAGCTGTTTTTCCGGAATCGAGATCGCCCATTTCCCAGCGAAGGGCGCGGTATTCAGAGTAAGGCACCGGCTCCTGCTTCACTTCGCCGTTGGCGGCTTTCACAGTGCGCATTAGCGGAATGGTTTCGAAATTTTTGCCATCGACACTCGCCTTGGCGGGCGCGGGCGCGCTTGCCTGGGGGAGGTATTCGAGGCCGGCGGGAATCGGCAGCGTTGGCTGCAGATTATGAACACCCTGTTTCCCTTGGTTCTTGTAGAGCGCGTCGTATTGGATGACTTCGCCCGGGAATGCGCGATCGGCCAGTTGCAGCGTTTCCTTGCCGTCCTGGGTTTTAAGGACCTTTTGGGCCTTGAGGGTTACGCGGACGTCGCCGGCTGTTTGCGCAAAACTCTGCCCGGCCAAAAAACCGAGAAACAACAGAGCGTACGCGACACGGCGCCATGCATGGAATGGAGTTTCCTTGTGTGCCTTGATGATGTTCATAACTTTTTTGCCTGGTAATTGCGGCAGCTGTCATTTTTTGCCACTGGAAGGAATTAACGTCCGCCCTCGGTTCGAGGGCGGCTCCTTGTGGGCAATAACTGCCGTCGCAACGCGTTAAGCAGGGCGAGTACCACGTCGAAGGCGAGCACGTCGGATCGGCAGCGTTCATGGGGAACAGAGCCTCCAAAGTCTCGGGCTTTGTTGATTCTAGCTGGGAGGCCGCGAACACGAAGGACCTGGGAACGGAGGTGCCCCCTTTCCCGCGCGGCTATTTGTATTAATTCAGGGAAATTGAGGGATTGCACGCCGTTTGAGACGCGCCTGCCAACCGCGGACGTGCAGAAGGCCGTTTTCGAAACGGGTGATTATGTAGGAGGGGAAGTCGAAACGTCGCGAGGTCAGACGTCGCGAGGTCAGCTAATGCTCGAGACCGATAGCGGTCGATTGTGAGTGCGGTGCGGAGTGCCGGTGGCTCGAACGGCTGGTTTTGCGTCCAATCCCATAACCGGAATCCAGACCTCCTCACCCGCGGCCACGACCATGACGAGTTCTGCGCCCATGATTCTCTGTTCACTGCAGAATTTTCGAGCCGTCAAAATCCTGTCAAAGAAGGCGGCTTCTTCCCTCTTCTGGGTCCATTGTCCGTTCCGTTTGACAAACGAGCCACCTCTTTGCACGAGATATAATGTCATTGAATCCTTTCACTTACTCGACGTTCCATCTGCGATCGTCAGGCTGCATTTGTAGGGGTCGGTTGTTGAAGAGACAACCGGGACGAAAGGCCAATGCCGGTTTGCACTCCGGTTCATCGCATTGTCAAAAGCTGGAGGCTCGCTTGCTGACTTGATGCTTTCCGGATAGGCTGCATTGGCAGCAGGCGTGAAAACGAGATCATCATGCGCGAAGGTATCAATCGATTGATCCGCCAGGTCACGGCTACCGAGCCTTGCCCGGCAATTCGCTGGGATTCAGTTGTTCGTATTGACGCGATCGGCACCGATGCCCTGGGCGTGTTCGAGATTTCCCTGGTGTTTACGTACAGCGATGGAACGGAGGCGGCGCTCTCGGTTCATCATCGCGGATACGACACGGTGATGGATTCGCTTCGGGAACGGTTCCGCTCGATTTCGCCGAATTGGCGTGAGGAAATGGGCCGCCAGCCCTGGCATGTCGAACGGATGCTCTATTCAGTCGATCGGCCAGCCACTCCGTGAAGACGCTCAACATCAAACCGATCCGTGAGCGGCCGTGCGATGAAGATACATCGCTTTACCCGGATTACCTGGTCGGCTGTCTCTTGCGTGAAGGCGTCGGCAGGATTGAAGCGGATAAATCGGCCAGCCGGAACGGCACCGTGGAATTCGTGCTCACAAAAGCGAATCATCCACCAGGAGTTTTGGCTGAGGTTGGCGACGGATTTTTTCGGAGCGTGCTGATGCGTTTTGGAGCGCGTTGCGAGATCGACAATCTTTACTGCGGCCATGCGCTGTTCAGCTGTGAGCACGAATACCAGGGTAAAATTCGCACACATCGCTTCTCACTATTCGTTTGCAACGCGCGCGAGATGGGCTTTTGGATGAAGCTTTATCTCTACGCGATCGATGCTTGATTGCGGCTCACTTCTTTCGGCACGAAATTCGTCAGTAGAGCAGCCCGCGGATCAGGGCGGGCAATTGATCGACTTTCATCTTTTCCAGAAAACGGTTTACTCCCGCGGTTCGAGCTTCTCCTTCGATGTAATCGTTGTCGGATACCATGATGATGGGGAGCTCCGGCTTGATTGCGCGCACCCGGCTTACCAATTGGGTGCCTGTCATGGAACCGTTTCCGTGATTCGTGATAACGAGGTCGGTTCGGGAAGTAGTGATAGAATGAAACGCGTCGCCTGGATGCGTGAATGTTGAAATGGAGAGAGCGGGGAACTCTCGTTTCAGCATCCGCTCCAGGATGAAAATAAAGTTTGGGTCATCATCGATAATAACAGCGCGCTCGAGTGTCATCGGTTGAGGACACGTTTTTTCGCAAACGGAGCACCAATCCGCTAGTGGGGTGGCGACCTACCTTCGCCATCGAGCGCCCGTTTGTTGACGGTCGCTTCCGAAACGAGGGGAAGTCGCCCCTTCATTAAGATTCTTCAATTCTGGCTGTGCAATAAAAGGAACGTCACGCTGGCGCTTGAAGTCAGGATCAGAGTCCAGCCGAATGCTCCTATCATCGCGTGACCGTGCACTATCGTCGCCAGCGAGATCAGGCTGGCCACGAGCACGAAAAACAAAAGAACTGCGAAGATCAGCCATTCGTGTTTCATATCCACTGTTGGAAGGATGATAGCTCTGACGACTTCGGGACCGCCCTACTCATTTCGGACCCTATGCCCCAGACGGCAGAACCGAAAGTCGGGAGAGCGGCGGGTTCTGTCAGTCATCAGCTTACTTGACAAATAAAAAAGAGAACCGACGTCGGCTTTAGAACCAGCAGGTTTTGGAGACTGAACACATCCGCATTGGCCCTTCAGCCGGGCCGCGAGGCCAAGGAGAGAATTGCCCAACGCGAGCCGTTGCGCATTGAAGCCCCGAACGGTGGCGAGCGAATCCCTCTCCTCCTCGACCGAGGACCACGGATCGCGAAGAGATCGATTCATTCGGGGCACCTGAATTGTGGCGGGGGAAGCCCTTGGGCAGGGTGAGGAGTCGATTCGGTCGTGGGGAGAGAGGTTGATCCAGAAACGTGCTGTTGTTGAGCATCTGAATGGGCCTTAGAAACCGTCACCAGCACGAGGTTGCGGCGTCGTCGGCTTGACATGGAAGCGCCGGGTTTGTCGAATGCCTGTAATGGTATCCCTTACGCAAATCGGAAGTGCGCAGCTTCGCAGGGCGGCAAAGATTGCAGAACGTCTTGAAAAACTCGAACGCGAGTTAGAGAAGGCTTTGCGTGGATCAAAGGGCTCATCAGGCGGGCCTCGCAAACCCCGGGTCATGAGCGATGCCGGACGGGCTCGCATCGCGGCGGCTCAGCGAGCCAGATGGGCCAGGTTCAGGCAAGGACGCAAGTAAGATTGCGTTTTCTTCCTCACGTCGAGAAAGTTTTCCCGCAGAGCGTCCGTCCCGCGTTTCGAGACGCCGAATAGGAAATGCACGGGAACATAAAACCGAACGGTCACAACTCAGATCCGCCACCCGCATGGGCGAGGTATGGCGTAGCCATCGCCACCGTTGTGCTTGGCTACTTCGGCCGGCAGTTGTTGACGCCGGGAATCGGCCCGACAGCGTTGCCGTTCATTTTTTTCTTCCCCGCTGTGGCGATTGCTGCGTGGTATGGCGGCGGTCGACCCGGGATGTTGGCAGTCGCTCTCTCGGCATTCGCGGCGCACTGGTTTTTTAGCGCCCCCATTCACACCTTCAGCAGGTCCAGATACGACATCCTCGCGCTCGTCGCATTCTTACTGGCTTCGTTGCTGATCGTAGGCGCTATCCAGGCGATGCATCTCGCGCGACGGCGCCTCGTGAATGAAATTGCGGAGCGCAAACGCGCCGAGGCTGAATTGGTCAAAGCGCAGCAGACGGCTTCGCATCTCGCCGCTGTCGTGGAACATTCCGGCGACGCAATCGTTACAAAAAATCTCAACGGCATTGTTCAGACATGGAATCCGAGCGCCGAACGGCTCTTTGGTTATCGGGCGGAAGAGATTGTTGGCAAACATGTAACCCTGCTGTTCCCGCCGGACCGCCTGAACGAAGAGGACCACATCATGGGCAGATTGCGGCACGGCCAGCCCGTCGAACGACTGCAAACCATCCGCATCGCTAAAGACGGATCGTCTATCCCCGTATCCGTGAGTGTTTCGCCTTTGAAAAATCCCCAGGGGGAAATCGTCGGTGCCTCAAAAATCATTCACGACATCTCGGAGATTGTCGCGGCACGGGAAGCGCTGGAGAGGGAGAAGGAATTGCTCGCCACGACGCTGGCGAGTATCGGCGATGCAGTCATCATTACGGATGCCAACGGGCAGATCACATTCCTGAACGCTGAGGCCGAGCGCCTGACTAAATGGTCCCACGCCGAGGCGGTTGGCCAGCCGTTGCCGAGAGTGTTCCGTATCGTGAACGAAGAAACGCGTGCTGTGGTTGAAAATCCGGTCGAGAAAGTTCTGCGGCTTGGCCAGGTCGTTGGACTCGCGAATCACACCGTGTTAATCGCTAAAGACGAGACGGAGACTCCCATCGATGACAGCGCCGCTCCGATCCGCCGCTCGGGTGGGCCGCTCTTCGGAGTCGTCCTTGTGTTTCGCGATTTTACCGAGCGCAAAAACGCGGAGGAGGCACTCCGGGAAGCGCAGCGGAAGCTCTCCCTGCATGCCGCCGAACTGGAGGCCACCGTCGCCGATCGCACTGCGAGGTTGCAAGAGACAGTCAATGACCTCCAGAGTTTCTCCTACAGCATCGCGCATGACATGCGCGCTCCTCTGCGGGCGATGGGAACGTTTGCACAACTGGTCAAAGACGAAATGCCCGCGGGCGCGGCGCTGGACACCAGGACTTATTGTGAACGAATTATCCTCGGCGCAGCACGGTTGGACAATCTTATCAAGGACGCTCTCATTTATACCAAGGCTGCATTGCAGGAATCGCCGCTGCGGCCCGTGGACCTGTTGCAGCTCATTCGTGGTCTCCTGGAAACCTATCCGAACCTTTACGCTGCGGCCGCTGACATTGACGTGGAAGAAAATCTTCCGCTCGTGCTCGGCAACGAATCGTTGCTGACGCAATGCTTTTCGAACCTGCTTGGCAATGCCGTGAAGTTCGTGGCGCCGGGTGTCAGGCCGAACGTGCGTGTCTTGTCCGAAGCCAAAGACGACTTTGCGCGAATCTGGGTTGAGGATAATGGAATTGGGATTCCGGAGCACGCGCAGTCTCGCTTGTTCGGGATGTTCGAAAAGCTGGATAATCAATATGAGGGCACTGGCATCGGCCTCGCCATTGTTCGCAAAGTTGTCGAACGCATGGGCGGTAGAGTTGGAGTGGAGTCCGCACCCGGCCGCGGCAGCCGCTTTTGGGTGGAACTACGGGTTGCACCGAGGAACGAAAACAGATGAGTGCAAACGCCGGTCCGATATTGGCTGTCGAAGACGAAGAATCCGACCGCATCATTCTGCGGTTGGCATTCGAAAGAGCAAAATTGCCGGGTCCCCTCGTTATCGTGCGCGACGGGCAGGAAGTGGTGGATTATCTAAGCGGAAAGGGCCCTTACGAGGATCGTGTCGCTCACCCGCTTCCAGCCTTGATCATTCTCGACCTCAAAATGCCACGCATGAATGGTTTCGATCTGCTCGGCTGGTTGGCGAAACAGCCAGACTTCAAAGAGATCCCTGCTGTGGTGCTCTCCTCTTCCGGCGACGAACTGGATAGGAACAAAGCCCGCGAATTGGGCGCTCGCGACTATTTTGTGAAGCCCCACAGTCTGGCTGAGCTGATAAAAATCGCGCAACAGATGCAGACTCGTTGGGGGGCGACCACTCTGCCGTTATAGGTGGACCGTGCTCGGGCAATTCATTTGGCTCTAAAGGAACAGGAATCGAAATGCGGGCATGGAATTGGTCATAGCTAGAAGGGGGTGCAGGAGAACCTCACGCGACATTGTTTTGGATACGCTCCTTCAAGGTTCGGCTCACCAGAATGGCTTCAGCAAGTTCCCTCCGCATCGCCTTTGCCTCGCTCAGCAGAGCCCGCGCGCGCAAGATCATTGCATCTGTAGAAGCGACCCTGCCATTGCCGTTCAGCATACATCCATCCATCGAGCGGGTTCGACGACGTGAAATGCAGCCGCCGGTGAAGTCTTCAAATAGCTATTCAAAGGCTTTCTAAAAGCCTTCGATTCGCCTATGGTATGGGGACTAGCGTTCCTTGTGAGGGGTGCCAAGCCATGCCATCCCCAGAAAAAAACTTCTCATCAGGCCGCATGTTCCCGTTCGATTTCCTCTGCCGGTCCGAATCGGCACGGCAAGCGCTTGAGAAATTCAACGTTCGGATCTGCGACGAACGTGAATGGGCGTTCTGGCGAGCCGACGGCTCCTAAACCAAAAATGCTTCGGAGGCCCACGTCCTCGATTTCCCTTGTGCCTTTGCGATCGCGAACAACTACGGCAGCCCCACGAAGCTGCTTTTTGACCCAGTGATCCCTGAGCATGAAGAAGAATTCAAATCGCGCTGGCAAACGCTTTTGAAAGTCGTTGGCGAAGAGGGAGCCGGGCTCGCAACAAAGCCGGATCCTGAGACCGGCGTTTAGCGTCCCGCGCTCAGCCCTTCAGTAACAGGATCGAACATGAGGTCGCGGGGTTGATGATGCTTCAATGCAAGGTCCCAGGCACGAGAAAACTCGAAAACTTCGGCTTTCTCCGGATTGCGGGTGAAGTCGCCATGGCTCCAAAATGCCCACAGACCATAGTCCCAAACGCGAACTTCTGCGGAAGTGAAAGCCGCACGAGCCGCATCCGATCGGCGCAGAAGATCGAAAGGAAACATCCGCTCAGTATCCATAAAACGGCAATCAATCTACTGAGAAAAAGCCGCTTTGGGAGTCCGGATTCCACGAAGTGGTTTCCGTTCTTGCCTGAGGTTCCCGCCGGGTTGGAGTTGCCGAATGCGTCGGTTTACTGGTCCGGCGCGCGGTAAGTATAGATCGAATTTGTATAGATGCGGCCTGAGGCTGGGAAGGTCCAGCTGCAATCGACCTGGATCATTCGCAATTGGGGATTGGTTGAGATCACTGAAATCGTAGTTCGGTTGGTCCCATAGACCAGCCTGCTGCTCGACGCGGGAACATCGAGGTTTGTAACGATCGTCGGAAAGTTGCTGCTCACCAGTTGATCGACCGGGGGACTGGCCGTGGGATCCCACTTGGCCGCGCGTGTCTGTTCCAGTCCCTGGGAGGCCTGCGCCTGCGCCGCCAGGACGTATGCGGAAGATTCAGTTTGCCGGGCGGCCTGGACGAAGCCGGTGACGAGTCCGCCAGTGACGAATGCCGCGATCGCGAGTGCGATGCAGGTCTCGACCAGGCTGACACCGGCTGTCCGACAATATCTCCGCAGAATCATAAGCGCGTTTTTATAATGTCACAGTCGTGTTCGTTGATTGCGGTTGCGCCACGCGCCAATCTCCGCGCACCAGGATCGTTGCGTTCGGGGTGGCCGGCGGCAGTTTATTTGGATCGGTGAAATTGTTGTCGAAGGCCCAGTTTCGAATGGGC
>Ga0193692_1000390_pt1 | contig 11037 bp, 9 predicted proteins | sample L3a1metaG_FD_144917 | JGI IMG/M metagenome (GOLD analysis project Ga0193692, IMG submission 144917) | Soil microbial communities from a riparian zone of the East river system, Colorado, United States - L3a1 | ecosystem: Environmental > Terrestrial > Soil > Riparian zone | place: USA: East River... | reverse complement strand
TCAAAAAGGGCTCGGAAGCTCGGTCAGGGCCGCTTCAGGCCGAGCGCGGCACGAATGCGGGCTTCCCTGTCAGCGGCCGATGATTTAGTGCCATCGTTGAACATCGAAGCAGCTACTCCGCTCGCGAACGCCGTCGACGCCGAAGTGCCCATGATAAGCCAGGATTGGCCTTTATAGTTCACCACGGACGAGCCGGGAGCGATCACGTCGATGAACGAGCCGAAGTTTGCGTAGGGAGCAATTCCTCCGTTTCGACTGCCTGCTGTCACGGCGATTACTTCCGGATAAGCGGCAGGATAAGTCGGCGTCGCGACCGGCGCATTTCCGGCTGCCGCAAAAAATATTACGCCCTGGTCGTGCGCGCTCTGAATCATTTTTAGCAGGAACGGACTGCTGGCTTCGCTGCCGAGACTCAAATTGACGATCTGGGCGCCATTATTGACCGCCTGATAAATTCCCATCGCAACATCAAAGGTCGACGTGGCTTCATGCCCGCCATAAACGTCCACCGGCAAAAACATGGTCGGAGTGTCGCCCGTCTTTGAAAGCGCGGCCATCGCGCGCAACATCGTCTCGGCCATCGAAGTTCCGTGCGTCGGTTGGTCACTGGGCGTCTTGCTGTCGCCGGCCACCGAAATGCCGGGAAGCAGGAAACCGTCGATTCCTGTCCCTTCTTTTTGCACTGCCGTATCAATGAGACCGATCACCAATTTGCTGCCATCCGCATTGGCTTTCGGTTTCAGGTCGATGGGTGCATAAGAACTTGCTGTGAGCGAATCCGGATTTGGCGGTTTCGAGATTGGGAAATTGTTTTCGATGGAGGCAACGTCTTCATTCTCCTGCAACGAAGAGCGGGCTTTCTCAGCCGCTTCAGCGTTGTCAAATTCGAGGCGGTAGGTATTGAGCTTGTCGAGGCGGCCGGTGACCTTGGCTCCAAGTTTCTTTGCCAGTTCATCGATGTTCGCGCCTGGTTTGAGCGTGACGACCAATTCGTTGGCTATATGAGCTGGCTGCTTCTCTTTCGCTTCCACGGGAGCTTTCACCAGTTGCGTGGCCTCCTGCATGGTGGTGCGGAAGACATAGAGACGCGCTGGACCATTCGTCCGGGACGGTAAGAGGGCGTAATTCAGATCGCCGAGCAGTAAGCGAAGGGCCTCCCCCTGGGAGCGATCCTTAAACTTTGTGGTGGCGACGCGTTCGGTCTCCGGTTCAACGTAGATTTGCCAGCCGGTTGCGGTGGAAAGCTTTTGCAGCAATTTGGGCAGGTCCCAGCCCGAAATATCCGCAGAAATCGCGTCCGACTTCCAAAGCAGCCGATCTGCGGCGTGAATCGAAGTCGCCCCAGCCAAAAAAGAGCACGCCAGCAGCGCTAACCAGTTGAGATATATCCGCTTCACTTCGGTCAATATAACAGTCCTAAACACCACTACCAATCAAACGTTCTGCGACGGAAAGACGCGTAACCCCTCTCGCTTACAAAAACTTAGGCAGAGTTTCATCTTGCGATTGCAGTAAGGCTTTTGATACTAATCTGCCCACATTTATGGCTGCAATCGGGCGATTTCAAAAGGGAGAAGAGATTTTCTACGCCAAAGTCGTTGATGGCGAGCTATTCCGGTTGCGCGGCGATGTCTTTGGATCACCCTCTTTTGACAAGAAAGCGACCGCTTTCAAGGGGCTCCGCACCCTCACACCAGTCGCGCCGACCAAGATTATTGCCGTGGGCCTGAATTACGCCGACCACGCCCGGGAATCGGGCAAACCGCTCCCGAAAGAACCGCTTTTTTGGCTAAAGGCCCCTACCTCCCTCATCCCGGATGGCGGAAAAATCGAGATTCCCTTCCCGCAGCATCGAACGGATTACGAGGCGGAACTCACGATTGTCATCGGCCGGCGCTGCCGCAACGTGACGCCCGCGGCTGCCGCTCGTTACATATTTGGGTATACCGCGGCGCAGGATATCAGCGATCGCACCATTCAACAGTCGGAGAGCCAATGGGCGCGCTGCAAATCGTTTGATACGTTCACGCCGCTTGGCCCGTATGTGGAAACGAAGATCGATCCGCATGATCTTACGATTCAACTTTTCCAGAACGGCCAGCTGCGCCAGAACTCGAACACCAGCCAGCTCATTTTCAATTGCTATGACCTGGTGAGTTTTGTCTCCACCAACATGACACTGCTGCCGGGCGATATCATTCTCACCGGCACCCCGAGCGGCGTTGGCCCAATCGAATCAGGCGATCGCCTTGAAGTACGCATCCAGGGCCTCAAGCCGCTGGTGAATACGGTCAAGTAGCTTCATCGGGATCATCCGAATTAAGGCACGGCCTTTGCCTTCGCTTTCGTGTGTAGTTGACGCCGAAATGCGTCCGTCGCAGCATTCCGTTATGTCCATGCGCAGAGATTTGTTGAGCGGTGCGTGCTTTGGTCTTCTGCTTTTCGCGGGCCTAGCGGCTCCGGCGCAGTGGGTGAACGTCACGGGTAACCTTGCCGGGATGCCTTCCGAATGCGGAAACCTCTGTTTGCTTTCTCCCGTTCCGGGTCAGGATCGGATTATTGCTGGAATTGCCAAGCGCGGGTTGTGGCAGACGACGAATGGGGGCGCCTCGTGGACTGCACTCGGACAAGGCGCTGGGTCAGACGCAATCGTGAACCGGCCCTCGCGAATCGTCTATGATCCGGTGAACGCGAATGCGTTTTGGGAAAGTGGCATCTACAACAGTTTCGGGATCTACAAAACCACGGACAATGGGGAGACATTCAAGCACCTGGGGAATGCGCGGCACAATGATTTCGTGAGTGTGAACTTTGGTGATCCGGAACGACGCACTTTGCTTGCCGGGGGACACGAGCAAGCGCGCACTGTCTGGAAATCGACGGACGGCGGCGCGAACTGGACCAACATCGGCAAGGCGCTGCCTGAAGGAACAAAGTTCTCGACCAACCCGCTGCTCCTCGATGAATCGACTTATCTCGTGAACGCGTCGGGGTGGGGAAAAGGAACCGGCGGCGTCTATCGAACGACCAATGCGGGGGCGACGTGGGACCAGGTGAGCGCGCTGGAGGCGAACGGCGCACCGTTGAGCGCATCGGACGGGTCGATTTATTGGCTGCTGATGTACGACCGCGGCTTGATCCGCAGCACAGATAAGGGAGAGACATGGACGCAAGTGTGTGGGTCAGGCGTGCTGAAGGGTTCCTCCATCGTTGAGCTCCCGGACAGGAATCTCGCGGCACTGGGGGGCAAGGGCGTTAAGATCTCCTCGGACCACGGCGCAACATGGAAGGCCGTGATGGAGCCAGTGTCGTTTCAACCTGCGGGGGTGATTTATGCGCCGGCGCGAAAGGCCTTTTTTGTTTGGAATTGGGATTGCAAAAACGAGGTGCTTACCAACGCGATCTGGCGGCACGATTACGCCATAACGCAAACGAAATGAGAGAATCTTTGCAACATCCCCGAAAGAGCTTCGCAATCCTGTTTGCGTCTTTTCTTTGCATGGTTGCGCCGCTGTTTGCTGCACCTGCTGTTCCTGAAGTTGTGAACCTTTGGCCGGGAAATGCTCCTAACGAAGAGGGGAGCAAGATCGGCGCGGAGTATGTTCGCATGTCGCCGAAGTTGGAACATAAACAAGTCGAAGTGATGGAGCCGACGCGGATGCTCTCGAATGTGATGAAGCCGGCGATGGCCATCTACCGCCCGCCGGAAGGAAAGGCGAGCGGGACAGCCGTGTTGATTTGCCCGGGTGGGGGCTATTGGAATCTCTATTGGGAACTCGAAGGAGAAGAAGTGGCGGCGTGGTTGAACTCGATCGGCGTCACGGGCGTTATCCTCAAGTATCGTGTTCCTCGCCGTGCAGGTGAACCGGAGAAAGAGCCGGCGAGCCGGCCATTACAGGATGCGCAGCGTGCCATCCGCATTCTCCGCAGCAAAGGGAAGGAGTGGGGAATTGAACGCATCGGCATGGCTGGTTTTTCGGCCGGCGGCCATTTGGTGATCGCGACGGCAACGAGTTTCGACAAACGAACCTACGAACCGGTGGATGAGGTCGACAAGCTCAGTTGCCGGCCGGACTTTGGGATTGCTGTTTATTCGGGATACCTGAAGTCGAAGGAGAAGGATGAACTCGCTCCCGGGATAACTGTTCCTGCCGGTACGCCGCCAATCTTCCTCGCCCACGGTAGCGAGGACATCGTAAGCCCTCCGGAAAACAGCGTTCTCATGTATCTGGCTCTGAAGAAGGCAAACGTCCCTGCCGAGTTGCATATCTATGCGGGCGCGACGCACGACTTCGGCGTCCGCAAAGTGAACAATCCCTGTTCCACCTGGACGACGTCGTGCGCGGAATGGATGCGAAATCAGGGATGGCTCAAGTAGCGTTTCGTTCCTCCCAAAAGTCGCTCGCCAATTCACGATTTTCGGGGCAAGACTCGGAATATGCGACTTCAAGGGTTTTCAACATGGGCCATTCTGCTGCTCGTTGTCTTTGGTAATAGCGCGCCTGCAGCCGAGTTTGAGTTTCGTCATCACTTCATCAGTCGCGATTTGCCCCTTAGGGACAAGACGGTGGGCGACTATGGCTTGACGGCCCTTGTGGACGTGGATGGCGACGGAGACCTGGATTTCGTCCTTGGCGGCAAGGCCGTCAAACCAGGGCACTTGTTCTGGTTCGAATTTCAAACGGCCGACCGTTGGGTTCAGCATCTCATCGGAACCAATTATCTGTCGGATGTCGGCCTGGCTGCGTTGGACGTGGACCACGACGGAGCGATCGATTTTGTTTGCAGCGGTGTTTGGTACCGCAATTCCGGCAAGGCTCGCGAACAACCGTTCGAACGGATCATGTTCGATGAAAACGGGACCGGCGCGCACGACATCCTTGTGGCGGATATTGATCGCGACGGCACGCCGGACATCGTGATGATGGGCGATGAACGAACTAAACTAAACGCGCTTTGCTGGTATTCGATTCCACGCGATCCGAGACAACCGTGGAAGCGACATGCCATCGGTCCGCCGGTCCATGGGGCGATTACTCCCGCTGGTGTTGCTGACCTCGATGGAGATGGTGACCTCGATGTCGTTCGTGCTGATACCTGGTTTGAGAATGCGGATGGTAAAGGGGAACAATGGGTGGCCCACAAAAATATTTCAATGGGACGCAAGGGACCTTTCGGTATTTGTGTGCGCACGGCCGTGGTCGACATGGATGGCGATGGAAAAGTTGAGATCGTGATTGCGGACGCGGACATCACTGATTCAAAAGTGGTGGTCCTGAAAAATGCGGATGGCAAAGGCGGGCGTTGGGAAAAGATCTCGCTTCCACAGAGTTTTACTTACGGATCATTGCACGCATTGGCGGTGGCGGACCTCAATGGCGACGGCAAACCCGACATCGTATCGGACGAGCAGGAGGAACTGTTGCCCGCCGGTCGCGAAAATCCGCGCTGGGTCATTTGGGAAAATCTTGGCGGGCTCAAATTTCGCGAGCGCATCATCCTGGATACGAAGCTAGGCGGGCACGAGTTGCAGGTGGGGGACGTCGATCGCGACGGCGATATCGATATTTGTTCAAAGCCATGGGGAACGCGGCCGTGGAATAGCAATGGCGGGAAGATGCATATCGATTTTCTGGAGAACCTGCAGAAGAAGCCGTGACCGACTGCGGGTCATCTGCGAAAGATCACTTCGTAAGCACCGTAGCCTGTTCCTCCTGCCAGCAAAGCTGCCACTAATACTACCGCGTAGCGCGCAAATGTGGATGCATGGAGCCACCACTGTTTCGCCCACTTCGCCATTTTTCGGATTCTCAACTCCGCCCAGTCCAAGGCTCGCGCGACTGCGAGGGAATGATTTGCGAGGAGGCCCCCGCCAATAAAAATCAAAGGGAGCCCGGGTCCAGGGATGAAACAAAAAATAACTCCTGCAACGACCAGGAGAATCGCGAGACCAATTCGGACGATGCGCCAGGAAAGCTTGCCGCCGCGCAGACGGTGATTGCGCTCATACCGTTGCTGAAACCTTCGCCCGGCAGGTGCCTTGCGTAGTTCAAGCCAGTATCGTTTAAGAGCCCCGAACACACAGTAAGGGAAGCCCGCCCGTGAACGCTGTCAACAGGGTAGGAGCCCAGCGAGCTTCAGCCCTGCTGCCCTAAACGTCGAAGGTAAGACAGAACTGCACGCCTGCCTTCTCCGCGGCGATAAGAATGGTTTCCAGTTCCTCGAGATCGCCGAGCACGCCTTCGGTGAGATACTCGAAGTCATCGGCGAATGGAAATTCCGGGTCGATCGCCACGGTCGCTCCGTCGCGCAGTCGGGCCAGAATCCTGCGAACCACTGTCAAACCATCGCTGGCCGAATGCCATTCCATCCCATTGCGAGCGATAAACGGCGTCAGCTGCGAGAGCAGAGAATCATTAGCGGCAGGATTGGAGGTTTTTTCTTTAGGTCGGCTTGCCCCTGAGAAATCGATTTCAATGATATCACCAGCCTCGGCTTCCTCGGATACATTAATGCCTGGCTCACCACAATAAGCCATGGCGAGCGATTTCCCCTCCATCCTCTGTATGTCCAGAAGTTCCCGCTCCAAAACACATTGAATCGAAACGCCCATGATAACTCCTAGACCATTTCTCGCTGAACTGGGTTAAGTTTCCGGTCGTTGGCAGCCGCCTTCTTCATGCCGTGAGAAGTGTTTTTGAGCGTCCGCGTTCATCCACGAGGCTATCCGCGATTGGACGATCGCCTGAAAAAGAGCCATTGCCCGCGGACCGTCGCCTGCGGCCTTTGCCGCGCGGGCAAGCCAATAATCCGTGGAGTGCCTTTCGACGGGGTGCACTGCAAGATTCGTAGCTGTTTGAAATTCCGAGAGGGCCAGGTCCGTACGTTGCAATGATAAGTAGGCCCGACCGGCGGCATAATGGGTCTGAAATCGGACGGAACGGGTTGGCAGTTTAGTGCTCAAGTCCCGCAGTTGTGCCAAATTCTTCTCAGTCCCAGTCGCGTCTTCCTGTAAACCACAGCTGCACGCCTGCAAGCACAGATATATGATTTGAATGGCGGGGTTCGACTGCATTTCGCCTTCAGCCCGGTCTAGTGCGCGCTGAAGATTTTCTGTATCGCCTGCATCGAGAAATACCTCTGCCATAGCGAGCTCTCTTCCTGGGGGGAAAATACTGGCAACTTCTTGATCCATCTTGAGGATTAAACGTTGCCCGAGTTGATCGTAGCCAATGTCTTTGAAATTCGCTGGACCGAAAGCAGCTGATAAGCGGGTCGGATCATAAACCAGCGCATTGATTGCTTCCTGAAACCGTCCCTGCAATCGCAGCGCGCCAGCAGCTAACAAGCGTAACGCGTCCTTTGGGTCTTCAAGATTCATGCCCTCCTGCGCCAATGCAAGCGCTCGGTCGAGATTGCCGAGGTATAGCTCAATAAGTCCCTCGATGTTATTCAACGATGCGCGAGAAGAATTTATCGACCTCGCTTGCGTGATTGACGCTTTGGCTTCTTCGTACTTCCCCATCCGGGTCAAAATGAGAGCACGCGCACGGAGCAATGTCGGCAAGTTCGCTTTATTGAAGGTAATCTTTCGAATTGCTTGGTTAATCCACTTCAAAGCACCCTCATCATCCCCAAGATTAGATCGATGGAGCGCATAATCCCCCTCTCCCAGTCCGGGCACGAAGATTCGTCGATATAGCCAAAGCAAGGGACGCGGAGACGTTAACCTCTCCTGGAAATGTTCATCCAACTCGTTCCAGCGGCCTTGCGCTCCGAGTTCAGCCCGTTTCAGACTCCATCTTCTTGCGTGCTCCAAATCAGCAACAAGCCAACTAGACAGCGCAATGAGGAAAAGGGCGACAAGAGCGATTAGGGCGGTGGTTCCCACGCCAGAGACTATGTTTGGTCGAGGCATCTGAGGCAACGCCGTAGTCCGCTACCTTCGTCAGCACTCTGTTTACACTCACCCGGGAAGAACCATGATAAGTTCCTACGTCCTACCCGATGACTGCGTGATCAATTAAGCCGATCAGCGTCTAATCTGATAAACCTATTGAGGCATTCCATGAAAACTCTAACGCTAATCGCCCTTTTGACATGGGCGGCGATCTCGTCCTCTGCCTGCATCAACTCACCTTCCGGAGTTACACTCGATGGACGGCGGACACGTTCTGCGGCCCATTGGCCAATACGGGAGCTGAACGAATCGCGGCGAGCGAACATGTACATGGAAGGGGCCGAACTGGAGGAAAGGTTCCGGGGCGAAACGGAGTTCACGAACCGAACGGATTACGCCATCGGGTTGATCTACCTCGGTGATTACGCCGAAGCCATCGCGGTGCTGCAATCGTTGGAAAAAGAGCGGCCCAGTGAATACTCGACGGCAGCGAACCTCGGCACGGCTTACGAACTGTCCGGAAAGAACCAGTTGGCGCTGCAATGGATCCAGGAAGGAATGAAACGCAATCCCACTTCGCACCAAGGTTCAGAGTGGGTGCACGTGGAACTGTTGCGCGCCAAGATCGCGCAGGAGAAGGACGCGAAATATTTTGTTACGCATTCGGTTTTGAACCTGGATTTAAAGGCTATGAGCGCCGGAGCAAAAACGGCGACGATTGCGGGAAAGGAGAGAGGGCTGGAGGAGATTCGGGACGCGGTCCAATATCAGCTGCGCGAGCGCCTCAAATTTGTAAAAAGTAATGACGTGGTGGTTGCTTCGCTGCTGGTTGACGAGGGCCTGCTGGAGGCGGCGACGAGGACCGTTCAGACTGGCCGGCAATTGCTACAACTCGCAGGCGAATACGGTTATCCTCGAGCACAGCTCACTCCTTTCTACGCTCAATTCGATCACGCAGTCCATGTTGCCAGCGTTCGCCGAATGTTCTTCTGGGGAACTATCGCCTTCGGAGTTGTTGGCTTTCTAGTCTATGCAGTGAAGCGGCGTTGGATTCGAGTGATGTAGGACAGCGGCAGAGCTCTCTGCAGGATGATCCGCAGGCCTCGGAAATCCTTTACGTTCCAGGGTCCGAATCTTCTCGATTGATTCTCGGTTTTGTCGCAGAACTGAGAAGTTCGTATGAAAGAGGTTCGCCTGTTCCGTCGCCATTCCGTGGTGATGATGGCAGCCGTGGCATTATTCGGCTGGTTTGGCGCGCAGGCACAACCGCGCATTTCGCCGGCAAAGCCAGGTGTCTGGCCCGGTTTCCCCCGAGGTGAAACAAAGGCAGTACGTGTATCCGGCGACTACGCCTATGTGGCTGTCGGCCAGGATCAGCTTCGCATCCTCGATATTCACGAACCCACTCGGCCAACTCCGGTTGGGAATATCAGCGTTCCGGGATTTCCCGTGGCTCTGCATTTGGAGGGCGATTATGCGTATGTGGCAGCTCACTCCAATGGGTTGCAGATTTTCGATATCAGCAACCCGGCGAATCCGATTCGCGTCGGCAGTTTCAATCCCGGTGGTTTCACGTGGGGAGTTCAAGTGGCAGGTCACTATGCATTTGTCGCCGTGACGGACGTCGGACTGGTGGCATTGGATGTCACTGATCCGGCCCACCCGGTTCGTCTCGGGACATGGTCAATCGCAGGCTGGGTCACCCGGCTGCAGGTGGCCGGCAATCTCGCATACCTCGTCGTTGATGGCTGTATTGAAATCGTAGGTATCAGCGATCCAGCGCACATGACGCACGTGGGAACATATCAACCACCAGCGCAGCACAATCTCGGCGAACTGAGCGTGGTGGGGCGCTATGCGTTTGTTGCCGCAGCGACGGGATTGGATGTAGTGGACGTGGCCGATCCGGCGAAACCCGTCCTGGTAAGCAGTCGACCCGTGGACGGCTGGGGGCCGCGCGCGATCAAAGTTGTGGGAGAATACGCGGTTATGACGGTTACTTCGGAAGGATTGGTGATATTTGACATCGCTGACCCGCTTCAGCCGGTGGAACTGAGCCGAGTATCGGTGGGAGGCTACCTGACCTATCTCGATGTGGCGGGAAATTACGCCTATGTGTCGATCGGCTTTGGCGGTTTGCAGGTGTACGATCTGACTGATCCAACCAGTCCCGTGCATGTGGGAAGTTATGGAGGCTGGGCGGATCGGGTCGAGGTTCACGGCGACTATGCTTATCTCTCGGACGATTTCGCGGGACTCGAGATCATCGATGTCACTGTCCCGTCCAAGCCAGTGCTTGCTGGAAACTATTCCAACGGTGGATTGGTGAAAGGCGTTCGAATCGTTGAGACAAACGCGTTTGTCTACGATGCGACCGGACTATTGATCCTTGATATCAGCAACCCAAGCCGGCCGCAGCTGAGTGGCCAGACGAACATTAGCGGAATTACGGGGCTGCAGGTTGCCGGTTCGAAAGCGTTCGTCACATGTGATGTTGGGCTGATCGTGCTTGATGTGAGCAACAAGAGCAATCCGGTGGAGGTTGGCCGGTGGGAAGTCTCTTACTCGATGGGGAGTGCGCTGGAGGTGCATGTGATCGGTCACATTGCGTATGTCACGATCGACACGGACCCCGGCAGTACTGGAGGGATGACCGATGCGGTTCTAGACGTGACGGATCCTTCGAACCCCGTGCTTCTGAAATTACCAGACCCCTCCCCGGCCCTTCTCAATGGGCTGAGCGAGTTCAGCCACTATCTGGCGGCAATCGATACCGGTCGCTCTTTGAAGATTTACGATAATACGGATCCAACCAATATCACGCTGGTGGCCGCGGTGCCGCTGCGTTCCTACCCGATCGCGCTTACGACGGACGGGAACTACGCCTACGTGGCCGAAACGACTACTGGCGTTGAAGTGTTCGATCTAACCGATCCGAGTCACCCGTTTCAATTCGCCACGCTCGCGACCGCTGGCAACGCGGTCAACACGTTCGTTGCAAACAAGCTTGTTTATGTGGCCGAATGGGACAGCGGCCTGGAAGTTTTCCCTTCGATCCAGCGTTTTCAGTTTACCCTGGAAATCGATGCGGCTGCCGGTGTGCCATTGACCATCGAATCGGCAACCGATTTAGGCTC
>Ga0193692_1000389_pt1 | contig 11070 bp, 10 predicted proteins | sample L3a1metaG_FD_144917 | JGI IMG/M metagenome (GOLD analysis project Ga0193692, IMG submission 144917) | Soil microbial communities from a riparian zone of the East river system, Colorado, United States - L3a1 | ecosystem: Environmental > Terrestrial > Soil > Riparian zone | place: USA: East River... | reverse complement strand
GGCGGTTTATACTATCGACATCAAGATGCTTTTATTCCAATGGTGGGTCTTCAGTGGAATGATATTAGGGCAACATTTACTTACGATGCTACTATTTCAACATTAAAAAATTATAACAATGGCCGTGGCGCTTTCGAATTTTCTTTGATCAAAGAAGGATTGTTTGATACTTACAATGGTGACAAGCGCCAAAGCATGTGCCCCAGCCTCCGCAATAAAGCTTATTGACCTGTTATATCAGGACGGTAATTCTGAAACTATTCTTTGAAAGAATAAGATATATAATACTGATATTAGTTTTATCATATTAATGAATTATGCGATTTTTGCTCATAACGAAAGCTTAGTATGGATACAAACGTAAAATCGGGACTTACAGCAGAGATCATAAACGAGTTTAAAACTATTGTTGGTGAAAGCTTTGTGTTGTATGATGATGAAGTGTTGAATCATTATGCACATGATGAAACAGAGAACCTTCATTATTTACCCGATGTAGTTATTAAGCCAAGAACAACACAGGAGATCAGTGCTTTGATGAAAATTTGCAATGCAAAAAAGATCCCTGTTACTCCAAGAGGCGCCGGCACTGGTCTAAGCGGTGGCGCATTAGCACATCTTGGAGGTGTTGTATTGGCAATGGAAAGAATGAATTTAATTCTTGACATTGATGAAAGAAATTTACAAGTAACAACAGAGCCCGGCGTTATTACTGAGGTTTTACAAATGACGGTAAAAGAAAAGGGCTTGTTTTATCCGCCTGACCCTGCAAGTCGTGGTTCCTGTTTTATAGGAGGAAATATTTCTGAAAATAGTGGCGGTCCAAAAGCTGTTAAGTATGGTGTGGTAAAAGATTATGTATTGAATCTTGAAATGGTTTTGCCTACCGGCGAAATAATATGGACCGGCGCAAATGTTTTAAAAAATTCTACCGGATATAATTTCACTCAATTGGTTGTCGGTAGTGAAGGAACATTAGGTATTGTAACAAAAATTGTTTTGCGCCTGATCCCTCATCCAAAACATGATCTTCTGATGCTGGTTCCATTTAAAAAATTGGAGCAGGCAAGCGAGGCAGTGAGTGCTATATTCAGGGCGGGATTTGTTCCTAGTGCATTAGAGTTAGTGGAAGTTGATGCATTAAAGATCGTAAGCAAATTTGTAGATAGTAGCGCTGTGCAGATCAGTGACGATATCGAGGCTCACCTGATCATTGAAGTAGATGGCAATAACATGGAGATCCTGATGAGTGAAATGGAAGCGATCAGTGAAATGCTAACTCAATATGATACAGGTGAAATTTATTTTGCAGATGATGCACAGCAAAAAAATGAGTTGTGGAAATTAAGAAGAAGAGTTGCTGAAGCAACAAAACTTGCTGGCTATACGATCGAAGAAGATGCTGTTGTGCCAAGAGCAGAATTGCCGGCACTCATTCGTGGTGTAAAAGAGATCGGTGCTAAATATAACTTCAATGCTGTTTGTTATGGTCATGCAGGCGATGGCAACCTTCATATTCGTATTCACAAAGAAGGAACGCCCAATAGTTTTGGCGATGCAGAAATGACAGAGAGCCTCCGTGCATTATTTGAATTAGTAAAAGGACTTGGCGGAACGATCAGTGGTGAGCATGGAATTGGGCTTATTCAAAAGGGGTTTATGGATATTATGTTTGAACAAAAACATCTTGACCTGATGCGGCAAATAAAAAAGGCATTTGATCCAAATAATATTTTGAATGCAGGTAAAATATTTTAACGATTTAGTTTTAAGCGTACCCAAACAAATGGAATTAAATTAGCATTTATTAAAAACCTTATTATGAGATCCAAATTGATCGTCTTCATTTTGATTGCTTCAGTAATTTCGATGGATACAAAAGCACAAGAGAAAGAGGAAAAAGAAAAAGTGCCTTTTAAACAAAATTTATTTACAGGTGGCACCATTTCACTTGCATTTTATTCCAATACTTTTCTTATAGGCGGCAGCCCTGTGCTTGGTTATAGTATTACGAATTGGGCCGATCTTGGAATTGTTATCAATTACAATTATACTGTTTACAGAGATTATTATGTTTTTGATGACCGGTTAAAGCAGAACAATTTTGGAGGAGGTCCATTTGTAAAACTATATCCTCTCCGTTTTATTTTTGCACAGGCACAATACGAGTATAATTTTTTAAAAGTAAAATACATTCCACCAACTAATGGTGGGGTTCAACAAAAAGATGACCTGGAAGCCAAGAGCTTTCTTATAGGTGGTGGTTACACTACAGGCCGAATGGGTAGAGGAGGAGCTCCGCATTATTATCTTGCAATATTGTTTGATATACTACATGAACCCGGTTCCCCATATACCGATGCCTATGGAAGAACAATTCCAATTATAAGAGGGGGTGTTCAGATCCCTTTATTTCAGGGTAGTGGAGGAAAACAACCCAAAAATATTAATTATTAATTGAGGTATTGAAGTAATTGTTCGGGTTCATCCAAAACAGTGATCCTTTCCAGGACACTTTCATAAAGAAAACCTTGCTTTTCCATTTGCTGAATATGTTTCAAAAGAAAATCAAAAAAATTATCTGAATTAATGATATAAATTTTTTTGTCGTGAATGGATAATTGGTTCCATGTCACCATTTCAAAAAACTCATCAAGTGTTCCTACTCCACCGGGTAAGATGACGGCCGCATCACATAGGTCATACATTTTCTGTTTACGAATATGCATATCATCAACAATTGATAAGTCAGTGATGCCTTTATGCTGATGTTCCCAATCCACTAGTTTTTTCGTGATGATACCAATCACTTTTCCGCCGCCTTCCATCATTGCATCAGCAACTGCACCCATTATCCCGGTGCTGCCCCCGCCATAGATCAGCGTGATATTTTTTTTTGCTAAAAGTTTTCCTAATTCTTTCGCATGGTCTATATAAACAGGATTATTCCCATTCTTTGACCCGCAAAAAACTGCAAGTGAATTTATCTTCATACATTTATTTAATTTTCATAATCGCGGTAAATTTCGCTACTAAAATTCGAAATCTGCAATCTTAAATTTAAAATCCACTTATGTCTGCGGCTCTGTTATTCACATTTGTTATAGGATATTTTGTTTTATTGCTTGCTGTTGCCTGGTTTACTTCCCGCAATTCAAATAACGAATCTTTTTTTATCGGTAACCGTAACAGCAATTGGATGCTGGTAGCATTTGGAATGATTGGCACATCACTAAGCGGGGTCACATTTGTAAGTGTGCCCGGCGGTGTGGGTAGCGCCAATTTTTATTATTTCCAGGTAGTGATCGGATACCTCTTCGGATACCTGGTCATTGCATACGTATTATTGCCTTTGTATTACAAAATGAATCTCACAAGCATTTATACATATCTGGAAAGAAGATTTGGAATAAATGCACATAAAGCCGGGGCTTTCTTTTTTATTCTTTCCCGAGTTGTAGGTGCAACGGCAAGGCTTTATCTCGTCATTAGCGTGTTGCAGATATTTATTTTCGATAAGATGCATATTCCTTTTATGGCTACTGCATTTGTTATTCTTGTTTTGATCCTTCTTTACACATTTGAAGGGGGAGTTAAAACAATTGTTTACACTGACACATTACAAACTACGGGAATGCTTGTTGGCCTTGTGGTTTGTGTAATTGCAATTATTAAAACATTGGGTACCGATTTTAGCGGGGCTATGCATATGATGAGCGAGAAGGGTTATACAAAGATCTTTAACTGGAATGTTAACTCTGGTTCTTTTGCTTTAAAACAGCTTCTTGGCGGCATGTTCATTGCCATTGCCATGACAGGTCTGGACCAGGAAATGATGCAAAAGAATATCAGTGTAAAAACACTGAAAGATTCTCAAAAAAATATAATGTCTTTTGCAGTGGTCATCATGTTTGTGAATTTTCTTTTTCTTGTTTTAGGTGGAGTACTTTATTTATACGCATCTGCTCATAATATTAGTGTACCAGGCGATGATCTTTTTCCAACCGTGGCATTAAGCGATGCGTTCAGCAAAAGCATTGGAATAATTTTTATCATTGCGATAATCTCTGCACTGTTCCCAAGTGTTGATGGCGCCATCACTTCACTTACATCTTGTTTTTGTATCGATATACTTGGGTTGAAAAAAAGAGAAGGAACAGAGAAGGAAAAGAAAATGACAAGATTAAAAGTGCATTTCAGCTTTGCACTTGTATTTTTTATAATGGTTTTAGTTTTTAAATGGATGAACGATAAGCTGATCATTGATTTCATTTTAAAATTTGCCGGAGTTACGTATGGACCGTTGCTTGGTCTTTTTGCATTTGGCATTTTAACAAAGCGAAAACTCAACGAACGTCTTATCTGGACAGTTTGTATTATAGCGCCTTTGCTTGCATTAATACTTGATATGGTTAGTAATCCTGCATGGTATGAAGCAAAGCTGCACATGAAACTTGGTCTTGATAGTTTGTCGGCAGCAACTTTTAATGGTTATAAAATCGGGAATGAACTTATCCTTATAAATGGTATCATCACCTTCATCGGCTTATGGTTTATTTCACGTAAAGCAATCGTCCAGGAGATGGACCTAAAAATGCAACCCGTATAAAGTTATATTTGCACAAAGAATTATCATTGGAACTTATCAATCCATTAGTACAGGAATATGCTGAAAAATTTTCTTCACCTGAAGATGCATTGCTGAAAGAAGTAAATGATTTTACGGCAGCAAATCATCCCGAGTACCACATGCTTAGCGGCCATCTGCAAGGCAAGTTTCTAGAAATGACGAGTATGATGATCCGGCCGCGGCGTATTCTTGAAATAGGAACATTTACCGGTTACAGCGCTTTATGTCTTGCAAAAGGGTTAACAGATGATGGATTGCTGCATACAATAGAACTTAGAGAAAAGGATGCTGCAACTGCAAAAGGTTTTTTCGATAGATCTGCTTATAAAGAAAAGATCATTTTACATACGGGAGATGCTAAAAAAATCGTTTCTAGACTGGAAGAAACATTTGATCTTATATTTATTGATGCTGATAAACCCGGGTATATTGAATATTTTAACCTCGTTTTCTCAAAATTGAAAAAAAACGGGTTTATTTTTGCAGATAATGTTTTTTTTCATGGCCAGGCCATTGAAACTGAGCCAACTGGAAAAAATGCAAAAGCGATAAAAGCCTTTAACCATTTTATAAATGAAAGAACCGATATCGAAAAAATGATCATTACCCTTCGTGATGGATTGTATTTAATAAGAAAAAAGTAAGATCACCCATGCAAAAACTAAAGATCCTATTCCTACTGCTTGCTTCATTGGCATTTAAAAATTCTTTTGCACAATTAGATCCTGTAGTAGTTGAATATATAAAAAAATATAAAGACCTCGCAATACAAGAAATGCAACGTACCGGTATCCCGGCGTCAATTAAACTTGCACAAGGCATTCATGAAACCAGCGCCGGCACAAGTGATCTTGTAAAAAGATCAAATAATCATTTTGGACTAAAATGTAAAGCTGAATGGACAGGAATGACAGTAACACATACTGATGATGCGCCAAATGAATGCTTCCGGAAATATGATAACCCCTTCGATTCATATAAAGATCAATCAAATTATCTTAAAGGTACCCCACGCTATGCTTCACTATTCGAGCTTGATCCTACCGATTATAAAGCATGGGCTTTTGGATTAAAAAAAGCTGGCTATGCAACTAATCCAAAATATTCGCAGGTTTTAATTAAGCTCATTGAAGATTATGACCTGCAGGATTACACCATGATCGCATTGGGAAAACTAAAATCAGGACAAGAAACATTGGCAAAAAATGAAAATAAAAATTCGGATATAATAATCCCTGTTGAGAAACCGGTAGTAATGCCTCCGGAACCAGAAATAGTTGTCTATTCAAAAAAAGATGCAAAGAAGCCAGCCGAAACTAAAACTGATTATCCTGATGGAGAATTTAAAATAAACGAAACAAAAGTTATCTACGCCAAAAAAGGGACATCTTATTTATCCATAGCAGAGAAATATGCAATTCCTCTCGCAAGGATCTTTGAATTCAATGAAATGAAAGTGCAGGAAGTTGTTGAGAAAGATCAACTCATTTATATAATGAGAAAAAGGAAAGTTGGTCTAAATGAACAACATACTGTAAAACCCGGAGAGACATTGGCAGATATAGCACAAACAGAAGCATTGCGTATAGAAAGTTTGCTTGAATATAATTTTCTTCAACCAAATATGCAGCCCGCTGTAGGTTCTGTTTTATATTTACGTGCTAAAGGCCCGGGCATGCCTGCATTGGCTACCGGGAAATGATCGATATAAATTCTTTATGTCCCAGATAAAAGTTCATGATAAAATATTTGGCCCTTTTCTTTCAGATCAGGACATACAGCAGCAGGTAAAAAAAATTGCAGACGCAATTAATTCTGATTATGCTGGCTTGCGACCCATGTTCATAGCAATTTTAAATGGGTCATTTATGTTTGCATCCGATCTTTTTAAGTATCTTACCATAGATGCAGAAATATGTTTTATTAAACTGGCGTCGTATAAAGGAACAACATCAAGCGGGCAGGTGATAACAGCGATCGGGTTAGATGTTGATATCATAGGAAAAGATATAATCATACTTGAAGATATAGTTGATACTGGCAAAACATTGAATGAATTTTTACCAAAGTTGCTTCATCATCAACCTGCGTCAATGAAAATTGCCGCCCTACTCCATAAACCTGAGGCTGTGAAATTCCCAATCAGAATTGATTATCTCGGATTTTCAATTCCAAACAAGTTTGTAGTGGGATATGGTCTTGATTATGATGGTCTCGGAAGAAATTTAAAGGAGATCTACCAGTTGGTCTAGTACTTCCATTACTGATTGGATTTTTGTACTTTGATCCCAATTAAATATCCAGGTGAAAAGCTTTGTATATATATTTTTATTGCTGCTGAGTGCTTTGCCATTTCATGGACAGCAGTTTTATCTCCGAGGCGAGGTGAGAGATGAGGGCGGTAACCTTTTGCAAAATGTAAATATCCAACAGCAAAGCACCGGCTATCTTTTTCGCACAGGCAACTCCGGATCGTTTGGTATTATATCATCAAAGGAATCAGACACACTAATATTTACTTACGAAGGATATCAGACAGAACAAGTATTGGTGAAAGCTGATAAATACCTTAGACTTAACCTGAAACTTTTGCCCTCTATTGCATCTAGTAATAAAAAGTACAGGCTCGCTTCACTTACAAAAGATCTTTCAAGAGAAAATCAAAAAAAATGGTATTCCGAAGATGAAACCTATGCAAGCCTTATAGAAAATAATTTTATTGACGCAAAAAATTACCCAACAACAGGCATTGCTTTGAATATTGACAGGGCATCTTATAGCAATATCAGGCGATTTATAAATCTTAATCTTGCCGTGCCACCTGATGCAGTACGCATTGAAGAAATGCTGAACTATTTCAACTTCGGGTATCAAACACCTGCCGATAATTCTTTATTCAAGATAAAAACTACACTTACCAATTGTCCATGGAACAAGGATAACCAGCTTTTTTTTGTAAACGTATTTTCCAAAAAACTAAATCTCGATTCATTGCCGCCATCAAATCTTGTTTTTCTTGTTGATATTTCCGGATCAATGGATATGCCTAATCGGTTACCATTATTAAAATCTGCATTCAGGATGCTGGCGATGAATTTGAGAGAAAAAGATACAGTAAGTATAGTAGTTTATGGCGGTGCAGTTGGTGTATTGCTTTTTCCAACAGCCGGAAGTGAAAAAGAGAAGATCATTAAAGCAATTGATGAAATGCAACCCGGTGGCTCTACGCCGGGGGAATCAGGAATAAAACTGGCGTATACTATTGCTAAGAAACATTTTATTGACAAAGGAAATAATAGGGTAATTCTTGCAACGGATGGTGATTTTAATATAGGATTACAAACCGAACAGGAGCTGGATGAAATGATCTCGCGGCATAGAGAATCTGGAATTTATTTAACCTGTCTTGGCGTGGGTATGGGAAATTATAAAGACTCGAAAATTCAAACATTGGCCCGCAAGGGTAATGGAAATTTTGCTTATGTAGATAATTTCCAGGAGGCAGAAAAGATCATCATGAAAGAATTTACACAAACACTATATACCATTGCGGATGATGCTCACATGCATGTAACATTTGATCCTTCATTAGTAAAACAATACCGGCTTATCGGTTTTGATAATAAATTAGGAGCACTTGCTGATTCATCTTCTGAAGTTGAAGGCGGCGAAATTGGTTCTGGTCAATCTATTACTGTTGCTTTTGAAATTGAACCAAATTTTACAAGTGGAGCAAATGTATATTCAGATCATTTTGCAGAGATCAGTTTGCAATATAAACTTCCTGGTGAAACTACTGAACTTGGAATGAGTGAGAGATTTCCTTATGATCCGATAGTGTTCAAAGATCTTGATCCGATGTATCGCTTTGCAAGTTCGGTTATCATGTTTGGTTCCATTCTTAAGTCTTCTCAATTTGTAAAAGATATTAGCTGGGGTGATGTACTGTATAATGCAAGCGAGGCGGCTAATCCAACAGATGGTAACCAGGCGCAGTTCGTTGAACTGGTATATAAAGCGAAGGACTTCAATACAAAAAAGAAAAAGAAGAACAAGAATAATTAGTTGAATTGAAAATAGACCAGTAATGCTGCCGAAGCAGTCATAAGTAGTAAAGCAATAGCTCCAAGTATATTTGACAATTTGCCATTTGTAAATTTTCCCATTACTTTTTTATTATTTGAAATATGAAGTATTACTGCAATAAGTACAGGCGATGTAACACCGTATAAAATGGCTGTATATAGCAGTGCCTGTACGGGACTTATTCCAATATAATTTATGGCCAGGCCGATCAAAAGAGAAATGATGATGACCCAATAAAATGGCTTTGCTTCGTAATATTTTTTATCAAGTCCGCCATTCCAGTTAAAAGTTTCAGATAGCATATACGACAGGCAGCCTGTTAAAACTGGAATTGCCAGGAGACCAGTGCCGATAATTCCCAGGGCAAATAATAAATAAGATAATTTTCCAGCGAGTGGTTCTAAGGCTTTTGCAGCCTGCTCTACAGAATTAATTTCTGTAATGCCACCTTTGAATAAAACTGTCCCGGTCGTAAGAATAATAAAATACATTACAAGGTTGGAAAAAAACATTCCGAAATCAACATCCATATCCATTTTATGTATCATTCTTTTATCTACAATTAATCTTCTTTTTTTATGTTTTATATCTTCTACTTCCATAGTCGCCTGCCAGAAAAAAAGATAAGGTGAGATAGTTGTTCCCAGGATGGCAACAAGAATGCTGATAAAGTCCTTATTAAATTTTATTGACGGGATAAATGTATGCCTGCCTATTTCCCCCCAATCTTGTTCTGCCAGAAATGGCACAACGAGATAAAGCAAAAGAAAAACACAGAGATATTTTAATATGGCGGATATTTTTTTATAAGGTAAATAAATGATCAATATGATCAGAATCCCAGTAAAAGCGATCGTGAAAAAATAAGAATGGATTGAAGGAAAAATAAGATTGCCAACAGCACCCATTCCAGCAATATCAGCCCCAATATTAAGGATCACAGCAGGAAAGGTAAAGAGGATCATCAGGTACAAGATCGATTTTGGATAATTGTTACGAATATTAGTTGTTAAGCCTTGAGAGGTAACGATACCTATTCTTGCACACATTTCCTGTATAGCTGCCATAAGAGGAAATGTAATTAATGCAGTCCATAAAGTAGCCAACCCAAATTTTGCACCAGCTTGCGAGTATGTTGCAATGCCCGAAGGGTCATCATCACTTGCACCGGTGATAAGGCCAGGCCCAAGAATTTTTAGGAACCGTTTTATTTTAGAAGGGTTGTTTTTTTTATTTCCCGATTTCTTTCTCATTAAAGGATGGTTCGATGTAAAGTTATCCTATTGAGGAGGTTCACAACATGATTTAAATAATCATGCCAGCAAATACAAATCAGAAATTTGACAGCTTACTGTATTTGAAAGAAAATAATGGGAAAAGAATTCCTGAAGCTGTTTTAATAACAAGCTTAAAAATATTAAGAGAAGAGCTCTCTCATTTTATCAAGAAAACTTTTATCCGATTTATCAGGATTTGGTTTGAAATTGGGTGAGTGACTCATTTTTTCAAGCATCGTTTTTTCTTCTGCGTTAACATGTTGCGGGGTCCAAACATTTACATGTATCAACTGATCGCCTTTTTGATAACTGTTTACTGCTGGAAAGCCTTTTCCTTTTAACCGGAAAATTTTCCCGCTTTGTGTGCCTGCAGGAATTTTTATTTTGGCTCTTCCATCAATAGTGGGTACTTCGAGCTGTGTACCAAACACCGCATCAGTAAAAGAAATATGAAGATCATAGGCAACATTCATTCCGTCACGTTGCAATTCTTTGTGTGGTTCTTCTTCGATAAGTATTATCAAGTCGCCTGGCGCACCACCTCTCTCACCAGCATTACCTTTTGCGCTTAAATTTAATTGCATTCCTTCTTGCACACCTGGGGGGATCTCAATAGAAATTGCATCCTCTCCATAAACTCTTCCCTCACCTTTGCATGCAGCACATTTTGCTGTAATAGTTGTTCCTTCTCCATTACAAGTAGGGCAAGTAGTTACTGTTTGCATTTGGCCAATAAATGTATTGGTAACTCTTCTTACCTGGCCAGACCCTCCACAGGTGCCACAGCTCTGTACGCTTCCTTTATCTTTTGCTCCGCTGCCACTGCATGTATTGCAAACGACATGCTTTTTTACCTTGATATTTTTAGTTACGCCTTTAGCGATCTCCTCATAGGTCAACTTGATCTTTACACGAAGATTACTTCCGCGTACACCTCTGGCTCTTGATGCTCTGCCTCTTCCGCCGCCGCCAAAGAAACTTCCAAAAAGATCTTCACCAAAAACATCTCCAAACTGACTAAAGATATCTTCCATATTCATTCCGCCACCACTGAATCCGCGACCGTTGCTGCTTACT
>Ga0193692_1000388_pt1 | contig 11084 bp, 6 predicted proteins | sample L3a1metaG_FD_144917 | JGI IMG/M metagenome (GOLD analysis project Ga0193692, IMG submission 144917) | Soil microbial communities from a riparian zone of the East river system, Colorado, United States - L3a1 | ecosystem: Environmental > Terrestrial > Soil > Riparian zone | place: USA: East River... | reverse complement strand
CCTGCCTCAGCGATACTGCATAGCGCAGCCGTGAGCCGCCAGAGCAATAACAAATCCCATTACCTCGCTTTGCTCGTCGCTGCTGCTTCGTGGGTTTGCTTCGTTTCCAACACACCAACGGGTTTCGCGGGAGCGTTGACGTTGGGATTGTTCGCAGCGTGGCTCGGTTGGTATAGCTATCGTGCCAGCGTCAGCTCCAATGGCGGCTTTAGAGCCATATTACAAGCTCTTATCGGTGGAACCTCAGGGATCGTGACCTCGCTTTTGGCGATTGCCCTCTGGACGTTGGTGTGGCCAGAAGTAGCGGCCAGGCAGGCACAGCAACGCGAAGCCCACGTCCTGCTCTCGAATATTGAGACGCAGAGCGATGCCACCATTCCCACCGCTGAACCGCGCGTCTCGACGCCGGGTGGCGTTTACTCCGAAGCCGTTACGGTCACCCTTGCCAATGGTGCCTCAGATTCCATCATTTGTTATACTTTGGATGGCTCGGAACCGACCGTCCGGTCGCCGGTTTATTCCCGTCCGATTCTCATGGCTCAACCCGCAACGCTCAATGCGAAAGCCTTTCGCAAAGGTTTTCAGCCGAGCAGCACTATTTCTGAAACTTACTTCATCACCGACCGCGATCTGAAGGAGTTCAGCTCGAATCTGCCGTTGGTCATTATCAATGCCAATTCCCGGCAGATCATGCAGCAACCCAAAACACGCGTCTTTGCCCGGTTCGTCAACACTTCGGCCGGACGCACTCGGATTTCCGGCCCAGCCGACTACACTGGAGAAGCTGAAATCCATTATCGTGGCTCGAGCACGCTCCGTTTCCCGAAGCGCTCCTATTCCCTGACCACTGGCAGCGACAAAACAGAGAAACAAAAGGTTTCAATCTTTGGCTTGCCCAAGGACTCGGATTGGGTTCTCTACGCGCCCTATCAGGACAAAACATTAATGCGCGATTTCCTCGCTTACGAGCTGAGCCGGGAAATGGGACATTACGCCTCGCGCACGAAATTCGTAGAGGTTTTTGTCCATAACGGCAGCGGCAAGCTCACACGCAGCGATTACATGGGTGTTTTTGTCTTCGAGGAAAAAATCAAGCGCGGCAAAAATCGCGTGAACGTCGAGAGTCTTTCGAAAACCGACAATTCGGAGCCGAATATTTCAGGAGGCTACATCTTTAAACGCGATCATGCAGACCGCAATGAAAATGGCTTTTACACGCGTTACGGTGGGCCGTACTATTACGTTTATCCGAAAGACGGCGAGATTACCTCAGCGCAAAGACGCTGGCTCCATGATTACATGAACCGGTTCGAAACCGCGCTTTACGGCCCAAATTTTGCCGATCGTGAGAGTGGCTACCGCGCCTACCTCGATCTGGATTCGTTCATCGATCATTTTTGGCTGATCGAAATGTCAAAAAATGTCGACGGGTTTCGTTACAGCGTCTTTCTGCACAAGGATCGCGGAGGCAAATTGAAAGTCGATCCCGTTTGGGATTGGAACCTCAGTTTCGGCAATGCGGACTACTACGGAGGCCAGTACACAAGCCAATGGTACCATTCACACCTTCGGCCAACCGAAATCTCCTGGTATCGCCGGCTCCGCCAGGATCCGGAGTTCGCCCAGCAATGCGTGGATCGCTGGGGCCAACTGCGCACGAATATCTTTTCGACAACCCGCCTGCACAAGCGAATCGATGAGATCGCGAGAGAACTCCAGGAAGCGCAGCAGCGAAATTTCGACCGCTGGGGCATCATGGGTGAACGCGTTCATGCCAATTCGTATGTAGGCCGCACGTATCGGGATGAAGTCACTTATATGAAGCGCTGGATCGGTGATCGGCTCGCGTGGATAGACAATCAATTCCTGCCGGCCCCAAAGCCCGCCATCAAAGAACCTGCGAGCACTCCCAACCGCACTCTCGTCTTCGAAAATTCCAGCGGGACCATTTACTACACTCTGGACGGGAGCGATCCGCGTGCACCAGGTGGAAAAGTTGCGCCCGGGGCAAAGACTTATTCCGGACCGATTGCCTTGACGAGTGCATCCAGAATAGTGGCAAGAGCTTTTCAATCGGAAGCCTGGAGTTCGCCCTCTTCGATCGAGATGGGAGGCTCCCACGTTGAGTCCGCAGCGCTTCACTGAAGAAGCAACTCTCAGGACGGGGGCTTTGGGAGTTCCATTTCCATCAACTTCACGGTCGCGCGCTGTCTCAGATTTGAGACGTACGCCTGCGGAGCGGCGTTCGTTCCCGACCGGCGCCATTTAATCGTTCCTTTCGAAAGCGCCGCCTGTTCCTGCAGGCTTTCCACCACCAGACCAAGATCGGGATCGAACCAGGTCCGGCCATTGATTGTTCCACTTTCGACGCTCGATGATATTCCAGCCCGCGATGTGTTGGTTCCTCGAGGTTTGATATTGCCCTCAAAGTCAACGAGCGCGCATTTGTGCTCGCCGCGTTGCTGCCAGCCCCTAAACCGGTACGTTACATCAGCGTCCACACTTCCGCCGAGTGATCCAAGATTAAATGCGAGTTGACCGGGCCACGAATCGTTCACCTTCACCGGCTCAGCTGGAAGGACGGTGACATCGATCAAATGCCGGAGGTATTGCGGCGTGAGCTGCCTTCGCAACGCCGCCTGGCCGCGGGCACTGCCCCCAGCCTGGACCTTCGCCGTGATTTCATTGATCCCACGCACATTCATCACCTTGTTCGAGGGTGAAAGTTGAAACAAAATCTTGTTTCCGAGGATTGTTTCGAGCCGCTCGGCAAGCGGGTTTCCATCGGTGCCTACAACCTTGTTCATTGAATCATAGCTGACGAGCGTTGTATCGCCTTGTGAGCACTCAAACTGAACTCCGGTGATCTCCATTTGCAGGCTCCGGCTTCCGTTCGAGCGCGTATTGCTCACGGTGATTACATAGTCGATCCCAAGCGTGCTCTCCTGCGGAATAGGCTTATTTACGCCCTGACGCGGTTCCTCGCTGGAACTGGTCACCTGACTGTGAAATACGTAACGATTTGACGGGCTCCATTGGGCAAGGAACGTTACCGGGGGATCAGAGGGACTACCCGTGATCTTCCCGTCCCCTTTCATTGAGCCCGAACCACCGCGCTTCGAACAGCCGTCCGTGCACAACATTCCGAATAGAACGCACAGCAAGCCACTTATGGCAGACAAGCTTCTCATAGAATCTTAGACAAACTCAGTCTCTTGGACGCATTCACGCTATTGAAAATTCTTGTCGGACCCATTGCCCATTTCGTTATATTGGCCATGCACCACTCGTCTCCGTTTCACTATTGCAGTCGATTCAGTCGCTGCAAATACATTTGTCTGACGGTAATTACGCCGTTTCTGCTCCTTTTCGTCGGCTGCCGCTCCGGATCTTCCACTGACCGGGGACAGACCTCGGCTCCTCAGAGTGCGCCTGAGCGTGCCGCGGCATCAACAAATGCGATGGCCCGCCCGCTACCCAAAGCCACTCCTGCGGAGCAGCAGGTCGTCACCCAAACCGCAGCCGCAAGTTCTCCAAAAGGAGAATGGCAATCGCTTTTCGACGGAAAGACGCTCAAGGGTTGGGCGGTTACCGACTTTGCCGGGCATGGTGAAGTGAAGGTGGAGGATGGTGCAATCATCCTCGGCCAGGGCTTCATGACTGGTATCACTCGCACAAATCCTCTAATTGGGGAAATGAATTATGAAATCGCCCTTGATGCCATGCGCGTGGATGGCAGCGATTTTTTTTGTGGCCTCACCTTCCCTGTGGCGAAAGACCCTTGCAGCTTTATCGTGGGAGGCTGGGGAGGCGGGGTGGTCGGCCTCTCGAGCCTCGATGGTGAAGATGCAGCGAATAACGAAACAACAAAAATCCGCGCCTTCGAGCCAGGAAAATGGTACGCCATTCGAGTGCGCGTGGAACCGGCACGTATCCAGGCCTGGATCGACGACGAAAAACATGTTGATGTAGTCACAACGGACCGAAAAATCTCCATTCGTATCGAAGTTGAACCATCGCGCCCGCTTGGAATCGCCTCCTGGTCCACCACCGCTGCACTTAAGAACATCCGCATGCGCAAGCTCTAGGAAATGGCTTCGGCTTTGTGCTGAGGGCCCCCAGCACAAGAAAAGGTTTGTAGGTCTTTCCACGACACGAACTCACGTACCCCCGACGACTGGAATCCCTGAGTGCAGTCCATTATATTGGCGGCGTTAAAGTTTTCGGTCTGGACAGCAGAACGTTTTCTTCAGCGGGGATCCTCAACCCCCACCTCCTTGGCGTCTGCTGCCAGACCTTTCCTTTTTAATTGGCCATCGATTGACCCTCGCTCGACGGTGTGAAGGGAACGCTCGTTTGGATAAGCTTCATCAGATCCCATCTGGAAAACACCGGATGGGATCCAGACCATTCCACTCGTCCATGATTGGCCTGCTCCAGTTGGCATTGTGCTGCCGGGTACGACACCAGCATTCTGGCCAGTGCTCTCCCGAATCCGTCTTACTTTGCGCACGGCTCCCAAAACCCAAAAAACGGTTAGCACGACCGCTATGATGACTGCCACGAGCAAAAACCAGGGCCAGCGGTATTGCGGCTTTTTTTCGTTCATGTTCATCAGGATAAGAGAATAGACGAGAGTTCACCCTGCGGACAACCAAGGCAATCCAATCGAATCAGTCTTGAACCATTGTTCTCTCCGTGGAATCTTAGCTGTGTGGACAATCCGGGACCAGTGGATCAGGAGAAAATCATTTGGAGCGCGCACTTTTTTTAAATCACCAACTTTCCCCTTTACGCTGCCTGCCTGGTCGTTATAGGCGCGATCATCGCCGCTTTTGTTCTCATCCCAAACCCGCATCCCTACGTCAAGATCTCGCTGGGCGCGATTCTAGGGGTAGCAGTGATTGTTTTTGTTTTGCGCTGGATTGTTACTCGCTCGCGAACCTATCAGGTGACCTCGGAACGCATAAAAGTGATCGAGGGAATCCTCACTCGCAGAACCGAGGAACTCGAACTTTATCGTGTCCGTGACTACAAACTTACCGAGCCGTTCTGGTTGCGGCTTTTCGGGCTTGGAAACATTACCGTTTCCAGCACGGACAACTCGAATCCAACGGTCTTGATGCGAGCCATTCACGACGCAAACGGCCGGCGCGAGGAGCTTCGAAAGTACGTGGAAGCTTGCCGAGACCGGAAGGGCGTTAAAATCAGGGAGATGGAGTCGTAACTCGCTTTGAGCTCTGCATCGTTCAGCAACAATTACTTCCACCTTTCCGAGCCAATTGTAAAATAACTGGGCAACTTTGCTCAGATTTCGACTTCAGTCTTCGCCCGCATCCGCCGATAGAACGGATAGCTGTTTTAAGCTGTTGAGCTCACGCGAGTTTCAACGGCTCGGAACGGTTAAATAAAGGCTCTTGTGAACGAAGCAGTTACGGGGTTCGATTTCAACTTTCCGCGCGAATACTTGCGGGCCGCGCTCATGGTTTCGCTACTGAGCGTCTGGGTCCTCGTCGGTCTGTTCTATTATCTCAATCGCTACACCAAGCGCAGTTATTTCACCATTTGGACGGCGGCATGGCTTTTTTACGCACTTTGGTTGACCATGGGGATCACCACCAACCCCACGCCCGAGTCGTTCATACAAATCGTTCGGCAATGGTGCGTTGGCATCTCAGCGATCTTCCTGCTCTGGGGCAGCCTTCACTTTCTGGAAATTCCGACGCGTCAGACATTGTTCGGGCTCTTCATGCTCTTCCTCATGGCCTGGAGCTATGTGAGCCCGCAGTTTCTCCACGATCCCTTGCTGATTCAGTTGCCGATTTTTCTGCTGATCGGCATCGCCAGCATGTTTGCCGGCCTCAGTTTCTATCGTTTGCGCAAAAGGCGGCAGTTCGTCGGTGTTGGGCTGCTTTGCTTTGGTTTTTCGCTGTGGGGAATTTACCTTGCGACCTACCCGTTTTCTCAGCAGTTCCCTAGCCTCACCGCCGCTGGCATTCTCGTGTCGGCCGTCCTCCAATTGTTCATTGCCGTGAGCATGATCGTGCTCGTGCTCGAAGAAGCCCGCTACAACAATGAGCAGGTCCTGCAGCAGATCAAATCGGTGAATTCGGAGAAAGAAGCCTTGCGGATGAAAATCCTCTCTACCGAGGAACAATGTCGCAGCCTTTTTGATCAGGCTCGCCTGAATACCGACCTGCAAAAGGCCTATGATGAACTTCGCCAGACACAACACTCAGTGATGCAGCAGGAACGCCTGCGTGCCCTGGGCCAGATGGCTAGTGGCATCGCCCACGATATCAATAACGCGCTCTCCCCTATCCTGGCTTTTTCCGAGATGATCCTGAAAAAAGAGACCGCCCTGCAGCAGTCCTCTCGTAAGAGTTTGGAGCACATCCACACGGCCGGCGAAGACATCGCTCAAACCGTCGGGCGCATGAGCGAGTTTTATCGGCGGCGCGAAGTGAACGAACAGCTTCGGCTCCTGAACGTGAATCGCATCGTCACTCAGGCGGTCGAAATGACGAGTCCCCGTTGGCAGGACATCGCGCAAGGCCAGGGCATCGTGATTCAAGTGCAAACGGACCTCGACTCCGGGTTGCCCGAACTCTATGGCAACGAGAGCGAATTGCGCGAGGCGCTCACAAACGTCCTGCTCAACGCCGTCGATGCTCTTCCAAAGGGTGGCGTGATCACAATCACCACTGTGGCGATCGCGCTCAACAATCCCCGCGAGTCCAACAAACCAAGCCACATCGTTCTGCAGGTCCGCGATACCGGTATCGGCATGGACGAAAAAACCCGCCAGCGCTGTCTTGAACCATTCTTCTCGACCAAACGCCAACGCGGCGGCACCGGACTTGGATTGGCCATGGTTTATGGAATGATGGAGCGCCACGAGGGCACCATCGAAGTCGAGAGTGAAGTCGGCAAAGGCACTCTCGTGCGCCTGATCTTCCCCCTGCGCCATGCTCCGACACCAGCGACTGCGCCAGCGTCCCATAGCCGGCCAAAATCAGCTGCGATTCGAATCCTCTGCATTGACGATGAGCCGCTCCTGCGTGAAATGCTCAAGGAAATCCTTGAGTTCAGCCATCACAAGGTCGAAGTCGCCGACGGCGGAAAAACTGGATTGGACGCGTTCCACGCAGCCCAAAAACGGGGCGAACCATTCGACGTCGTCATCACCGACCTTGGTATGCCTTACGTCGATGGCCGGCAGGTGGCGCAAACAGTGAAGACCGAATCGCCCAAAACGCCGGTGATCATGCTCACGGGCTGGGGAACCATGCTCAACCAAAAAGGTGAGAACATGTCGCAAGTTGACGCAATCCTGAGCAAGCCGCCACGGATCGAAGATCTGAACGAGACGATTTCGAAAGTCGTCGCGACGCATTAGCCAGTCCCCTTCCCCTGTTCTTTTCTTTACGAGTACAAAAAAAGAGCGCGAGCACTCGCTCGCGCTTGTGAGACACACGGGTCAGGCCCCGCTTCAGTCTGCGGCCGCGACCATATAGAATCGCTGACCGCTAGATTTGTTCGTGTCGAGAAGCATGCTGCGAATTCCTGTCGCAGTGATGCTATTGAGCACGATCCAATTGCTTTGGGTTAAGCTGTTCTTGTAGCTCAGCCTGTAGGTTCTCCCGAGGCTGCTGTCCCAGGCGATGTTTACACCTGAGGCACCAGGAGTGATCTGAGTTTGCATCAGCGAGGCCAGTGCAGACGAGGATGCCTTGCCAGCCGCATCCCACGTTACCCGGCCACCGAAGGCGCTAAACGCGAGGCCACGGACTGTCTTGCCTTCCAAGCCAACCTGGCTTGCAGGAATCTGCAACCGCACCCACTGGCCTGCCGTTGGTATAGCTCCCATGTTCCGGCGCGAGACAGTCCCGTCCGTTCCATAGTTGATTTTATTCGCGCCCCAATAGGCCCGATGATCCCAGTTTCCACCCGTCTCATTCCATTGGAGCATGATTTCCTGCGGTGGATTGGCGGGGTCAATGTAGACCCAGGCGAAGAGGACGTCGCCTGCGCCGATGCTCAGTGTCGAGGCCGCGCCATCAAACCAGTGTTGGTGCTGGCCAGCGGCAACTGCGGATTGGTGGGCGACACTGCCGACAGCAGCGTTGGGACTGGAGTTGACCCAGTTCCAGAAGTCACCACCATCAGCGCCTGGGACGGCTCCTTCCGGAACGTCGTCGTCCACCCAGGTCACGATTGGGTTGTCATAGTTGAAGGTGGTGGCAGCGACCACACGGCGGCCGTCCGGCCACTGCGCTTCTGCTTCGACCCACTGCGATCCATTGCCTTTAGGCGTGAATGCGTAGTTTAATCCGTAGGCAGGTTCCTGGTCCTGCGCTTCCCAGACGATGCGGGCGCCGTTGAGGTCCATTCCAGCAACGGTCATGGTGGCGCGGAAGCGGCCCGGAGCATCCGGATCGGGTGCGACCGAGATCTGACCGGCTGCTGAAGTCCATGGCTGGCTCTTCAGTGGCGTTAACGCTGCCACGAAGGCCAGGCTCGCCAGGCTGCGGGACTGATCGATGTTCACGAACTCTGTGCTCACGTTGAACGTGTCAGCCCAGCGATCGTAGAACGGATACTGACCCGTGGCTGCGGAATCCAACGGATAACAGAGCGCGCGTGTTTCTCCCTGGTAAGTATTGATCCAGGAAAAACCGTCCTGGACGTTGCCCAGCGGAATACCCGCTGGCGGCATCACTCGCCGGTCATTCTGCGCATACTGATGCACGATTTCGCGCTGGCGTTTCCAACCCAGACCCGTGACATAGCTCACGTTGACCGGATTGCAGCCGCCTTCGTAATTCAGGTTGCTTAGGATCGCTTCCATGAAATCGGCTCGCGCGTTGAGCTGATAACCAACAGTGATGTCGAACGCACGTTCGCTGGAGAAGTACCAGCCCGCTGCATTCACCGCCTTGGTTTCGAGCGGGAAGCTCGAGCCGTAAGCGTTGTTGTTCGCGCGCGTCACTTGGTCCTGCGCTCCCAGCGTGCACTGCTGTTCGCACTTGGCGAGATAAGCTGCGTTGACCTGGGAACTGTTCAACCGCCCGCTGCGCACTGCAAACGCGTAGCTGCGGATGGCGCGTCCATAAGATTCGAAACATTCGCCACAACCCCAGCGGAACGTCGCCGGATCGGATGGATCAGGGAACCATTCCATCAGCTTCTGGTGCGCTGTCGCGTCGCCCGTCGCCAGATACATCTGGCAAGCGGCCCACGCCAATTCGTCGTCATGCATGAACATGTCTCCATAGTGCGTGACCTTCTGATACGAACCGTCCTTGCCGTACTTGGCGATGGCGTTCAGCAGGAACTGCCATCCCAGCTGCGCCTTCTGCAAATACAGCGCGGCTTCAGCCGGATACTGCTGCTTGAACTTCGGAGACGAAGCCGTTTGCGCCAGAGCCGCGACTGCTGCCGCTGTCACTGCCGTATTCTTCGGCCAGACAACCTGCGTATCGCCATTATCCGGCGTCACGTTACTCTCGTATTCGCGAGTCTTGGGATAGACCAGGAAGTAGAACCCGCCATCTGCGTCCTGCAGCTTGGCAATGTAATCTGCTTCCCATTTCGCGATCTGCATCAAGTCGCTGATGCCGTCGCCGCTCTCGGGAATTCCCATGTTGTCCAGCGACGCAACTCCAGCGAAGGAATCGACCGCGAACATCAGGTAATGGATCAAGCCGGCGGTGTTGATGGTGTACTTGCTGTAATCACCGGCATCGTGATGCCCCTTTGAGACATCGATCTGTCCCTTATTGATGAACGGATAGAGCTGTGATGCCTCATCCTTCAATTGCGGTGCGGTATGGCGCGGATTGCTCGCGTAGTCCGCCGTCTTCGACACAATCGTATTCCACGTAAAGGCGTACGATGACGCCGGGCTCGGTACGTCCGCCTTCGCGGCATGGCACACGTTGTGCACGTGGCGCGTGAACGGCATCTTGTTGTCCGAACCGCAGCGCTGGTGATACAGACCCAGCGCGTAGGTGCGCGCGAAGTCCATAGCGATACCGTTGTCGATCAGGAACGGGAGCGATGCGCCCACCCCCGGAACAACCAGCCGGTACTCACCGGGCGTGTTGAAGTTGCTGAAATCAGCCACCAACACCTTGCGGTACGGAGCAGGCGTCACGTTGTATCCCACGTCCGGTCGCAGCGCGAGCGAACCCTGGAACACCTGTGCGCCAGTGGCCGCATCCACGATTTTGAAACCCGATGACGCCGCAACATCCATTTCGCCGAGGTTGCCGGCGTAATAACCAACCATCGCCTTTTTCGCGAAGTTCGGCATGTAACCTTCCTGGTTCACGTGAATCGCGGGACTATAGCGCAACGGATTGGCTACATTGCTGAACACCATGCTGCTCGCCCAAAGCGATTGGCTCTGGTTGTTCACGACCACGGCCTGGTTATCCGCAATCGGACTGCTCAGCTGCAGATATAGATGGTTCTCGATTCGCAAGTCACGCTTCACAAGCGGCGCGTATAGAGGACGGCGCTTGAAGCCGACTCCCTGCACGTTCACGCTGTTTCCGCCCACTTTAACCTGGAATTCACCGGTCGACGGCGCCACGAACTGTCCGCTGGCGTTTACCAGGTCCCATTTATCGACACGCGCCGGATCAGGCTGCTTGGTGTTGATCAGGACCAACTCCAGCAACGTTGGGGACAGAATATGGAGTGTGTTATTTCCGGGCCGGGGCATTTCCAGGCTGGTGTAATCCACGACGTTGACCGTGCTCGGCACGGCAGCGCTGCCACTGCTTCCTGAACCATTGGTGGCCGTGCCCGTGCCGTTCGTGTTTGTGCCGCCGTCGACAATGTTGGTCACACCCGGCAAGGAGTTCGTCCCACCGCCAACAATGTTGGTCGAGTTATCCGGCAACGAATTCGTGGCTGTGTCCACTATGTTGCTCGCAACCGGAGGCGTATTGCTTGTGGTGGTGATTGCTGAAACGGTGCCTTTGCCGGCAGCATCCCACGTGGCGCGGCCGTTATAGAGAGTGAAGGCCATGCCACGGACTGTGCTGCCCTCGAGGCCGACCTGACTCGCCGGC
>Ga0193692_1000387_pt1 | contig 11102 bp, 5 predicted proteins | sample L3a1metaG_FD_144917 | JGI IMG/M metagenome (GOLD analysis project Ga0193692, IMG submission 144917) | Soil microbial communities from a riparian zone of the East river system, Colorado, United States - L3a1 | ecosystem: Environmental > Terrestrial > Soil > Riparian zone | place: USA: East River... | reverse complement strand
TGGCAGGTTCTTGCGCCGGTAGCTTGGCAGTAGCTTTCGGTTGCGGTGGCGGCTCCGCGGGTTGTTTCCCGGGCGGCTTGGTCTTTTGTTCCGTTTGCCCGTCCTTTTCAAGGTACCCAATCACTTCCCCAACCTTGGCGGTGTCGCCTTTCTGTTTGAGGATTTCGCCTAGCGTTCCAGACTCCGGAGCAGGTAGTTCGACGGTGGCTTTTTCGCTTTCGAGCGCCACTATCGGTTCATCCTTTTGCACGGGCTCGCCTCTTTTCTTCAGCCACTCGCCGATTTCGACTTCGGTGATGGATTCCCCGATGGACGGAACTTTCAATTCAATTGGCATAGTTGTGATGCGTGATTAAGATTCGAAGGCTCGAGCGATCAATTCGGTCTGCTCCTGTTTATGGCGGCGGTGAGAGCCAGTCGCCGGAGTGGAGGAAGCTGGACGTGTGACACTGCTCAGCGAAAACGTTCCAAAGAGCGTTTCCCCGAAGAGCACCCGGAGGAACGGCCAGGCGCCCATATTCACCGGCTCTTCCTGGACCCAAACGACCGGGGTGCCGGGCCGATAGGCAGCGAGGGACTTTTCCAGCAGTTCACCGCGTAGTGGATAGAGTTGTTCGAGGCGAATAATGGCGGTATCGGTCCGTTTGCTCGCTTCGCGTTGGGCATCCAGTTCATAATAAATCTTTCCGGTGCAGAGCAGGATCCGGTTGATGGCTTCCGGCCTTTGGCCCGAGGTATCCGGCAGAATCCGTTCAAACGAACCGTTTGCGCATTCCTCCAACGTCGAAACCGCCTTGGGATGGCGCAGTAAACTTTTTGGCGTCATGACAACCAGCGGCTTGCGCCATGGTCGAAGCGCCTGGCGGCGAAGGCAGTGAAAGTACTGCGCAGGAGTGGTTGGATAGACGACCTGAATATTATCCTCAGCCGCGAGGTGAAGGAACCGTTCCAGCCGCGCGCTGGAATGTTCCGGCCCCGCGCCTTCATAACCGTGCGGCAGTAGCATCACCAACCCGCTGAGCCGTTGCCACTTGTCCTCCGCGCTCGCGATGAACTGGTCCACTATCGGTTGGGCCGCATTCCAGAAATCCCCGTATTGCGCCTCCCACAACACCAGCGCATCCGGATAATCCAGGCTATATCCATACTCGAACCCAAGCACGCCCAACTCCGAGAGCGGACTATTCAAAACCTCTATTGTAGGAGACGACAGCCCGCCCTCCGTAGCTTCAGAGCGAAGGAGGGTGAGGAGTCTCTGACCGTTTGCCGCTGCCGCTACCGTCCTCGTCGGCGACTCATTTTGGACTGCGGCGGCAAGCGCAGCGCGACGCCGCTTTTCCTCCGCCCCAAAAGCGTTCGTTGGCAGGGTCTGATCGTCGGTGAGTGTTTGCTGAAGCGCCGAGTACATATGTCCATCCTCATAGTCATGCAGCACCGCATGCCGCTGGCTGAACGTCCCTCGCTGCGAGTCCTGGCCACTCAACCGTACGCGGAATCCGTCACTCGCCACGCTCGCAAAAGCCAGCGATTCCGCCGCAGACCAATCCAGCGGTTGTTTGTCCGCAGCCATCCTGGCCCGTGCTTCCAGGAAACGTTTGATCTTGGGATGCGGATGGAAACCTTCCGGCACCTTGCTTTGCGCTTCCAACCAGCCCACAAGCTTCCCACGTTCCACGCCGGTTGACGGACCGTCGTCCGCCGGCTCGGTTCCGCCGCAGTAACTCGCCCACACGCCGCGCAACTCCGTCGTGGTCTTGGCCGGTTCAGACTGCGATTCGGCCAGCGCCCTTTCCAGCATCGCGTTCCGGCTGCTCGCAATCGCCTCCGCCTCCTCGCGAGTCACGCCAAGTTTTAGCAAGCGCTCCAGGTATCCCTCTCGGACGCTCTTCCGCTCAGCGATGGCCCGATATAGCACCGGCTGAGTAAATGCCGGCTCATCACCCTCGTTATGGCCCAACCGGCGGTAACCGTACAGGTTGATCACCACATCACGTTTGAACTCGCTGCGAAAATCCATGGCCAGGCGAACGACCTGCGCCACCGCTTCCGGATCCTCGCCATTAACGTGAAAAATGGGAATTTGGAGCATCTTCGCCACGTCGCTCGCGTACGTGCTTGAACGCGCCTCTTCCTGGTTGGTCGTAAATCCAATCTGATTGTTTACAATCACGTGCAGTGTGCCCCCGGTCGCATAACCCGCCAACTGGCTGAGGTTCAACATCTCCTGAGTCACCCCTTCGCCCGCAAACGCCGCGTCGCCATGGATCAGCAGCGCCATTCCGCGCGACCGCTCCGTATCGCCCACCCGATCCTGCTTCGCCCGGATCCGCCCCAACGCGACCGGATTCACGAACTCCAGGTGACTCGGGTTAAAGCAAAGCGACAGATGGACCTTGTGACCCGCTTCAGTCGTCCAGTCCGTGCTATGTCCCAAATGATACGTCACATCGCCCCGCCCAAACTCCGATTCCCATTCCCGATCCGCGAACTCCCGGAAAATCTGGCGCGGATGCTTGCGCATGATATTGGCCAGCACGTTCAACCGCCCGCGATGAGCCATTCCCAACACGATTTCTTTGATGCCCTGTTCCCCGGCCTTTTCGATCGCCAAATCCAGCAGCGGAATAAGGCTTTCCGAACCTTCCAGCGAAAAGGTCGTCGCGCCGACAAATTTCCGGCGAATAAATTCCTCGAACGTCACGGCATCAGTCAAACGCGTGAGAATCCGCAACTGCTCCTCCCGCGTCAGTTGCAGCCGATTCTCGGTCGTCTCCATTCGCCGTTGCAGCCAGCGCCGGACGCTCAGTTCATCGATGTGCATGTACTGAACGCCAATTGAGCGGCAATAAGTATTTCGCAGCCGTTCCAGCAGAGTGCCCAGCGTAAGCGGCCCCTCGTACTGGAACGTTTCGCTGTACACAGGCAGGTCCATGTCCTTCTCCGTGAAGCCGAAAAATTCCGGTTTTAATTCAGGCGGCGTTTCGCGCGGCATTCCCAACGGATCTACCTGCGCGATCCGGTGACCGCGAACGCGATAAAGCCGGATCAGCAGATAAATTCGATCCTGAAACGCCGCTGAGCCCGGCTCCACCGCTCGTCCAACCGGCTGGGCAGGGGCATGCGCCAGCGGATTGAAAATACTGGCTGGCCGGAACGACGGCCCGAATCGCGGCCGTGGAAACCGCAACTCCCCATCTCCGATCGCTTTGAAATAGTGCTGCCAATCCTCGGGAACCGACGAAGGCTCCCGCAAAAAGTCCTCGTACAATCCCTCCACGAAAGCCAAATTCATCGGCCCCGGCAGGTTTATGTCTTCCTCATTCCTCATGCCACTAAAACAACTGCCACCACCGCCTCCTGACCACTGCTACTAACCACTAACTACTGACCATTCGTCTACACCTTCGCCTGCTTTTTCGCCGCCTGCCTGACCTGCAAAACTGAAATGACCTCTTTCACACCATCCGTCTCCATCGCCAGCAACATCGCTTTGCTGATATCCTCCGCCGAGTTGACGCTGCCGGAGAGCGTCACCACGCCCTCCGTCGTATTGACTGTAATGTTCATCGCGGAGAGGTCTGGATGAGCCACAAGTCTTGCTTTGATCGCGCCGGTCGTTCGCGCATCCGCCGTGGCATCGGCCAGAGCCTGGCCCGCTTCAGCAGCTTTGCGGCGCACCACTTGTCCGGTGCGTGTTAGATCCGCTTTGATTTGCTCCGGGGTCAGGTTGTACTGCTTCATTTTTTCCTGCAACCCGTCCCGCGCCGATTTGGTCGTGGTCTCGATCTGGCCCCCCGTCGCTTTCACCGTCGCCCGGCCCTGGCTTGTGGCATAAAAAAAGACCGCCGCCGCCCCCACCAGCACCCCAACAATCAAAGCGACGATCATCTTCATGGTCCAGCAAGCTACCGCACCGCCCGTCCAAAGTCCAAAGCAACCGCACACTGGGTAAATGGATTGTTGGATTGTTGGATTGTTGGATAAATGGTGACGCCCCGCTTCAAATCAGGCTTTCTACGGCGCACTTACCTCTCGTATTTCTTTCGTATTCGGGGCACATTACTCGCAACAGTTTCCTGATTCTGTGCCTATGATTCTGTCCTCTGCGCGTTCGTTGTCACTTTTCCCTCCTTTAAAATTCGTGTTTATTCGGGTCGCTCGACGGGCTCGACGGGCTCGGCGGGATTCGTGGCTCAACCTGCTCGTCCTTACCCTCGGCTTGGCCGACCCCTCTTCCGCCGCGAGCATTTTCTCCATCAATGATGCCACCGAATTTGCCAAAATCATTGATACCAACTCCGTCCCGATCACCAACGCCTTTCTCGATACCTGGCTCGAAGGCCCGGTATGGATGCCCCAAAGCGGCGGCTTTTTGATCTTCAGCGAAGTCGCAAACAACCGGCTTCGCAAGCTCGTCCCTCCCAACACCGTGACCGACTATTACACTCCAGCCGCCAATACCAAATGCAACGGCAATATGCTCGATGCCCAGGAGCGCTTGATCACCTCTCAGGCGGGCAGCGCCGCGTTGCGCGTGGCGATGGTGTCAAATGGTGTCGCCATTCCGCTCGTGACCCAATATACCAACGGGCTCAAATTCTATTCACCCAACGATCTGGCCATCAAATCGGACGGCTCGATTTGGTTCACGGATCCCGGTTACGACAGCGGCTTGCCGTTGCCCCCGCCCTATGGAGGTTCGGTTCCAAGCGGATTTCAGCCCGGTTTATACGTCTATCGGTTCTACCAATCCAATGGCAATGCCACCGTGCTGCAAGTCATCACTAATCTGTCGCGACCGAACGGCATTTGTCTCTCCCCGGATGAAAAGAAATTGTATGTGGCGGACACCGCCAACACGCCTGGCATCATCAAGGTCTTCGATATCACTGGCAGCAACACCGTCCAGAACGGCACGACCTTTTGCACCGTGCAAAGTGGTGTGCCCGACGGCATCAAGTGCGATGTCAATGGACGCATCTGGTCCAGCGCTGGCGATGGCGTCGAAATTTTCGCGCCGGACGGTCATTTGATTGGCAAAATTCTTTTGACACGCACGGCCAACCTTTGTTTTGGAGGCCCGCAATACAAGACGCTCTACATGGTCGGCCAGCCCTATGTGACTTCCATCCCGGTTCGAGTGCCGGGAGCCGTTTCCATGCGCAAACTTGCCTTCTCGAAAACCGGAAGCAATCTGAAGCTCTCCTGGCCGGCGCCCTCTACTGGCTTCGCGTTGTACGAAAGCGAGGTCCTGGGCAGCGGAAACATCTGGAGCAATGTCCCCGTCTCTCCCGCGCCCACGAACGGTGTAAACGAAGTCACGGTCATCGCCACCAATCCCCAGCGATTCTACCGCCTTCGCTTAAATTAACCCTCCTTGTTCTCCTCCTCCCACCCCTCTTGACGGAAGCAGCGGAGGCGCTATGTAAATATGTATGCAACCGGACCGACTTACGGTGAAATCGCAGGAAGCGCTGCAAGAGGCGCAACGGATAGCTCACGGTTTTTCGCATCAGGAAGTGGACGGCGAACATCTCCTGCTGGCCCTGATTGGCCAGGCGGATAGCCTGATACCGGAGTTGCTCGAGAAAATTGGCGTGCCCGTGGCCAAACTTCGCCCTGAGCTCGAAAAAGAACTGGGCCGCCGTCACAAGGTCCAGGGCACCAGTTCATCGGACGTTTATCTCGGCCCAAATTTCAAGAAGACGCTCGACGCCGCCCAGGCCGCGGCCGAAAAGCTAAAGGACGATTATATCAGCACCGAACATCTGTTGCTCGGCCTGATGGATGAAGGCGGCTCAGCGTTGAAAAAGCTCTTCCAGGCGCAAGGGCTTAAACGTGACACTGTTCTCAAGGCGCTCGCGGAATTGCGCGGCAACCAGCGCGTGACGGATCAGAATCCGGAAGATAAATTTCAAGCGCTCGAAAAATATGGCCGCGACCTCACCACTCTCGCCCGGCAGGGCAAAATCGATCCGGTCATCGGACGGGACGAGGAAATCCGCCGCGTCATGCAGGTATTGACGCGGCGGACCAAGAATAATCCGGTGCTCATCGGCGAACCGGGCGTCGGCAAGACCGCCATCGCGGAGGGCTTGGCCCGGCGGATCGTGAGCGGCGACATCCCGGAGACGCTGAAAAACAAACGGCTCGTCGCGATGGATTTGAGCGCGATGATTGCCGGCGCGAAATACCGCGGAGAATTCGAGGACCGGCTCAAGGCATTTCTGAAAGAAATCGTCGCCAGCGAGGGCAAAATCATTCTGTTTATTGACGAATTGCACACCATCGTCGGCGCGGGCGCCGCCGAAGGCGCAACCGACGCCGCCAACATCATGAAACCGCAACTCGCGCGCGGCGAGTTGCGCGCCATCGGCGCAACCACGCTCGACGAATACCGCAAGCACATCGAAAAGGATCCCGCGCTCGAACGCCGTTTCCAGCCGGTGATGGTATCCGAACCAACCGTCGAAGCGACCATTGCCATTCTGCGCGGATTGAAGGAGCGCTACGAAGTCCATCACGGTGTGCGGATTCAGGATGCAGCGCTCGTAGCGGCGGCCACGTTGTCGCATCGCTACATCACCGATCGCTTCCTTCCCGACAAGGCGATTGATTTGATTGATGAAGCCGCATCCCGGCTGCGGATGGAGCTGGATTCGATGCCCATCGAGCTCGATAAATTGGAACGGCAAATCCTCCAACTGGAGATCGAGCAGAACGCGTTGAAGAAAGAAAAGGACGAAGCTTCTCGCGAGCGTTTGAAGCGGTTGGAAAAGGATCTCGCCAATCTGAAAGAGAGCGCCAGCCATCTGAAGGCGCAATGGCAGAACGAAAAAGCGGCCATCAACGCCGTTGGCATCGTCAACAGCCAACTCGAACAGGCGAAACTCGAACTCGAGCAGGCGCAACGCAGCAACGACCTGAATCTCGCTGCTCAGATCCAGTACGGGAAAATTCCTGAGCTGCAGACAAGACTCGCTGGCGCCGAAAAGGCCATTCGTGAAAAACCCGCCGGCCAGCGTTTGCTCCACGAGGAAGTGTCGGACGAGGACATCGCCCGTGTAGTGGCGTCGTGGACCGGCATTCCCGTCACGCGGATGATGGAAAGCGAGCGCGAGAAGCTCGTGAAGATGGAGGAACGGCTCGAACACCGGGTCATCGGCCAGAAAGAGGCCATCACCGCGGTTGCCAATGCAGTCCGCCGCTCGCGTAGCGGGTTGCAGGACCCGAACCGGCCCATCGGCTCATTTATTTTTTTGGGCCCAACCGGTGTTGGCAAAACAGAGACCGCGCGCGCCCTCGCCGAGTTCCTGTTCGACGACGAGAACGCCATGGTCCGGATTGACATGAGCGAGTACATGGAGAAACACACCGTCGCGCGGCTCATCGGCGCGCCGCCGGGTTACGTGGGCTACGAGGAAGGTGGTCAACTCAGCGAAGCCGTCCGCCGCCGTCCTTACAGCGTCGTGCTCTTTGATGAAATCGAGAAGGCCCATCACGACGTCTTCAATGTCCTCTTGCAGGTGCTCGACGATGGACGGCTGACCGACGGCCAGGGCCGGACCGTGGATTTCCGCAACGCAATCATCATCATGACCAGCAACATCGGCTCGCCGATCATCCAGGAGTATTACAGCACCGGGAAGCTTAGCACCAAAGATCAGGCCGAAATGGAGCGACTGGTCCAAACCGAATTGCGCACCCACTTCCGCCCCGAATTCCTGAATCGCGTGGACGACATCATCATCTTCCACAGCCTCGACGAAAAGCAACTCGCGCAGATCGTGGAAATCCAATTGCAGCGTTTGGAAAAGCGCCTCGCCCAGCAACAACTCACGCTGGAAGTTGACCGCTCAGCCCGGCAATTGCTCGCGAAGGAAGGATACGACCCGCAATTCGGCGCCCGTCCGCTCAAACGAACCATCCAGGACCTTCTGTTGGACCCGCTCGCCAACAAACTGTTGCTCGGCGAATTCAAGCCCGGCGACCGGATCAAGGTCGCCGCCGAGGACGGCACGCTCGAGTTCAAGAAACCCTAAAGCGTAGCAGCTCCGTCAATTTTGGACCGCGGTGGCAACCCCGAAAGCATTCGGGGGACACCGCTTTCGAGCGTGTGAAGGTTGAAAGTTGGTCAGGGCTTTGGCGCTTTAGCCCCTGACCCCAGTTGCTGAAGCATTTCCTCCGCGCGTTTGCGGATCTCCGGCGCGACATAATCCTGCTGGAATTAATCCTTGAAAACCTCTGAAAACCTTGGAAATACGGGCCCCAGAGAAAGGGGATAAGTGTTAGTGAGCGTAACTCAGTGAAACTGAGTGAAACTATTCAAATGCTGGATTTGGAAATTGAGGTTGCACTCCCGATAGCTCCCGATAGGTCCCGGTAGCTCCCGACAGGTCCCGACTCTGCAAGAGCGAACGGGAGCTACCGGGAGCTGTGGGATGGAGCTACCGGGAGCTATCGGGACCTGGCGGGGGAAGGAGGAGAACTACCGGATCGACCCGCCTACGTCTGACTTCGGGGCGGCAAGGGGGTGGTTTGATTGTGCGGATTGGCGCGGATTGCCGAGGGCTGTGGCGGATCCGCGCGGATCCTTTAAGTGCAAGAATGCAGGGTGCAGATGAAACACGGAATCGAGGAGTTAGGTGTGGTTGTGGTTGTAACCGGTGAGAACGGGTGAGAACCGGTCAGAACCGGTCAGAACTGGCAATTTTTTGCTAGGCTTATTTAACCTTACTTGACCTTACTTAAGCTTACTATTCTCGCGCTGGCGAACTCTAGCAAGCCTTACTTAAGCTTACTTAACCTGAGTTGGGGGATGTGTTGGGCTCGCGTGAAGGGCAAATGTGAAATGTGAAATGTGCTCCGCCCGGCCACCCACCCCCACCCTTTGCCCGTACAGGTCGTTACGTCGTAACATTATCGATAAAGAGGCTGGAATGTGGCGATTCAGGTCGTTACAAAGGCCGTTACAAGTCGTTACACGGGTCGTTACATTATGCGTGATGCGTGAGCTTCCGCCGCCGCTCTGAAGCTATCGCGCGACAAGAAGAGTTTCTCTCCCCCCCCGGCGGGGTTTCGAAACGTAACAATCAATTAACACGTAACATTTTCACATTTTCTCCCCCCCCGAGGCCGGTCAGAGCCGTACGTCCGTACATCCGTACATCCGTACATCCGTGCCGAGTGACAACAAACACCAGGTGGCAGTAATCGGTAATCAGTGATTTTCTCTCCCCCCCGAGCGCATAGGCTGGAACTGCTACACTGACGAGTGACATCACCCCATTACATTATTACATTAGGTGGGGGTGGCTCGGGGGTGGCTCTGGGGGTGTACGAGCCGTCCACCCGTCCACACCTCTGATTATACAAGCGATTTTCGCGATTTAACCCGTCCGTACACCCGTCCAGTTGGACGACTTACCCGTCCACCAACGCTCAAGGGGTAAATGCAAGGCTACAGGCATCCCTCCCATCCGCGGAGCCGTTACACCGTTACATTTAACAGATCGAGGAGGAGGAAGACTAAGGCAGCAAGTCGAAAGCTTTAACGCGAGAGACGAGGGATGGCTGGCCTAGTTTGGGGTAAAGTTGAATGTTGAGATTTGCCCCCTCTGGTCCGTCCTCTGGTCCGCTGGTCTCGCATTTTACCCAGTGATTGTGAGTGTTTAGGTCGTCAGGAATGGCGTCAGAACTGGCCAATGGAGCCGGCAGATCGCTCGGGTGCGCAGCATGCGACCGATGCCACTTGGATCCTATAAAATCGGCCCGGCTGCCAATTGTTAATAATGAGGAGCTGACCCGAATGGCAGTCTCGGACCCGAATGGCAGTCTGGTCCTGCGAACAAACATGCTATTGAGCGGGACTGCCCCCTTTCCTTCTTTGAGGCTCACTGCCGTGTCGCGGTTCGGCTTGCTCTTGGCACCGGGCGAGGACACATTCCGCCAAGGATTTGAAGGCCCTGCGGCGTGAATCCATTTCTGACCTCGGCCATCCAGAAATGTCACTGATAGCATAGGCAATGTACTCTTTCAGGGACACGAGGTAAACCTCGTCGGCTTGGTGAGTTGTTGCGGACAAAGTGCGCAGCCTAGCGAGTAACAGGGGTCTCACGCTAATCCCTAACTCAACTAGGCGCGTGTAATCAGAATTCTGTTCTGGATCAGGCATCAGTCCATTCCCGGAGCCGAGATCCCTTTTGAGAATGGCTATTTGTTTCGTTTCCCAGCGATGGTAAACGCAGACCTGCGTTATCCGCCCGGCTGACAGCGCAAGACCGCTGACAAGCAGCAGTGCGCCGACAGCGATAAAAACGTGGAGTTTACGCCGGTTCTTCATGCTCAGTCACCTGCTCTTGCAGGGGCAGCACCATTGCTTTGCCTTGCGGTCCTTCAAACCTGGTTGCCTCTTCTCAACCGGATCCGGATCAAGAACAATGGGACCGTTATAGCCGTTACGCTCGCTCCAATGTTCGCTACCGCACCTCTTGACCAGAACGTGGAAGAAGAATGTGTCCTTGCCTTGATCGTCCTTGGTTATTCCGGTCAGGGAAGCAACTTGACTTTCGTTCTTCTCGCATGGGGATGAGCCCTTTTCCCGGCAGCCGGCCGCTCTGAGTTTGGCCTCAAGCCATGGGTCGATGCCCCCATAATTTGCTTTTTCTTCCTTGGTGGGTTTTATTCCGCCCTCTTTATCGTCGTCCTGCTTCAGAACGTAGGAGAGGCAGTTCCCGTGTCCTTCGCTGCCTTGCTTGGTTGTAGGACCCCTCCCATCCGGATCGAACCAGTCGATCGGACTATTGCGGCAGAATTCATAGAGATCGATTCCGCCGTCCTCACCGATTGGGTCGCGGGTGATCCACCTCTGCAGATCTGCGGCGAACCAGCGGCGGAAAAAATCATATAGCCCCACGCGGCCGTTTGTCGGTTTGCTAGAAAAGCGGTAGCGGTTTACGTTCGCTTTCGGTCCCCAGGTCGCGAGCGGCTTGCCGAAGGGATCGTAAAGATATTGAGCCACGATTAGTTGATTGGTGTTAACCAGGCACGTGACACTACCGTTGCCGTCTGAGTGATAGCACAGAGGAGACAGGAGATTGTTG
>Ga0193692_1000386_pt1 | contig 11131 bp, 7 predicted proteins | sample L3a1metaG_FD_144917 | JGI IMG/M metagenome (GOLD analysis project Ga0193692, IMG submission 144917) | Soil microbial communities from a riparian zone of the East river system, Colorado, United States - L3a1 | ecosystem: Environmental > Terrestrial > Soil > Riparian zone | place: USA: East River... | reverse complement strand
AAACATTTGGAGTGACACGAACACTGTGTATGTTTTCCCAGTTAATGCCAACTGTATGTACTTTATATTTATCAAGTAAAAAGCTATCAAGTTCTTCGGGCTTTTTTCCTTCAATTGAAACATTGCCAATAGCACAACCCCATTTCGGAGAAAGGGAAGTATGTAGTTTTACTTTGGGAACATTTTTTACTTTATCAAACCAATAATTTTTTAAATAATGCAGCCGCTTTTCCTTTCTTTCATTACCGATCATTTCATGAAAATCCAACGCCTTGTTAATAGCCTGCTCAATAAACATTGGTCTTGTTCCTAATGCTTCAAACTTTCTTATATCATCTTTCAATGGCTCTCCCATTGCAAATAATGGATACAAGTTCTTGATCTTGCTTTTTCTTACATACATCATACCGCTGCCAATTGGTGCGTAAAGCCATTTATGCAAACTGCTTGCAAAATAATCGCAATCGAGATCAGATATTTTAAAATCAAAATGAAAAAGGCTATGTGCTCCATCAACGATCACTTCGATCCCTCTTTTGTGAGCTTCGGCGGCGATCTTCTTCACAGGTAATATTTGCCCATTCCAATTTATAATATGTGTAATATGTACCACTTTTGTTTTAGCAGTAAATGCATTTACATACTGATCCACTAAATAATTTTCATCTTCACTTGGCAATTCAAGATTTATCCAAACCATTTTTATTCCATCCCGCATTTCCCGTTGCTTGTAAGCATTTACCATATTGGGATAATCTTGTTTGGTTGCTACTATTTCGTCGCCAGCTTTTAATTGCATTCCAAATATGATAGTTTCCAAACCTTCGGATGAATTGCGATTGATGGCCACTTCTTCAACATCACAACCTGCCATCTTCGCCATATTTTTTCTCAGTGGTTCACGTCCCTGGTCGAGTATACGCCACATATAATAACTCGGTGCTTCATTACAGTAATCATAATATCGTTTCATAGCATCCGATACAACTTTAGGCGCAGGGCTAACACCCCCATTATTAAGATTGATCAAATAGGGAGATACCGTAAATGATTCTTGTATATAATACCAGAAATCTTCATCTGTTGCAAGATCGGCCGCAGAAACGCCTTCCGCATCTTTTAATGCAGCATTAAGATTTCGTGCCCACATTGGTTTTGCTATAGAAGAAAGAACAGCCGTTGCGGAGAATGTGCCGACCTTTTTCAGAAAACCACGACGATTATTTATAGGCATTGTAATTGATTTGTATAAATGTAACAAAAATAAGAGGATGATTGCCGAGTAGAGAACAGAAAGATGAATGGAGCGTCGCAACACAAGCCTAATAGTAGTGCTTCAGTTGGCTACCTAATTAAAAAAACCTAAATTGAACATCCAACATTTTATTTATGCAAATACTTGAGATAAAAGTGCTAAAAGGACCAAATTATTGGAGTGTAAGACGGGCTAAATTGATACAGATGAAGCTTGACCTGGAAGAAAAGGAGAATATGCCGACGAATAAAATTCCGGGTTTTAGAGAAAGATTGGAGAAACTTTTACCATCATTATATGAACATCGTTGCAGCGAAGGCAAACCTGGCGGTTTCTTTCACCGGGTAGAGGAAGGGACATGGATGGGACATGTCGTAGAACATATTGCATTGGAGATCCAAACGCTGGCGGGAATGGATACAGGTTTTGGAAGAACAAGGACGCCGGAGGGAGAAAAGGAAGGAGTATATTATGTTGTGTTCAGTTATATAGAAGAGGATGCAGGTGTATATGCCGCTAAAGCTGCTGTAAGAATTGCACAGGCTTTGATCGCAGGAGAAGACTATGACCTTGCTGATGATATTCAGAATATGCGGGTGATAAGAGAAGACACCAGGATGGGACCTTCAACCGGTTGTATTGTTGAGGAAGCGGCAAAACGAGGAATACCTTTTATAAGATTGAACAAACAAAGCCTGGTGCAACTGGGTTACGGTGTAAATCAAAAACGGATTCGTGCAACGATCGCTTCTACTACTTCCAACATTGCTGTTGATATTGCCTGTAATAAAGATGAAACAAAAATGCTGTTAGAAGCCGCAGAGATACCGGTGCCTAAAGGAACAGTGATAAGAACAGAAGAAGGTTTAAAAGAAGCAGTTGAAAAATATGGTTACCCACTTGTGATAAAGCCTATCGATGGCAATCACGGAAAAGGAAATACAACTGATATCAATAGCTGGGAAGTGGCCGTAAAAGCATTGGCAGCTGCAGCAGAATACAGCCGCAGTGTGATCGTAGAAAAATTTATCACTGGGTTTGATTTTCGTTGTCTTGTTATCAATTATAAATTCGTTTGCGCTGCTTTACGTACACCCGCATCAGTTGTTGGCGATGGTGTGCATGATATAAATTGGCTGATCGATGAAACAAATAAAGATCCTCGTCGTGGTTATGGCCATGAAAAAGTGCTGACACAAATTACCATTGACCAGTTCACACAAAAGATGCTGGATGATGCAGGAATTACCCTTGAAACAATTCCTCCAAAAGGCAAAAGAGTTTTATTGAAACCAACAGCAAATCTTTCTACAGGTGGCACATCAACAGATGTGACTGATGAAGTGCACCCGGCGAATATTTTTATGTTTGAACGTATCGCAAAAATTATTGGCCTTGATATTTGTGGTATTGATGTAATGGCAAATGACCTGCGAACTCCGGTATCAGAAAATGGTGGTGCCATATTGGAAGTTAATGCAGCGCCTGGTTTCCGTATGCATATTGAACCATCGGAAGGTTTGGGAAGAAATGTTGCAGAGCCGGTTGTTGATATGTTATTTCCAAAGGGAAGTGCAGGAAGAATACCGATCATAGCGATCACAGGTACCAATGGCAAAACAACCACGACAAGACTGACGGCGCATATTGCAAAGAGTGCAGGGAAAAAAGTTGGTTATACAACAAGTGATGGTGTTTATATTCAAAACCAAATGATGATGAAAGGCGATTGTACAGGGCCGATCTCCTCTCAATTTGTTTTAAAAGATCCAACAGTTGATTTTGCTGTATTGGAATGTGCAAGAGGCGGTATTTTAAAATCAGGTCTTGCTTTTCAAAATTGTGAAGTAGCTGTTGTTACGAATGTAGCTGCCGATCATATGGGTCTTGGTGGTATTCATACACTTGAAGCAATGGCAAAAGTAAAAGCAGTGGTTCCTGAAACCGTGTTTGATCATGGCTATACCGTATTGAACGCCGATGATGATCTCGTTTATAAAATGAAAGAAACCCTTGATTGCAATATTGCTTTGTTCAGTATGGATGAAAATAATCCGCGGATAAAAGAGCATGCTGCAACACATGGCTTATCCTGCGTGTATGAAAATGGGTATATCACACTGATGAAAGGAGGATGGAAAATAAGAGTGTTGCATGTAAAAAATATCCCACTAACATTTGAAGGAAAAGCGATCCATAATATCAATAATTGTTTGCCGGCAGTTTTGTCCACTTATCTTTTCCGTGATATTACAATTGAAGATATAAGAACAGGATTACAAACATTTATGCCAAGTGCAAACCTCACACCGGGTCGTTTGAACTTCTTCCATTTTAAAAATTATACTATACTTGCCGACTTTGCTCATAATCCGCATGGCTTAAAATTGCTTTGTGATTTTATCAGCAAGCTTGATTATCCTTTGCGTATTGGCATTATCAGTGGTACCGGCGACAGAAGAGATGGAGATATTCGTGAGCTTGGAGAAATTTCGGCAAAATATTTTGATGAGATCATCATTCGCTGTGATAAAAATTTAAGGGGGAGAACGGCTGAAGAAATTATCGGGCTTTTAAAAGAAGGAATTGAAAGTGTGAACCCCAATATACCAGTAATGACGATTCCTAACGAGAACCAGGCGCTGGATTATATTTACGAAAATCCAAAACACGGAGCTTTATACACAATTATGTGTGATGTGGTGGCCGGTGCATTGGATAAAATAAGAGAGTTAAAAGAGAGGGAGGAAAAAGAGGAAAAACCTTTTATTCTTAGCAATTAATTTATCCCAAAAACCATTTGGCATCAAACAGTGCAAACCTTATTTTTGCAGCCCATTCCGAAAGGAATGTTTGGATGACCCATGGTGTAATGGTAGCACTACTGATTTTGGTTCAGTCAGTTAAGGTTCGAATCCTTATGGGTCAACGGAAACTGCAAGTGACGAACTTTGGTCCCGCCTTCGGCGGGGCTTTTTTATTTTTATACCCATCTTCTTTCTAACTTTCCCGTATAAACCACAAACTATGAGATTGATAACCGTTTTTGCTTCCTTTCTTTTAACCGGAAATCTTTTTTCCCAGGACTGCTCCAATTATTATTTTCTGCAAAACAATAAGACAATCGAGATGACGGTCTCGAATAAAAACGGAAAAGAATCCGGTAAAATGACTTATGCTGTTTTAGATAGCAAAAAAAATGGCAGTTCAATAACTGCCACGATCAATTCTGAGTTTGTTGATGCGAAAGGAAAAACAATTACTAAGGCATCTAACAATGTGAAATGTGAAAATGGTGTGATGCAGATGGACATGAAAACTTTTATTCCACCTGCCCAATTGGAACAAATGAAACCCAGCGAAGCAAAAGCAACCGATGTTTATCTTGAATATCCTGCTAATATGAATGTTGGAGACCAGTTGAAAGATGGCCAATTAAATATGGATTATGAATCAGCCAGTGGTTTAAAATCTTCAATTGAAATAAGTATTACCGAAAGAAAAGTAGAAGGAAAAGAGACTGTCACTACACCGGCCGGAACATGGGAATGCTATAAAATATCAGCAAAAAATAAAATTGTATCAAAAACTGCTGGTGTTGAATTTCCAATAAAAATGGACGTTAATGAATGGTTTGCACCAGGATTTGGTATTGTAAAAACAGAATCAAAAACTGGTAAAACAGAGATTACTTCGATTAAATAATACTGATCAGATCTGAATATTACTGATGCAAGTACTGAGGCTATCTTCCCAGTTTTTCAGTTTAATGCCAAAAGTTTTTTGAATTTTTGTTTTATCTAAAACAGAATAAGCAGGTCGTTTTGCAGGTGTTGGAAATTCTTTTGTAGAGATTGGTTTTATATTACAGGGGCTGTTAGTGATGTCTTTTATTTCCTTTGCAAAATCATACCAGGAAATAACTCCTTCATTACTGAAATTATAGATCCCAGGATTCCAATCGTAGATCTGCAAATGGCAAAATCCAATAATATTAAAAATTGTTTCTGCCAGGTCCGCGGCATTTGTTGGAGAACCCAATTGGTCTTTGACCACTTTTATTTGATCTTTTTCATTCATCAACTGGATCATTGTCCTCACAAAGTTTTTTCCTAATGATGAATAAAGCCACGATGTGCGAATGATAATGCTATCAGGATTTAATTGTATGGCTTGCTCCTCTCCCTCAAGTTTTGAAGCGCCATAAACATTTATTGGATCAGTAAGAGAACTTTCTGTATAGGGATAAGCGGCTTCGCCATTGAAAACATAATCTGTTGAAATATGAATGAACTTAGTGTTATGTTCTTTACAAATGGCAGCAAGCACTCCAACTGCTTCACCGTTTATTAGGAAAGCCAGGTCCTTTTCAGATTCAGCTTTATCAACCGCAGTGTAAGCAGCGCAATTAATGCAATAAGCAGGCTTTAGTGTATTGAAATAATTTCTTGCTAATTCAAACTGATGAATAGGCAGTTCTTCTCTTGTAAGAAAAACAAATTCTAACCCGGTATGCAATGAAGAAAATTCCCGGAGTTCTTTTCCTAATTGCCCGTTAGCCCCTGTTACCAGTATTTTGGACTTTGTTTTCATTCCATATAAAATTGTTCCTGCACTCTGCAAATAAAGGTAATCCTTTATCTTTTTCAGATACGATCTCTTTTTCTGCAGGAATTTTCCAATCAATATTCAAAGAAGGATCATTATATAAGATGCCGGCTTCACTGTCTTTATTGTAAAATGAATCGCATTTGTAAAGCACTTCAGCCTCTTCACTCAACACAGAAAAACCATGAGCTAATCCTGCGGGAACAAATAATTGTTTTTTATTTTCAGCAGTAAGTTCAACTGAAAAATTTTTTCCAAAGGCTGGCGAACCTTTTCGAATATCAACAACAACATCTAATATTCTTCCCGATAGTACACGTATCAGCTTTACCTGCGCAGATGGGTTAAGCTGATAATGTAATCCCCTGATCACACCATATTTTGATGATGATTGATTATCCTGAACAAAATTTATGTCAATTCCTTCAGCACGAAAAGTCTGAAGATTAAATGATTCAAAAAAATATCCCCGGCTGTCCTCGTGGATCTTTGGTTCAAATACCAGTAAGTCCGATATAGGTGTTTGTATAAATGGCATATTATAAACTCCAATAAATTCTTTTTTTAACTTTATCACGAAATAACCCTTTCAGGTCATAAACAACTGCATGCGGTTTTGTGATCGATAAAAGATATTCTTCATCCATGTCTTTGAACTTATCGTGTGACACTGCAAGAATAACAGCATCATAATCCGTTCCATTGATCTCTGTTAATCCAAAACCGTACTCATGCATCACTTCATCAGAAGAAGCATAAGGGTCATGAACATCCACGTTTAGAGAAAATGATTGCAACTCCTTTACAACATCTGCAACTTTTGAATTTCTAATATCACTTACATTTTCTTTGAATGTGGCCCCTAACACTAACACTCTTGCCGATTGAACATTACTGACATTTTTCGTAATATATCTTACCACTTTTCTTGCAACGTATAAAGCCATCCCATCATTAATATACCGTCCGGCTAAAATAACTTTTGAATCAAAACCAAGTTCACTTGCCTTATAAGTAAGATAGTATGGGTCAACTCCGATGCAATGACCGCCCACCAAGCCCGGATAAAATTTCAAAAAATTCCATTTGGTACCCGCTGCTTCCAATACTTCATATGTATTAATGTTCATCCTATCAAAAATGATGGACAGTTCATTCATTAATGCAATGTTGAGGTCACGTTGCGTATTCTCAATGATCTTTGCTGCTTCGGCTACTTTTATACAGGAAGCACGATGCACTCCTGCTGTTACAACAAGTTCATAAGTTTTTGCGATCTCTTCCAACGATTCAGCATCACAACCTGAAACAACTTTTATTACTTTAGAAAGTGTATGTGTTTTATCACCTGGGTTAATTCTTTCAGGAGAATAGCCCAATTTAAAATCCTTCAAATTTTTTAACCCGGATAATTTTTCAATGATCGGCAAACAATCATCCTCTGTACAACCCGGGTAAACGGTCGATTCAAAAACAACATAATCTCCTTTCTTTAAAACTTTACCAATGGTTTCAGAAGCTTTTTTTACTGGTGTAAGATCCGGAACATTATGCTCATCAACCGGCGTTGGCACCGCAACAATAAAAAATTTTGCTTCTCTCAATTCTTCCAGCTTCGAGGTGAATTGAATATCACAATTATCAAAATCTTCTTTTACTAATTCATTGCTTGGATCGATAGACTTTCTCATCATTTCAACTCTGCCTTCATGTATGTCAAAACCGATCACAGATATTTTTTTAGCAAACTCCAATGCAATCGGAAGTCCTACATAACCTAGACCAATCACTGCCAATTTTGCGTTCTTATCAATTAATTCCTGGTACATCTTTCGTTTAAATTTTAATAGTTTTCATTATTAGAGTAATAATTACCGCTTACTTATAAATTCCTTTGGTTGTTTACTTAATTCTTCAGGTGCCAGAGATCTAAAATATTCATACGTGATTTTCAAACCTTCTTTTCTTGAAATAGTAGGTTCCCAACCAAGCAATTGTTTTGCTCTTGTAATATCTGGTTGTCTTTGTTTGGGATCATCAACAGGTAATGGCTTATAAATTATTTTTACTTTATTACCTGTTAATGCAAGTATTTCTTCTGCAAAATCCTTTAATGTGATCTCATCTGGGTTGCCAACATTTACCGGCATATGATAATCACTCATCAGTAATCGATAGATGCCTTCAACAAGATCATTCACAAAACAAAAACTTCTTGTTTGTGATCCATCGCCAAAAACCGTTAGATTTTCACCACGCAAAGCTTGGCCGATAAAAGCTGGTAATGCTCTTCCATCATTCAATCTCATTCTAGGACCATATGTATTAAATATGCGAACGATCCTTGTATCCACTCCATGAAAACTATGATAGGCCATTGTAATGGCTTCCATGTATCGTTTTGCTTCATCATAAACTCCTCTTGGACCCACGGGATTTACATTTCCCCAATAATCTTCGTTTTGTGGATGTACTAATGGATCACCGTATACTTCACTTGTAGATGCAACTAACATTCTTGCATTCTTTGCTTTTGCAAGACCAAGACAATTATGTGTACCTAATGCCCCAACTTTCAAAGTTTGTATAGGGATCTTTAAATAATCGATCGGGCTGGCCGGCGATGCAAAGTGAAGAATATAATCAAGTTTGCCGGCTATTTCAATATGCTTTGTAACATCATGTTCAATAAATTCAAAATCTTTATTTGAAAAATGATGTTCGATATTCTTTATATCGCCGGTGATCAAATTATCTATTGCGATAACGTGATGGCCTTCTTTGATAAACCGATCGCAAAGATGTGAACCTAAAAAACCAGCAGCACCTGTAATTAAAGTCGTCTTTTTCTCCATATACCTTGGTTAAGTGGCAATTGTTTTTCTTCCAATGCTTTCGTAATAAAATCCTAAGTCTTTCATTTGTGAAAGGTCAAAAACATTCCTGCCATCAAAGATCACTTTGCTTTTCATCCGCTGCGTCATTTTTTCAAAATCGGGTGTTCTGAATTCACTCCATTCTGTTGCAATGATCAATGCATCACAATTATTTAAAGCATCATATTGATTTTCGGTAAAAGATATCTTGTCACCAACAACATCCCTCACATTTTTCATTGCTTCAGGGTCAAATGCTGTAACTGTTGCGCCTGCCTTCAATAATTCTTCAATGATATAAAGAGCCGGCGCTTCCCGGATATCATCTGTATTTGGCTTAAAAGCCAGTCCCCACAGAGCAATTTTCTTACCAGTCACATTATTATTAAAATATTTTTTTATGCGGGGAATTAAATGCACTTTCTGTTTTTCATTCACATCCATTACTGCATTAAGTATCCTAAAATCATATTTAACATCAGATGCTGACTTTACCAATGCCTGTACATCTTTTGGGAAACAGGAACCGCCATAACCAATACCCGGAAATAAAAATCTTTTACCAATTCTTTCATCACCTCCAATTCCACGACGGACCATATCAACATCTGCTCCCATTAACTCGCATAATCTTGCGATCTCATTCATAAATGAAATTTTTGTCGCAAGAAATGAATTGGCAGCATACTTGGTAAGTTCAGAAGATCTTTCATCCATAAAAATTACAGGATTTCCCTGACGAACAAACGGTGCATAAAGATCTGCCATTATTTTTCTTGCCTTTTCCGATTCGGTACCGATCACTACCCTGTCAGGTTTCATAAAATCTTCCACCGCTACACCTTCACGCAAAAATTCAGGGTTACTTACAACATCAAATTCACATTTACAATTTTTGGCGATCGCCTCACGTACTTTTTCAGCAGTACCAACTGGCACAGTGCTTTTATCAACAATTACTTTATAGTCTTTTAATATTTTCCCTAGATCATTGGCGACACCTAAAATATATTTCATATCAGCCGAGCCATCCTCTCCGGGTGGTGTAGGCAATGCAAGAAAAATAATTTTTGCATCAGCAATCCCTTCTTCGAGATTCGTCGTAAACTTTAATCTTTCTTCCCGCTGATTTCTTAAAAACAATTTTTCTAGTCCCGGCTCGTAGATCGTTATCTGCCCGTTAGATAATTTTTCAACTTTGTTCTTATCAATATCAACACAGGTTACTGTATTTCCTGTTTCTGCGAAACAGGTGCCTGTCACCAAACCAACATATCCTGTTCCAACGACTGCAATTTTCATAAGAAGATTTTATCTGTTTATGTATTCCAAAACTTTTGTTGTAATAAAATTCAATTGTTCATTATCCATCTCCGTATGGATCGGCAATGAAATAACCCTTTCTGTAAGCCAATCAGTAACCGGTAATGAAACCTTTGCTGTTTCATAATGAGCAAACATTTGTTGCTGATGTCCCGGCACAGGGTAATAGATCATTGAGGGAATATTATGTTCGGCAAGAAAAGCATTTAATCCATCACGATTTACATCATTAAGCACTAATGTATATTGATGAAAAACATGACTGCAATAAGATGCCCGGTAAGGTGTAGTGATCTTTGGATTATTTGCAAATGCTTTATCATAAAAATCAGCAACAGCTTGTCTTGCTTTTACATATTCGTCAAGATGTTTTAATTTGATATTTAGCACAGCGGCCTGGATCGTGTCAAGCCGGCTGTTGCAACCAACTATTTCATAATAATATCTTTTTCGCTGACCATGATTGGCAACCATCTTCATTTTATCGGCTAATGCATCATCATTGGTGAAAATAGCACCTGCATCGCCATAGGCACCAAGATTTTTTGAAGGGAAAAAAGAAGTAGTTCCTACATGACCGATAGTCCCCGTTTTCTTTTTCCCGTTTTTAGAAACGTAATCGCCGCCAATTGCCTGGGCATTATCTTCGATAACAACAAGGTTATGTTTTTTTGCGATCGCCATTATTTCATCCAGCGGCGCTGAATGCCCATAAAGATGTACAGGAACTATTGCTTTTGTTTTAGGAGTAATTGCCTTTTCCAATGCCGCCGGATCCATGCAAAATGTTTTCGGGTCCACTTCAACAAAAACTGGTGTAAGTCTTAATAAGGCGATCACTTCAGTCGTTGCAATAAAAGTAAATGATGGTGTGATCACTTCATCACCCGGCTTTAGATCCAGCGCCATCATGGCGATTTGAAGTGCATCAGTTCCGTTAGCGCAGGGAATAACATGTTTAACGCCGAGATAAGCAGAAAGATTATTTGCAAATTCCTGAACTGGCTTCCCGTTAATAAATGCAGTGCTTTCAATTACGTTCAGCACGGTTTCATCTACTTCTTTTTTA
>Ga0193692_1000385_pt1 | contig 11135 bp, 7 predicted proteins | sample L3a1metaG_FD_144917 | JGI IMG/M metagenome (GOLD analysis project Ga0193692, IMG submission 144917) | Soil microbial communities from a riparian zone of the East river system, Colorado, United States - L3a1 | ecosystem: Environmental > Terrestrial > Soil > Riparian zone | place: USA: East River... | reverse complement strand
CGCTCCGATGCCTACGAGCAATTCGTCGATAACCTCATGAACTCCGAAGCATGGGGAGAACATCGCGCGCGTTACTGGCTCGATGTCGCTCGGTATGCGGACACTCACGGCATCCATTTCGATAATTTCCGCGAGATGTGGAGCTACCGCGAATGGGTCATCAAAGCGTTCAATTCAAAGATGCCTTTCGATCAATTCACCGTCGAGCAACTCGCCGGCGATCTGCTGCCCAATCCTACTCTCGAGCAACGCATCGCTTCCGGATTCAATCGCTGCAATATCACCACAGCCGAGGGTGGCATCATCGACGAGGAATATCTCGTTCTCTACGCCCGCGACCGAACCGAAACCGCCTCCGCGATCTGGATGGGCCTCACTGCCAATTGTTGCACCTGCCACGACCACAAATTCGATCCCCTCACCCAGCGCGAGTTCTATCAGATGTCCGCCTTCTTCAACAACAACACTGCCAAAGCCAAAGATGACAATCGGAACGATCCGCCGCCTACGCTCGTCGTTCCGACGCCGGATGATCGGCAGCGTTGGTTCGCGCTCCCGAAGGAAATTCCCGCCGCCAAAGAACGCGTTGATGCGAGACGCAAAGCAGCTCGCCCCGATTTCGACAAATCGCTCCCCGGCGTGAAGCCCGACCTTTTTGCAAAAGAAATCCCCGCGAAGGGCTTGACCTTTCATGCACCGCTTACCGAAGGCGAAGGAACGAACGTTTCCATTCAAATCACCGGCCGAACCGAAACCGTCGAACTCGGAACCAACATTCTATGGGGCTCCGGTTACATCGCGGAGAAGTCCTTCAAAACGACATCCAACGCCGTTCTCAGTGTCGCTGAAGCGGGTGACTTCGATAAGGAACAGGCCTTCTCCTGCTCCGTTTGGATCAAACTGCCGGAAGATAATATGACTGGCGCTGCCGTTGCCCGCATGGACGATCGCAATGGTTATCGCGGCTGGGACCTGTACATCGATGGAAATCGCCCCGCCACTCACCTCGTGAACACATGGCCTTCCAACGCCATCAAAGTGCGTGTTAAGGAAAAGTTGCCAGCTGGCAAATGGAATCACGTCGTGATGACCTATAACGGCTCCGGCCAACCTGCCGGCCTTCGCTTCTACGTGAACGGCAAATTGGCCGATGTCGAAATTCCTAACAAAGGCCTCACCGCCTCATTTCGCACTTCTGTTCCCCTCAAGCTCGGTCAACGCGAGAAAGAAAGTCGCCTCAATAAAATCTCCCTGGCAGATCTGCGTCTCTATGACAGGGCGCTTAAAGCCGCCGAGGCAGATGCCCTGGTCAAGGGAACTCGTTCAAGCTGGCTGATCGCTAAGGGAGACAAACGCACCACCGAAGAAACCACCGAGATCTTTGATGCATGGCTTCCTCGCTTCGACCAGCCCTTCAAAGAGGCTTCGACAAAATATAGCTCACTCACAGCCGAGGAAGCCGCCATCAAAAAGCGCGGCACCGTTGCTCACGTTTTCGAGGAGCGCAAACAGGAACCAATGGCCTATGTCCTCTTTCGTGGCGAATACGATAAGCGGCGTGATCCTGTCTTGGCCAATACTCCAAAAGTTCTCCCCGCCTTCCCGGAAGATTTTCCGCGCAGTCGTCTCGGCTTCGCCAAATGGCTCCTTTCACCGGAACATCCACTGACCGCCCGCGTCACGGTCAATCGCTTTTGGCAGGAAATTTTCGGCGCCGGCATTGTCAAGACGGCTGGTGATTTCGGCGTCAGCGGAGAAATGCCCTCACATCCGGATCTCCTCGATTGGCTCGCCGTCGAATTTCGCGAGAGCGGCTGGGACACCCGCCGCTTGTTCAAGCTGCTCGTCACTTCGGCCACCTATCGACAGGGCCAAACCGTCACGCCCGAGAAACTCCAAAAGGATCCACAAAATCGCCTCCTTTCCCGCGGTCCCCGCTTTCGCATGGATGCCGAGATGATCCGCGACTACGCCCTCTCCGCCAGCGGCCTCTTGGTTAACAAAATCGGCGGCAGAAGCGTGAAGCCCTACCAGCCGCCCGGTGTCTGGGAAGCCGTTGCCATGCCCGAGAGCAACACCCGAAACTATGAGCCGGAAAAAGGCGACAACCTCTATCGTCGAAGTCTCTACACTTTTTGGAAACGCAGCGCGCCTCCCGCCTCGATGGACATCTTCAACGCCCCCAGCCGCGAGACTTGCACCGTTCGGCGCGAACGGACCGATACTCCCTTGCAAGCCCTCGTCACCTTGAACGATCCGCAATTCATCGAAGCAGCGCGTCGGCTTGCCGAACGTGCCCTCAAATCAGGTGAGAGCACTGCCAGCCGTATCGATTTCGTTGCGCAACGGCTGCTCGCCCGCTCGCTGCGCCCAAAAGAACAACGGGTCGTCGAAGATGAATTAAAGGACCTTCAGGCCCACTACGAAGCGAACTCTGCCGACGCTAATGCGTTGCTCGCCGTCGGAGAATCAAAGGCCGACAGCGGCCTTTCCAAGGCTCAACTGGCCGCCCTCACCATGGCCGTAAATCAGATGATGAATCTCGACGAAGTTTTGAACAAATAACCGTTATGAATCCACTTTTCGAAGAGTTTGTTCGCACCGAAACCCGCCGCCAGTTCTTTCGCCGCTTCGGAAATGTCGTCGGCACCGCCGCCCTCGCCAGTCTCTGGCCCCAATTCGCCCGCGGCGCTCAAGCTCCTGCCGCGGCCAAAGCAGCGGCGCTCGCTCCCCACTTCGCCCCCAAAGCGAAACAGATTATCTATCTCCACATGGTCGGTGGCCCGCCCCAGATGGATCTTTATGACTACAAACCCGTGATGGGTGACTGGTTCGATAAAGACCTTCCCGAGTCCGTTCGCATGGGGCAACGCCTCACCACCATGACCAGTGGACAAAAGCGATTTCCCATCGCCCCTTCCAAATACAAGTTTGCGCAACAGGGCAAATCCGGAATGTGGGTGAGCGAACTGCTCCCCTGGACTTCAAAAATGGTCGATGAGATGTGCTTCATCCGTTCCATGCACACCGAAGCGATCAATCACGAGCCGGCTATCACTTACATGCAGACCGGCAATCAGATCACCGGCCGCCCTTGTCTCGGTTCCTGGGTCAGCTACGGCCTCGGAGCCATCAACGAAAACCTTCCCACGTTCGTCGTGTTGGTTGCGAAGCCCACTAACACCGAGCAGTTGCAAGCAATCTCCGCCCGCCTCTGGTCCAGCGGCTATCTTCCTGGTGAACATGCAGGTGTTTCATTTCGCAGCAGCGGCGATCCCATTTTGTTTATCAACAATCCTCCCGGAGTCCCCGGTCCGATTCGTCGCCGCACCCTCGATGCGCTCCAGGCGATGAACGAACTGAACTACAAGGCCGTCGGCGATCCCGAAACGCACACGCGCATTCACCAATACGAGATGGCCTTCCGGATGCAATCAAGCGTCCCGGAACTCACCGACATCAAAGGCGAGTCCGACGCCACCTATAAACTCTACGGAGACGAAGCTAAAAAATCCGGCACATTCGCGAATAGCGCTCTGCTCGCCCGGCGCCTCGTCGAACGCGGTGTCCGCTTCGTGCAGATCTATCACAATAATTGGGATACTCATTCCAACGTCTCCGGCCGCCTCCCCAGCCAATGCAAAGATGTGGACCAGGCCTGTTACGCGCTCATCCAGGATCTGAAAGCCAAAGGCTTGCTCGACTCCACTCTCGTCATTTGGGGCGGCGAATTTGGCCGCACCGTCTATTCACAAGGCCAGCTCACCAAAGATAACTACGGCCGCGATCATCACCCGCGTTGCTTCACCATGTGGATGGCCGGCGGCGGCTCCAAACCCGGCGCCATCTTTGGTGAAACCGACGATTTCTCTTACAATATCGTTCGTGATCCCGTTCACATCCGCGACTTTCACGCCACCGTTCTCCATCTGCTTGGATTCGACCATCAACGGCTCACCTACCGTTACCTAGGCCTCGACGGCAGGCTCACCGGCGTCGAACCCGCTGAAGTAGTGAAAGGAGTCTTGGCGTAACGATTCAATACTCGTTCGCTTTCTCAGATGCGCAAAGACATCCACATGACAGCTGTCGCCGCAACGTTCCTGCTGCTGGCTTCAACCCTCTTTGCTGCCTCGAATAATCCACCAGCCACACTGCGCGTTGCCGCCATTCAATTCCGCTCTTCCCGCGATCTCGCTTCCAATACCGTGGAAATCTGCCGGTACATTCTGGAAGCAGCCGAGGCAAAAGCCCGCATTGTTGTTTTTCCGGAATGCGCTCTCACCGGTTATTTCGAGGATGTCATCACCAATACCACCCCTGCTCAACTCTCCGCTGCTGAGGAGAAGATTCTTCATCAATGTCGCGAATCAGATATTTACGCCATCATCGGCACACCGTTCCGCGATGGCGCCCATTTATATAACTCGGCAGCGGTGATCTCCCCTCAGGGAAAAATCATCGAGCGCTATCACAAAGTTCATTTGGAGGAGCGCTGGCCCGACGCCGGTGATCACCTTTCGCTCTTCCACATCGACGGCATCCCCTGCTCCATCATTATCTGCCACGACGAGCGCTATCCCGAGCTCGTCCGCTTGCCAGTCCTCGTGGGCGCCAAAGTTATCTTCTACATCTCGCACGAGTCCGGTGTCCGCGAAGCAAACAAGATTGTTCCCTACCGCGCCCAGGTCCAGGCGCGTGCGGTCGAGAACACCATCTACCTCGTTCAGGCAAACGCGCCCTCCAACCCCGATAAGTCCGGCTCGCACGGACAAAGCCGGATCATTGCACCGGATGGAAATATCATTCACGAGGCTTCCATCACCGAAGTGGAAACGCTCTTGGCCACTCTCGAACTGAAAAAGGCAACTCGCGACAACGCGCGCAAGAGCTTATCCGGCCCCCTGCGCAGCTGGTGGGAAGATGGACTCAAACGAGTCCGCATCATCGAATGAAAACGACTTCGCAATTCTCTCTTGCGTTGGCGCTATCGATCGCATCGATCTTGCTCCTCGCCGGAATTGCTGCGGCCGAAAGTCCGTACAGTCATTGGCAAAACGGGCCGCCATCCGATCCCAATTTCTTCCCCATCGCCGTTTGGCTGCAAAGCCCGAAGAACGCCGCTCGCTATAAAGCGGCTGGGATTAATACTTACGTTGGCCTTTGGCGTGGTCCCAACGAAGAACAATTGCGTCTACTCAAGGAAGCAAATATGCGCATCATCTGTTCGCAGAACGCATTCGCTCTCTCGAACCGCAACAATCCGCTCATCATCGGCTGGATGCACGGTGATGAACCGGACAACGCACAGTCGCGCCCCGGCGGCAAAGGCTACGGGCCGCCCATTCTTCCGCAGGTCATCGTCAGCAACTATCACCGCCTCAAGGCAAACGACGCGACACGTCCCATTCTTCTAAACCTCGGGCAAGGTGTCGCCTGGGACAATTACATCGGCCGCGGAGTGCGGCGCAATCACCCTGAGGATTACCAGGAGTACCTGAAAGGCGCCGACATCGGCTCATTCGACATTTATCCCGCAGTCCACTCCGACGCACCAATCAGCGGCAAACTGGAATACGTCGCCAAAGGAGTCGACCGCCTCGTTCGCTGGTCGGACACGAACCAAAGCGTCTGGAACTGCATCGAAGCCAGCCGCATTAGCAACACCAATACGAAGCCAACCGCCGCTCAGATTCGAAGCGAAGTTTGGATGTCTCTCATCCACGGCTCGCGCGGCATTATTTATTTTGTCCACCAATTCAAGCCGACCTTCCAGGAAGCCTCTTTGCTGGAAGACGAATCGTTGCTCAAAGGCGTCACAGCCATCAACGCGCAGATTCATGAGCTGGCTCCGGTTCTAAACAGCATCACTATCCCGGACGTCGTCCGAGTCACAGGCGTTGATCCGGAAGTGATTTCAACAATGGTCAAAGAACAAGGCGGCGCCACTTACCTGTTCGCAGTCAACATGCGCAATCAACCAAGCCAGGCCACCTTCGATTTTAAGAACCATCGCGCAAGTCAGATTGAGGTTTTAGGCGAGCCGCGAAATCTCCCCCTCTCCGATAGCCGATTTAAAGACAACTTTGAGCCGTACGCCGTGCACCTTTACCGGCTGCATTAGAACAACCGATCGCACAACATCGGATGACCACGTTGATCAACATATCGCCGCTGCTATTTCTTCGCTTTGGCGCTGTGGGAAGTTCGCAATTCCTCCAGCTCCTCGAGCGTTTTTGGCCAGTCCTTTTTCAACAGCTGCGACAGCGATCGATCGGCCAAAAGCTTTCCACCCGTCTGGCACGTCGGACAATAATTCGTCTCATTATCCGCATACCGAATTCGCTGGACCGCCGTGCCGCACACAGGACACGGCTTGCCGAACTTTCCATGAACCGCCATCTCCGGGCGAAATGCAGTCACCCCTTCCGGAAAGCCATCGCCCGTTTCGCGGCGAAGCCTTTCAATCCAAAGCGAAAGGATCTCGCGCGTGGCACGGTAAAGTTCCGCGATCTGTTCTGCGGAAAGCTTTTGACTCAGCATCACCGGCGAAAGTTTGGTTCGATGCAGGATTTCATCCGAGTATGCATTGCCAATCCCGCTGAAAAGCTGGGGCGAAGTCAGCGCGCGCTTGAGTGTGTGGTTACCTGTTCGAAGTACCCGCGAAAACTCCTCCACCGTCACAGTCAAAGGATCAATTCCACCCCGATCGTGTTCTCGCAGATTGTCCGATCCTTGAATGATGTGCAGCGACGCCCGCTTTTTCGATCCTGCCTCCGTGAGCAAAACCGATCCGTTTTCAAAATCAAAAGCGCATACCGCGTACTTGGCCGAAAGCTTGGCGCGATTTTCAGACCAATGCAGTCGTCCCGCGATCATCAAGTGAATCACAAGCCAGAAATCCTCCTCCAGCCCGATCGCGATTCGCTTGCCCAACCGACGCAGTTCGAGAACACGTTTGCCCGTTACGGCGCTGATCGGAGTCGCTGTTCGCAGCAGGAAGGGATTTGCCACGCGAAGCTCGAGAAGCTTTTGCCTAACGATGCGCTTTTGCAGCGCTTCGAGATAGATCGTGATGTCCGGCAGTTCCGGCATCTTCAAAGGATACCGGCCAGATCTTCAGGTTCAATCATTGGAGTCCTGCGAACGGATCGTTCGCAGGACAGGAAGAAAAGAAAATGGTCGGAGCGACAGGATTTGAACCTGCGACGTCTTGGTCCCAAACCAAGTGCTCTAGCCAGGCTGAGCTACGCTCCGACTTTGGGCGCGCAATATCCACCCTTTTGCCTTATGGCGCAATGTCTTTTCGGGGCCATTTGGGCTCGACGGACCTTTGACCGATGCTACCGTATGACCACGTTCGGCGTTTGACGCTCAACGACTAAACTATGTCAACCGAGGCTCCTCCACCACCCGCCAAGATCAACTTGCGCCGTCCGGACATCATGGAAGCTGTCCAGGCACAAGTGCTTTCGCACTATCGCAGCGAGCTGGTCGATCGCATCCGCGCCCGCGGTCACGTGCTCTCGGCGGACGGAATGACCATCAAATTGGCCAAGGAATTCGGCTTTTGCTACGGCGTCGAGCGCGCCATTGATCTGGCTTACGCCGCCCGCAAAGTCTTCACCCACCAGCCAATCTATATTCTGGGCGAAATCATCCATAATCCCGAAGTGAATGATCAGCTTCGCGAAATGGGCATCAAGTTTTTGGCCGGCAAGGAGAAGAACGCCGACATCGAGGATTTAAAGAAAGACGATATCGTTATCATCCCCGCATTCGGCACGGAGATGGCAGTCATGGAAAAGCTGCGCGCCCGCGGCTGTCATTTCGTCGATACCACCTGTGGAGACGTGATGAGCGTTTGGAAACGCGTGCGGCAGTATGCCAACGACTCTGTCACCAGCATCATTCACGGCAAAGCCTGGCACGAGGAAACCAAAGCCACCAGCTCGCGCGCGACCGCTAGCGGCCAGGGCCATTACCTCGTCGTCTTCACGCTGGCCGAAACGGATTACGTCTGTAACTACATCCTGAACGGTGGCAGCAAGCCTGAGTTCCTCGAGAAATTCAAAGGCGCCTATTCGCCCGGTTTCGATCCCGATGTTCACCTCACAGCCATCGGCGTCGCAAACCAAACCACGATGCTCCGCGGCGAAACCGAGGAAGTGCAGCGACGCCTCCGCGCCGCCATGGAAAAAAAATACGGCAGCCCCGAGTTGGAAAAACATTTTCGCTTCTTCGATACGATCTGCGGCGCCACCCAGGACCGGCAGGATGCATTGCAAAAGTTGCTGGCGGAACCGCTCGACTTGCTGTTGGTCATCGGCGGCTACAATTCGTCCAATACCTCCCATCTCGCCGAAATGGGCGAAGCAAAATTGCCGACATTCTTCATCAAGAATGCCGCCAAGATGATCTCGGACAAAACGATCCAGCACTACAACCAGCATTTGCATCAGGAGGTCGACACACAAGGTTGGCTCCCGTCCGGACAAATCACTGTCGGGATCACCGCCGGCGCTTCCTGTCCCAACAACTTGATCGAAGATGCCATTCGCCGCCTGTTTGAACTGCGCGGCATCTCCGTGCAGGAATTGCTGGCCGCAAATTAACGATTTAATTAGCCGCATGCCCTGCACGCGCGTGGAACTCGAGGAGCGTGAGCGGCTCATCCTGGCGCCCTTCGCGCAATTGAGCGCTGAAAGCCGCGGCCGCGAATACAAAGAGGATCCGCCGGAATGGCGCACTGATTTTCAGCGCGACCGCGATCGTGTCATCCATTCGCGCGCCTTCCGCCGCCTGGAGTACAAGACACAAGTGTTCCTCAACGGCAGCGGCGATCATCTGCGCACGCGGTTGACCCACACGATCGAAGTCGCCGGAATTTCGCGAAATATCTCGCGCGCACTCCGATTAAACGAAGATCTGACCGAAACGATTGCGCTGGCGCACGATCTCGGTCATTCACCTTTCGGTCACAAAGGCGAACAGGTCCTCAACAAGCTCATGTCGAAGCAGGGCGGCTTCGAACATAATCGCCAGAGCTTGCGCGTGGTTGAACTGCTCGAGCAAAAGTATCCACGTTTTCCCGGCCTGAACCTGACCTGGGAAGTGCGGGAAGGATTAAGCAAGCACGGCACCGCGCCCCAAACCAAAGGCACCGGCGGTTTTAAAACGCATTCGCTCGAGGCCCAGGTTGCGAATATCGCGGATGAAATCGCGTATTACAGTCACGACCTTGACGATGGCCTCTCCTCGGGACTGCTCACCGAGCGGCAGCTCGAAAAGGATGTGCGCATCTGGGCAGACGCGGCCGAAGAGATTCAACGCGACTACGGTGTCCTGCCTGACGAGTGCCGACGCTACTTTGTGATTCGCTGCATTATCGATTTCCAGGTGAAGGACGTCGTCGAAACAGCGGAAAAAAATATCGCAGCCGCGAGAGTCGAAACCGCTGATGATGTTAGAAAGTGCGGCAAACCGCTGGTTCGTTACAGCGAAGAGCGAAAGAAACTGAACCTGCAGCTTCGCCGGTACCTCTATCAAAACCTTTACTTCAATCCGGTCGTGCACGAACCGAATCGCAACGCGGGACGTTTACTCGAGGAAATGTTTGGCCACTTCCTCAAGCATCGGGAAGGCTTTGGGGACTTGGCCAGGGCTCGAGCGCGCAAAGACGGATGGCCACGCGTGGTCTGTGATTACCTCGCTGGAATGACAGATCGCTACGCGATCCAGGAGCACCAGAGAATCTTCGGAGAACGCTCGAAACGGCCCAAAACGGCCCGAATCGCTATCTAGCAGCGCGGCGGCTATCCACCAAAACGGCCTTGTTGGTCTTCAAGTAGGCCTGAATCGTCTGGATTCCGGTAAGCTGGATGGGCACGCGCTTTGCATCCAAAGTCCGGAAATGCCGGTAATGGGTGAGGCGCTTGCCGATCTCCAAAATCTCGATGTGGCTATCGGGCAGCTTCCAAATTTGGCCCTTTGCCAGTTCTTTGGGTGGTGACACCGACACCTTCTTCTTTGGTTTCATATTCGTTCGACCGGCAGCACGGATTGATCATCCCCCCGAGGAGATCAAGACTCACATATGGGTCTTTCTGATGGACAGTCTACCTGCCCACTCTATTCAATCAATTCAAATCGGCACGGATGAGGAAATTGGCTATCCCGAGCGGTTTTTGGGTTGAGTCCGAAGCCTCTAAGTTTCATTCTTTAAGGACCCATGACACGTTTGCCTTTCTTTGTAACTTTATTGGTCACTCTTTGCTCTCAAGCAGCTGAAAATTCCAACTTTTACCTTAAAGCCGGCGATCGGGTCGTCTTTTATGGAGACAGCATTACAGACCAGCGTCTTTACACAACCTTCACGGAAACCTACGTCGTGACGCGTTTTCCCAAAATGGACGTCACCTTCGTTCATTCCGGATGGGGCGGTGACAGAGTCACCGGCGGAGGGGGCGGCGACATTGATACACGGCTCAAGCGGGACGTTTTCGCGTACAAGCCCACCGTGATGACAATCATGCTCGGGATGAATGACGCCTCCTACAAAGTATTCGATCAGGGCGTCTTTAAAACCTACACGAATGGGTACGAACACATCATCGCTTCCCTGAAACAGAATTTGCCCGATCTGCGGCTCACGTTGATCCGGCCTTCGCCGTTCGATGACGTGACACGACCGCCGAAATTCGAAGGTGGTTACAATGCGGTTCTCGTTCGTTACGGCGATTTTGTCCAGGAACTGGCCAGCCAAAATGGCGCGACCGTTGCCGATCTCAATGCCGGGGTTGTTGCTACAGTTACGAAAGCACACGCGAAGGATCCTGAAATGTCCATCAAGCTGAACGAGGACAGAGTGCATCCGGGGCCGGCGGGCCAGTTGCTGATGGCGAATGAACTTCTCAAGGCATGGAAAGCGCCCTCGGTCGTAAGTGATGTTTCGATCGATGCGTCATCGAAGCGAGCCGATGCCAGGCAAGCTACGGTCTCCAACCTTAAGACGGATGGAAAAATCAGTTGGACACAGCTTGATTCGGCGCTGCCATTCCCGATGAGCACGAATGATCCAGTGATGGCGCTCGCGATCAGTTCCTCGGACGTAATGGATGCACTGAACAAGGAAA
>Ga0193692_1000384_pt1 | contig 11159 bp, 15 predicted proteins | sample L3a1metaG_FD_144917 | JGI IMG/M metagenome (GOLD analysis project Ga0193692, IMG submission 144917) | Soil microbial communities from a riparian zone of the East river system, Colorado, United States - L3a1 | ecosystem: Environmental > Terrestrial > Soil > Riparian zone | place: USA: East River... | reverse complement strand
GCAAACATTAACTGCCACCAACAAAAGGTTTGCCGCAAGTCTGGCAGACGGACCCTGCGATCCGATAGCGATCGGATTCAAACTTCTCCACATTTTTTCTCTTTGAAAAAAATAGTTGCAAAAAAAATTTGCGAAACCGAATAGTTGCGCATATATTTGCAACCGATTAGCTGCACAAGTAAAAAGTTAAACAAAATGAGACGAGACATCTTCCAGGCAATAGCCGACCCAACAAGGCGGGCAATTATTACACTAATTGCATTACAGGCAATGACACCGAATGCCATTGCGGACAACTTCCACACGACCAGGCAATCTGTTTCTAAACATCTCCGCATACTCACAGAATGCGAATTGGTAAAACAGGAATACAAAGGCCGGGAAATTTATTATTCACTTGAAATAGAAAAAATGAAAGAGATAGATAAATGGATTGAGCAGTTCCGTAAAATTTGGGAAACCCGCTTTAATCAACTTGACAAAGTATTATCAACAATTAAAAAACAAAAAAAATGAGCTTGCAATTTGATTTTACCGTAGACAAATCAACAAAAACGGTATTCATAACCAGGGAATTTGATGCTGAACTTTCATTGGTATGGGATGCTTTTACCAAAGCAGAATTGATCGACCAATGGATTGCGCCAAAGCCCATGATCTCAAAAACAAAATACCAGGATTTCAAAGTGGGTGGTAAAAGGTTTTATGCCATGATAAGTCCAGACGGTAATGAGCGCTGGGCACTACAGCAATATACTTCCATTACCCCGAAGACGAATTTTAAAATGAATAATGTCTTTGCAGACAAGGACGAAAACCCTGAATTGTATGGTTCTGAATGGGACCATACTTTCAGCGAAAAAAACGGAACAACAAAAGTGAGCATTACTATTTACAATGAATCCCTTGAAAGGTTAGAGAGAATATTGGATGGATTCACGCAAGGAATGAGAATGTCATTGAATAACCTTGAAAATCTGCTTGCAACTTTATCCGGAAAGTAATTTTCGTTAAAAAATTTTAATACACTTAACAACCTAAAAAATAAAATTATGGCACTTATCAATCCTCACATCAACTTCAACGGAAATGCCGAAGAAGCATTTACCTTTTACAAATCAGTATTTGGTGGAGAGTTTGCAAAGATCATTCGTTTCAAAGACCTTGCAAGTTCTGAATTCCCGGTAGCAAAAAAAGAAGAGAATAAAATTATGCATATTGCTTTGCCTATCGGTAAAAGTAGTATGCTGATGGCAAATGATGTTCCGGAAATTATGGGAAGAACAAACGAAAATGAGAACAGAAGTAAAATTGTAATAACTGCAGAAAGTAAAGAAGAAGCAGACAAATTATTTAATGGGCTTTCAGTTGGAGGACAAATAGAAGGACCTATTGGTGATGGCCCCTGGGGTACATATTTTGGTTGTTTTAGAGATAAATACGGTATTGAATGGATCGTGGAATTTGCCCAAAACTAAGAGGTAAGTAACTGTAGCTTTGTATTATCAATAAATTAAAATTTAAACAGTGTTATGAAAAATTTATTCAAAACACATAATCCTCTTAGGGCAACACTACTAATTGCAATTATGTTTATAGCGTCTTCATCAAGTGGTCAAAAGATCAAGCCTTCCAGCAGTGGTTACGCACCTGTTAATGGCATTAAAGTTTATTACGAAGTATATGGTGAAGGCAGGCCTTTAGTTTTACTGCATGGTGCTTTTTATACAATTGATATGAACTGGGCAGAATTGATACCTGAGCTATCAAAGAGCAGGAAAGTAATTGCAATTGAAATGCAGGGACATGGGCATTCGCCGTTTTCAGAAAGAGAATTATCGATCACTACTTTAGCAAGTGATGTAGAAAAAGTGATGGACTACCTGAAAATAGACAGTGCAGATGTAGCAGGATATAGTATGGGGGGCTCTGTGGCTTACCAGTTTGCTGTACAAAGCCCTAAACGGTTAAGAAAATTAGTGATCATTTCTTCTACTTATAAAACAAATGGTTGGTTACCCGTAGTAAACGGCGCGTTTAAAGATTTTAAGCCTGAATTTTTTGATAACACACCGCTAAAAGCCGGATACGATGCAGTGGCACCTGATAAAACAAAATGGAGAAAATACTTAGAGCAGATGTTTGCTTTCGCCAAGGTACCATTCAACGTTGGTGACTCCAATATTGCAAAAATTGCTGCGCCTGTACTGATCATATCCGGCGACAATGACGGAACGGATAAAATAGAGTTGATAAAAACGTATCAGTTGCTGGGAGGTGGTGTTACTGCTGACATACAGCCAATGCCAAAATCGCAATTGGCCATTGTTCCTTCACAAGGACATGTGAGCCTGATGATGGAGACAACAACGATTTTGAATTACTTAAATAGTTTTTTAAAATAACTTAATGGCGCTGCATATTGAAATAGTAAAAAGGCAAAGTAAAATCCGAAAATTTTATATTTTTTATGAATGTAAAAGAACAAATCGCAGCGTATATCGCTAGCCAACCGGAACCAAAACGTAGTGACATGCAAGAGTTGCACAAGCACATTCTGCAAGTAATGCCAAAATGTAAATTGTGGTTCCTTGATGGTAAAGACGAAAAAGGTAAAACTGTTTCTAATCCTAATGCAGGATATGGATCTTACACCATAAAATATGCTGATGGAACAACAAGGGATTTTTATCAAATTGGTCTCAGTGCAAACACAACCGGGATATCTGTTTATATCATGGGTATCAAGGATAAAAAATACTTAGCCAATACTTATGGAAAAAATCTTGGCAAGGCGAGTGTGACCGGGTATTGCATCAAGTTCAAAACTATAAAAGATATAAACGTTGATATACTTCAAGAGGCGATACGAGATGGAGTTGAGATAACGGGGAAAAGTAACTGACAAAAACAAATCATATGTCTACTACGATCAACAAAACTATTTTCTCACTTTTACTCATTATAAACATGCTTTCTACATTGAATAGTGATGCACAACAACCGCTTACACCTGCATCATCCGGCTATGCAGCAGTAAATGGTTCTAAAGTTTATTATGAAATGTATGGCGCAGGCGATCCTATTGTTTTATTACATGGCGCATATATGACCATTAACTCGAACTGGAGTGAACTGATACCCGTTCTTTCCAAAACAAGAAAAGTTATTGCACTGGAATTGGACGGTCATGGACATACACCGTTATCTCAACGCCCATACAGTTATCAAACACTTGCCAGCGATGTAGCTGCAGTATTGAAACATTTAAAGATCGACAGTGCAGATATACTCGGGTTTAGTTATGGAGGGACCGTTGCTTATCAGTTTGCTATTGAGCACCCGGCTATGACAAAGAAACTGATCATCATTTCATCAACCTATAAATCCGAAGGATGGCTGGATATCATGTATAGCATGCTCGTCGGTATTAAACCAGATGCTTTTGATAACACGCCGATCAGATCTGAATATAACAAAGTAGCACCAGACACTTCGAACTGGCATAAGTTTATTGCAACAATGCTCAAATTCAGTGCGGAGAAATTTAATCTTGGCGATGACAAGATCAAAAACATCAAAGCACCAGTATTATTGATCATGGGAGATAATGATGGTACAGATAAAAAAGTACTGGCAGAAACATACAGCTTATTAGGCGGAAATGTTTTCGGGGATATAGTTGGAATACCTAGATCGCAATTGGCAATACTCCCCGCCAAAGGGCACGGGACGTTGATGATGGATACGCAGGCTATTGCTGCAATCGTAGGCTCTTTCCTTGCGACTAAATAAATCGTTTCAAAATAAACGCATTAAATTAAACTCTAAATGAAGTTATAGAATGGTTGAAGTATTCAAAACAAATGTGCAACAGCACGAACAGGCGGATCAACTTGCTTCTGTTCTTCGCGGCCGGTTCGATTTTTGCAAAATAAATTTTGACCTTGAGGATTGCGACAAAATATTGAGGGTTGAGGGCAAACAGATTTGCGTGGAAGCCATCATCGAGATACTGAACACTCATGGGCTTCAATGTGAAGTTCTTACTGATTAAAATAAAATGACAATGAGAAAAATAACTGTTTTATCAATGATCACGTTAGATGGAGTAATGCAAGCACCTGGTGGAACCAAGGAAGATAGATCAGAGGGTTTCAAATATGGCGGTTGGACTGAACCGTATGGTGATGAAGCTTATGGTAAGGTGGTGCAAAAAGAGCTGAAACAACCTGCAGATTATCTTTTGGGCAGAAAAACATTTGATATCTGGGAAGGGTATTGGCCTGAACATGCAGACTTTTGGCCGGGCATCAATGATGGCACAAAATACGTCCTGTCCAAAACCCGAAAAAAGTCAGATTGGAAAAATTCAGTTTTCCTCAAAAGCCTCGCAGATATTAAAAAACTTAAAAAATCAAAAGGCCCTGACATCCAGGTTTGGGGCAGTAGTAAGCTTATTCAGCTATTACTTAAGAATGATCTTGTAGACGAACTCAGACTCAAAATTCACCCTTTGACATTAGGTAAGGGAAAAAAGCTTTTTGACAATGAAGCGATCCCGGCAGCATTTACATTAACAGAAAGTATTGTTACAACAGCTGGAGTTATTATTACCAGTTACAACCGAGCTGGAAAAGTCAAGACAGGTAATGTTGGCGCTTAATAAGAAATAGATCCAATTGCTATCGGATGAAAAAAATATTTGTTTCATCAGCGTGGATGGAAACTGAACCGTGACTATACAACCAACTTTTTTAAAGATGCTACTTAAGGCTTAGATTCAAAAAAGCCGGAGAAATACACACTAACTTCACGACGAAAAGCTCGAACCGTTAACATGCGGTTTGCCAAAAGTGTGGCTGGACGGAAGTATAATCCGCAGCTGTAGAAATCCAAATTTCAATTCGGGCTGGATAAACAACTTTTAACTTTAGTTCTTAATTTCATCAGTATACGTATAGATAAAATGACAAGAAATTTAGCTATTGCAAACCGACTTCGAGAGGTACTTCTCGACGGAAAATGGATCGCTAACACAAACTTCAAAGAACAAATATTAAGTGTTAGTTGGGAGCAAGCAATTCAAAAAGTTGGCAACCTGAATACAATTGCTTTACTGACATTTCATATAAACTACTATTTAGCTGGTCTTTTAAATGTTTTTAATGGTGGGGATCTTGAAATTAAAGACAAATACAGTTTTGACCTTCCAGAAATAAGATCTGAAAAAGACTGGAATAAATTAGTCAACGATTTTTTAAGTAATTCTGAAATGTTTGCAAAGCAAGTTGAACAAATGGATGAAAGTATGTTAGACCAACCATTTGCAGACGAAAAGTATGGGAGTTATTTGAGAAACATAGAAGGAGTTATTGAACACAGCTATTATCATTTAGGCCAGGTTTCATTAATAAGAAAAATGATCGTACAGAAATAATTTCCCTTTCTGAAGAATAGTGTATTGGAAAAAGATAAGATATATATCTTCCGTACAGAATAATTTCAAAAAGATAAAATGAAAAAAATAATTAAACGAGTTCTTTATACGCTATTTTTTTTGATCGTAGCTATAATCATTTTTGGATTGATCTTAGCCTATCTTCCGACACCTTCGAAAATTAATAATAAGGGAATAACGCCTGTGGAGGCTGCGACTTTAAGACAGAATTATGCAGGTCCGCATCATGTGTTTACTACAGCAGATGGGGAAACGCTTTTTCTACGGAGATGGAACCCGGACAGTATTGAACCGGCAAAAAAAGCTATTGCAGTTTTGATCTTTCATGGCTTTACTGCCTATAGTGGCGCATATAACATGGCTGGCGAACCAATATCGGCAGGAGGATATACAACATTTGGTTTGGATTACAGGGGACACGGCTTATCTGGAGGAAACAGGGGTGATGCACCAGGAAAAGAAAGATGGATCGCTGATCTGGCTGAGTCTGTAAAATATATCAAGGGTCTTGGATTTTCAAAAGTGATCATTTTAGGACATAGCTTAGGAGTAGCTTCAGCGATGTGTGCAACTAATGCAATTCCAAATGAGATCTCAGGATTAGTTTTGCTCTCAGGAGCTTATGAAGGTAGAAAAGGGTTATCTAAACCACTTACACTTTTTCAAAAGATCAGGATCCTGTCCAGTGCTATTTTCCGGCCCTCCTATCAGTCTGTAGAATATTATAGAGAGGGCATGACTGTTTCGCCGGATACCTTGTTCACTTTTAGATATACACCCAGGTATTTCACTATGTTGGATGTAAAAAAACTCAGGCTTCCTAATGATTTAAATATTCCGGTATTGGTGGGAGTTGGAGATAAAGATGAATTATTCGATATCGATAAAGTAAAAGAATTTTATGATTTAATACCCAGTACCAAAAAAGAATTTTTTATAATGAAAAATGCCACTCATGCTAAAATACCAGTTGAAAGTTGGCAAGAAATTGTAACCTGGTTAAATAAAACTTATTGAAGTTTTGTTTCAGAAACGGTGATCAATATAGATGAATAACTTCAGTAGGAAATTTATGAATCCAAACAATATGAAAGAAAATAATAAAACAAACAAGTTAACTAATGTGTTATTTATAATTTATTTGATCGCATTATTTTGGATATTACTATTTAAGTTTGGTGTTCGATTTTCTTATATGGAAAACAGGAACGTAAACTTAATTCCGTTTGACAAAATCGATGTTGCTGAAATTATTTTGAATGTAGTGATTTTTATACCGCTTGGTATTTATGCAGGAGTTTTATTTAAAAGATGGGGTTTTGTAAAAAAACTTTTCTTCTTTTTCTTAATTAGTTTAATGTTTGAAATACTTCAGTTTACTTTTAGTATAGGAGCATTTGACATTACGGATATATTTACTAATGTTTTAGGCGGAGTAATTGGATCATTGATATTTGAAGCAATTGAAAAATTATTCAATAACAGTGTCAAGTCGCGAAAATTCATAACCATAATTGCAGCAATTGGAACTGTATTGATGATCTCATTATTATTATTACTAAAATTGAACATGCTGCCAATAAGATATCAATAATAAATTTCAGGAATTACCAGTAATATTTTTTAACGCAATGAATTTTGGAGTTTACGTAGGCAGTGTTGCTGGCACAGAAAATGACCTCGCTGTAGGCAAGCCTGACAACCCTAATGCCATTCATGATGCTTTGGAGAAACTCGAACAGAGTGGAAATTCGCTTATCATCAGGGGCTATATACATTATTTAGGAAATGGGAAGACAGGCAATGAAGCTCCTGATAATATCATTCAATATGCAACTACAACTAGAAAAATTGATTTAGTCCTTTGTTATCGTTCATTAAAGTATGATCAGCGTGACTGGACAAACAGTATTAAAAATGTGATACAGAAATATGGTGGCCATCTTCATTCATTTCAAATAGCCGAAGAGCCAAACTTAAAGGATGTTTTTTCGGGAGATGGTAGTTTTGATGACATATACAATGCTTTACGTGACGGTGTGTTGACTGCAAAGGAGGAAGTCAGCAAACGTAAAAACCGGATAGAAGTTGGGTTTAATGCAGCTATGTCATTTAATCCAAATGATAACTTTTGGAATTTCATCGGGAGTGATGATTGCAAACTATTAAGAGATGCTATTGACTATATTGGTCTTGATTTTTTTCCGGATGTATTCAGACCGTTACCGGTAGAAGGATTTCCTGAAAATCTAAAAGGCGCAGTAAAATATGTATTAAGTCAATTTCGTAATACCATTTCAAACACAGGTAAAATACCATTGGAAGTGCCGATATACATAACAGAAAATGGATGGTCTACCGGTGGGGGAAAATCTTACGAAAGGCAGGCAATCATCATTGAAACTATTATAAGAGCACTTTATGAAGTAAACCGTGAATTTAATATTAACAGATACGAGTTATTTAGTCTTCGTGACACCGATAGCAATAATGACGACTTGTTTTATCAGTTTGGAATACTAAAGGACGATTACACTCCAAAACCTGCATTTTATAAATTTCGTGATTTAATTCAAGAGCTTGGCGAAGGCTAAAGCTCAGATTAAAAAGAAAGACTGATATATTGATAACTGAAATTTGTAAATTGTTTAAGACTCTATTGAATTTAAATTAAATATCATGTCTGAAACTTTAGAAAACAGTTGGTCTACACCAGTAGCACTTGCAATTCCAAAAGAAGGATATTTTAAAAAAGAAGATGGCCGGTACGGCCCGGTCTTTCCTAAAACTCCTGCGAACTACGGCTTTACTATTATTGCAAAAGTAAAACCTGGGAGAGAAGATGCAATTCGTGCATATGGTAAAACAATCGAGGATCTTGTCAAAGACAATCCTAATGTTCTTGCACCATTAGAGCTCCATTATCTGCGTTGGGTTTTGTTTGATGTTGGTTCGGGGTTACATTTTATGTACCAGGGGATCTTCGATACGGATTTTGATAAATATGTTGATGATGCTATTGAATTGTTTAATACTACTGGCATTACTACCGTTTTTGTAAACCTTGAAGGGTTTCCCGAAGACTGGAAAACAAATGTAAATGCAGTGATCAAATTCTTTCGTGAACATCAGCGCCCAAGCTTTCTTGAATACGGTGAATATCCCTATGTTTCTTTTAAGGAAGTAAAAAAAGCATTGAAACTAAAAGCCGCATTTTCTGAAATGCTGGACAAGATGCAATGATTCTTTATTAATGCAATGTTTCAAAAAAAAGAAACCACCCTTGCATCATTGCAAAAGGAAGTTCATCATTTAATTTTCTTTGTTCAATCCAAATCCACTATTTTTAGATTGGTTATCTAAAGAGTTTGTATGATTGTATTTAACGGTTAACAAATTCTCCCAAAACACCTGCACGAAACAAATCAGAAAGTTTATTGGCTTTTTGTGATCTTATGTCAATGCTATTCGTAGCAGCGAATCTTAATATTAAATTTTTATTTACGAATTAATCTAAACCTGAGTTATGTCAAACAATTCAAAAAACGGTTGGTCAACACCAGCAGCAGTTGCAATTCCAAAAGAAGGATATTTTAAAAAAGAGGACGGCCGTTATGGACCTCTCTTTCCTAAAACTCCTGCCAATTATGGTTTCACAATTATTTGTAAAGTAAAACCTGGAAGAGCTGAAATTATCAGAAACCATGGCAATACTATACAGAAGGCAATAACAGAGAGCCCCTTTTTCCTTGCTCCCCTTAAGTTACATTATCTCCGTTGGGTATTATTTGATGGCGATACACGATTCATGTACCAGGGTATCTTTGACACCGATTTCGATAAGTACACGGAAGATGCAGTTGATCTCTTTAGTTTATCCGGACTCACTACTGTATTTGAAAATCTTGAAGGATTTCCCGAAGACTGGAAAACAAATAAAGAAGCTTTCGTTAAGTTCGTTCGTGATCATCAATGTCCAAGTTTCCTCGAATATGGAGAATATCCTTATGTATCTGCTGATGAAATAAAAAAAGCGCTGAAATTAAAAGATGCATTTTCTGAAATGCTTGATCAAATGCAATAACCTGCCAAAATAAAAACATATGCTAGAATTAGAAGATATTCAACATTATCTTTTAACCCGTCCGCATGCAACTATTGCGCAATATAATTTTATTACTTTTCGTTCGGCTGAAGCTGGACGTAATTGGGTAAATGCTTTGTCTGACTTAGTTGGAACCGCTAAAACTGTAATGGCAGCAAATGAAACCGACATGCGATGGGTTAGTTTGGCTTTTACTTTTAACGGTCTTCGTAAGCTAGGACTTGATGAGGATTCTCTTGCTACGTTCCCTGAACCATTCAGACAAGGCATGGCAGCAAGAGCACAGATGCTTGGCGATACCGGTGCAAATCATCCTGACAACTGGGAAGATAAAATAACAAACGAAGATCTTCATGCAGTTGTTATTCTTTTTGCCCGCGACAAAGCAGAGAGAGAAAGATGTATAAAACAACATGATGAATATTTGAAAAATAATCCGGGAGTTGAGATACTCTCATCACTACTTATTGAAGCTGTTCCTCCTTTAGAATATGTTCACGAACATTTCGGTTACAGGGACAGGATAACGACCCCTGTCATTGAAGGAATGGGAATTGAGGCAACGCCGGGCTCACATGCTCCAAGCAAGCCGGGTGAATTTTTTCTTGGATACCCTGATGACGAGGGAGTAATTCCACTTCAACCACAACCGGAAATTCTTTCAAAGAATGGAAGCTTTCTTGGCTATCGAAAGGTTCGTGAACATGTAGGCGCCTTTATGGGGCGTTGGAGAAAAACAGGTGCACCGCTTGTGTTATGTCCTGAAAAAGATGATCGGGAACTTGGGTTTGATAATATGAGGAATAACAATTTCGATTATGAAAAAATGGATCCTCATGGTTACGCATGTCCTGTAACATCTCATATAAGAAGAATGAATGTAAGAGATACTAAGGTATCACGGATCATGAACAGGAGATTGATCATTCGCAGAGGTGGAACCTATGGCCCCTATCTTCCGGAAGATGCACCTGATGATGGAGCTAACCGGGGTATCGCCGTGTTTGGAGGTTGTACTAACCTGGCAAGACAATTTGAATTTTTAATATCGGTTTGGGCCAATGATCCTGAATTCCAGGAATTGAATGAGAGAGATCCATTTGCAGGAAGCAATGATGGTCCTTTTGAACTGACCATACCAAAGCGGCCGATAAAAAAGAAATTGAAAGGGTTAAATGCATTTACCACAGTAACAGGTGGTGCTTATTTCTTTTTACCCGGAATTAAAGGTTTAAAATACCTGGCCTCTTTAAAATAATTTTGTCTCAATTCTTAAAACCTTATTCATGAGTTATCCATCTCCAAGATTTTATAATCAAATTAGTACTCCTCGTAAATTCATCCCAGGTAAAAGAAGATTCAGTGTTTATTGGACATGGAGCTATCCATGGGAAGCAAACAGGGATATAACCGAAATGGACAATCGTTTTTCTACTTTTACAGAAGTGCGTCGTGTTCTCTGGCCCTTCTATGAGTCGCTTGAGTATTCTGAAAAAATGTTTTTGCAAGGCATCTCAGGAACACTTGAACTTTTTCATCTTAGCATTGTAAGATTTCAGCAAGTTGTAGAAAGTGTAACTGGCTTTCACGTTC
>Ga0193692_1000383_pt1 | contig 11169 bp, 8 predicted proteins | sample L3a1metaG_FD_144917 | JGI IMG/M metagenome (GOLD analysis project Ga0193692, IMG submission 144917) | Soil microbial communities from a riparian zone of the East river system, Colorado, United States - L3a1 | ecosystem: Environmental > Terrestrial > Soil > Riparian zone | place: USA: East River... | reverse complement strand
AGGCAGTTGGGCCGACCTGGGCACTCTCTACTCGGGCGACTTGATCATCGAAGTGGATGGCAAGCCGGTCAAAAGTGTGGACGAGCTTCGCCGACAGATGGAGACCATCGCCAAAGAGAAGAGCCGGTTCATCGTAATGAAAGTTTTGCGGGGGATTCACACGCGCTTCCTTGAGTTCGAACCGAAATGGCCGCAGCAATGAATAGTATGAAGACAAAAACGATTTCTGCCCTGGTTTTCCTTGTTTCTGGACTCGTTGCCTCCGGGGCTGACGAGTTGACGACCAAGGCGCGTGAGGTTTTCAAAAAACATCATCCCAGCGTCGTCACCGTTCAGTTGGTGGTAAAAAGCAGGTTCGGCTTCGCGGGAGCGGGCGGCGATGCGCGCGAGTCGAAGCAGGAGGTTACCGGCACGGTGATCGACGGATCGGGGCTGACGGTGTTGTCGCTTTCGAGCACGGATCCCACTGCTTTGCTGCAGGGAATGATGGGAGCGTTTGGCGGGGATGGGGAGGAAAGCATGAAGCTCAAGATGGACAGCGAGCTGAGTGATATAAAGCTGCTCTGCAATGATGGCAGCGAACTGCCCGCCGAGATTGTGTTGCGGGACAAAGATCTCGATCTTGCTTTTGTGAGGCCCAAGACGAAACCCTCGAGCCCGCTTCCATCATTGGACCTGGCCAACAGTGCAAAAGTCGATGTGCTGGATGAGGTCGTGGCCATTAACCGGCTCGGTAAAGTCGCGAGCCGGGTTCATTCGGCATCGATCGAACGAATCAACGCTATCGTGCAGCGACCGAAGCTTTTTTATGTGCCGGACGGAGACAAAACCTCGACAGGATTGGGATGCCCGGCGTTCACATTCGATGGCAAGGTTGTGGGCATCTTCGTCCTGCGCGCGGTGAAGTCTGGCGGAGGCGGCGGCCTTTTCGGTGCCCAGGGAGGAATTACCGGAATCCTGCTTCCTGCCGAGGATGTCAAAAAAGTGGCCAGTCAGGCGCCTGCGGTGAAGGAAGAGCAAAAGTAAGTCAGGGTCCGCGGCCGTGAGGACAGCCGCCGTGACTCCGGACCGGCTGCCCCACGGGCACAGCGGATCCGTCCTCAGTGCTTGTTCATTGTGAAATGTACGCGCGAGAAGAGCAAGCTTGGAAGCTCCAGATCGTGAAGAAATTCAACCCTCTGAGGCCGTTTTGGCGCGGTTGCGCGCGTTCATTTTTGACGGATAGTTCCGTATGCCGGAAAAAGGGCCTGAGGGGAAACGGCTGGAGCTGATCATTCCATGGGCAACGATTTTCAAGATTTTTGCCGCGTGCGCACTGGGTTATGCACTCATTCAACTTCGTATCTTCCTCGGCCTGTTCCTCCTCGCGCTGCTGATTGGAATCACGCTCTACCCGATCGTCCGGTGGACGGGTAGACACCGCTGGCCCAAATGGACGGGCGTTCTTTTCTCCGCAATGGTCCTGCTCCTGGTTGTGGGGGCTTTCTTCGCGGTGCTAATCCCAGCCATTACGACAGAGGGGCGCACGGTCATCAAAAATCTGCCAGCGCTGCGGGAGAAAGTCCTCAGTTTGTTGCCGCAATCAGGGATTGCTCGCGATGCGGTAAATCGGATTCTTAGCTCGGCCTCTTTTTCCAATCCCGAGCCAATCCTGAAACAATTTATGGCTTGGGGCGGCATCGCTCTGAAAAGTCTCGTGGAGGTTGGGCTGATGCTGATCATGGCCATTTACCTGGTCGTGGATGGGCCGCGGGTTTTTGAGTGGTTACTGGCGTACCTTCCCGATGGCGAGCGCAAAAAAGTGCAAGCTGCTGGCAGGGAGATGGCCTCGGTCGTTTACAGTTATATGGCCGGCCAACTGATTACGTCGGTCGCGTGTGCCGTGTACAGCTTTGTCGGCCTGGCTGTGTTACGTGTTCCTGACGCCCTGTTGCTGGCGGTGCTTGCGGGGATTTGTGACATCCTGCCGATCATCGGATTCTTTATTGCTGTTATACCGGCAATGTTGCTGGCGTTGACGGTTTCGCCGGGGACAGCGCTGATGGTGCTCGCGCTTTATGCCGCTTACCACTGGATCGAGAACTATTTCATTGTTCCGAAGGTGTATGGAAACAAGCTGAGGCTTTCGACTTTGACGGTATTGATTTCCGTGGTTGCGGCTGGGCTGGTCGCAGGAGTTATTGGCGCGATCGCGATTCTTCCGATTGTTGCTTCCTATCCCATTGTGGAGCGCATCTGGCTGAAGCCGCGGCTTGCGCCGAACACCGTGACGCGGCACAAAGAAATCGACGAGAATCCGCCGGAGTAGCAGGAGCCGGCGTCAGTAATCGTAGAGGCCGGCATCGTGACTGTACCCCCTGGAGCCTCCGCCAGATGGGCCGCCTTCTTCACCCATCATTCCGCCAAGCAGGTCGCCCATGTCCGCCTCGATTTTTTCAGGATCTTCGCCGGCTTCGAGACGTTTGATGGCGACGTCGAGATCCTTCGGAACGGTTCCGGGCGGCATCATGTCTTTCATCTTTCGCATCATGTGCGCCATGTGCCTTGGATTATTTTCATCCATGTGCTCCATGTCGCGTTCGAGTTCGCTCATGGCGCGCATCACACGCGGGTCATCCATGTCCGGCATCTCGGCGTCGGCGCCTTCGGCCTCGCCGCCGCCGGCAGGTTCTTTGGCTCCGCGCGGCATGGCGAAGGAGCTGAGTTGTTTTTCCATCCGTTTGTTGCCGCATTTCGGGCAGGCCGGCGATCGCTCGGGATTGATCCGTTTGGAAAGGAAATTGAAAATTACGCGGCAGTTGGGGCAGGCAAATTCGTAGATCGGCATATGAATCTTCTGCCATTCAGCATATGCAAAAGACCATTAATGGCAACGGGATGAGCGTGTAGTGTTGTTTTGAACGCTACTGGAAACTGCTGTGGGAGAACCCCCTATTGGTAAAGGCGCAAACAATTTGCACCTTAATAACTATGGAAGATAACCAAATGCGGAGGACCGTTCGTCACAAATTAACAGGGCTGTTCTATCAGGAAAGCGGCGACCTGACCCCGTATGAGGAGCAGGCTGCAAATTTTCCAACGATCGAGGCAGCGATTCGTTTTTGCCAGGATCATGGACTGCTTGATGTCGATCTTGTCGTGAAAGCCGGGAAAACCGTGCCACCGGTAAAAGACGACGCATTGATCTGCACGATGCGAATTTGAGGACAGGAAGGTGAGGTAGGATTACGTTTCGGTTCGTCGGCGAGTTCTTCGCCGACGAATCATTTCCATAACGATCACGGCTGCCAACAAGAGCAACAACCACCACCACGCGGAGGATGAGGCGATTCGCGTGGCGATCTGCCCGACAGGTGCAGGCCATGGACTTTCCGGAAGAACAGCCACGGGAATGACGACTACGACCGGCTTATTTGAAACGATGTTTGGTAGAGGCGATTCTTCCCTTGCAACACGCGTTTGGGTCTCGGGAGTGGAGACAATAGCGGGAGAGCCGTTGCCAGATTGTGAACCTGTATTGCCCTGGAATACCCGTTCCAGTTGATCGAACAATTTCTGTGTTCCCGGATCTGGTTTTGGATTGCCACTGGCGGCTGCGCTTCCTGATGCTGTCCCCAATCCTGATACCCCGCTCCCGCTGGTCCCATTGCCGCTGTCGCCACCGTTTGGTTTACGGCTTGTGGTGACAATCGCTGGTCCCGCGCCCGTATCCGCAGGAAGCAGGATAATGGGCGGGGTTCTGACTGATCCGACCAACCGTTGCAATCCGGTGCTGTTGAGCAATTCGACACGCGAATCGCCGAAGAGGAGGTTGCCCTGGTCTTCGTGTAATTCGTGTGTCCAGCCGGGCCTCGGTTCCGTGCCGATGCGCAGAATTTTCCCCGCAGAGAGCCATTCACCTGAAATATTGCGATCACCCGCCACGATGGAATCTGACTCGCCGTACTCGGCGGAGCGCGTGACGAAGTAGCTGACGTTGTCATTCCGAAGCGCTGCGAACGTTTCCGCGGCGATGCGAGTGTCGGCGGGACAAACAAGTAGTTTTGGATGGCCCAACTCATTCGAGATCGCCTGAAAACTGCGGAACGCGTTTGCGAGATCGATCGAAGCGGCGGACGTATATTCGAGGGTGCCTCCTGAGTTGGTGGAAACCTGCATTGGGAACTTGTCGCCGTGCTCGTGCGAGAAGGTGTGGAAGGCGACGCCGATCTGCTTCAGGTTGGCCATGCATTTGGTCCGTTTCCCTTTGGCATAGGCGCGGGAAACGCTGGGAAGGAGCAGGGCGCCGAGAATAGCGATAATCGCGATGACCAGCAGAAGCTCGATCAGACTGAACGCGCGATGAGTTGCGGTTACTTTCACGGTAGGAGCCAGGTTATGGATGCATTGGTCGATGCTAGGAATTGAGCCTGGATCTGGTTAGCCAATCCTTGTTGACTAACCATTTGACTGCTGCCGTCGGCAAGCAAAAGATTGCCCGCGCTTTCATGGATATCCTTATCCCATCGAATTGCAGTATTCGTCCGGACGGTGACGCGGTTGCGGCTTGCGCTGTTGTCGGCCTTAACGTTTCGGTCACCAGCTAGAATAGCTTGCGGATTTTCGAACGGACAATCCAAAGCAATGAAGTAGCTGATGTTCTTTTGAGAAAAATCTGCGAATGAATTTGCCTTCTGTCTTAGCTTGTCACTCGGACACGTGAGGAGTTTGGGTGATCTCAATTCATTGGTCATTGTAAGAAAGCCTGAAACTATGGTTCCAAATGCCGTTCCACCGTTCTTCATTGAGGTTTGCCAAACAAAATTGGAACTGTGCTCACGAGCCCATTCCCGCGAAGCTATTCCGATTTGCCGAAGGTTATTTACACAGCTGATCCGTTGAGCACGTACTTTGGATCCTGTCGTATAAGAAGAAGACGGTATCGCGAGGATTACAAGAGCCACTGCGGCGATAATAATTAGGAGATCGACGCGTGAGAAGGCCCTCTGACCAATGTTTGATTTGCGGCCGTATTGTAAGGCGCTCATTTAGGAATAGGGCGGCCCGGCCATCCGGCCCAACTACCCGAATCGCCGGGCGCCACATGTTCCACGGAATCCTCAGTTCGAGCCAATCGAACCCTGTGCGAGGACATCTGTTCTGTCGGCATTCCATGAGCAACTACAATGCCGCCGAGTTTTTGTGCGGAGCTGCGCGAAATGAGGGCTCTTCGGCGAGTTAATTTCACGCAAAGCGGGAAGGAATCACGCAATGCGAGCCCTCCCACTCCGAAGAGCTCCGCGTCAAAGCGGGACCTCGTAATATTCCAGCGCCCATTCCTGCATGTAGCGGACGCGGGTTGGTTTTATCCGATAAATGACGAGCTCGGGATTGTCCAGACTGCCAAGATAGTTCCGCAACAGCGGGTTGCTTTGCCAAATTTCCTCGAGTAGGGGACGATCGTTGAGGACTTCTGCAATTCCGGTGATTCGCACCTGGTTGTGGCCTTCATCCAGATAACAGAGCTCGACGTTTGGGTTGGCGGCGATCTCTCCCGTTTTGTGGTAAGAGCGAAGGTTTGCGACGAAGATGGTAAAGCCGTCCACTCGTACGGGAGAGACAGGACGGACACGCGGCGTATCTCCATCAATCGTGGCGAGTTGCGGAAAGCGTGCGGACTCGATGACTTTGTGGGCGAGATCTTTTAACTCAGCCGGATCGATAAACTGAAGAACCGGTTTGGCCATGGAAGCAGTTTAACGACAACGTATCGTGATTCAATGATGGAATCTCATTCGGTGTTTGCTCCCTCCAATTGTAAGTAGTTCGTTTTCAAGAGCTACAAGGCCTGTTGCAGGAGGCAATGGCCCCATTTTCGCTTGTGCAGCAATCACGTAGATTGCAGCGCGATGAACTCTCCGAGTTCGGGCCGGTCGCGAGGCACCGACAGATCTTCCGAGCAAAACCGCCAGGGCGGTAAGCTCCCTCCCATTCCCCCGAACTGGAAGTTCGTGTTCTGGTATGTCCCGATCGTTTTCGTGCTTCTCTGGCTCGGGCTCAGTGCTTTCGTGCGGATGAACGTCCGGAACATTTCCTACAGCGAGTTCAAGAATTACGTGCAGGAGCGCCAGGTGAGCGAAGCGGTGATCCATGAGGACAGCATCGAAGGCAAAGTGCGCCTTCGTTCGACCAATAACGTCGCCGCGGGGGGGCGGGACAAGAAGGAAGCTGAGGAATTCCTGTTCCGCACGGGGCGGGTTGAGGACCCAAAGCTCGTCGAGGAATTACAGGAAGGGGGAGTGAAATATGTGGGCGCACGACAAAGTTCCTGGCTCCAATTGGTCTCCGCCTGGATTTTTCCGCTCGTGATCGTTTTGCTGATGTGGTCGATGTTGAGCCGGCGAATGGGCAAGGCGGGTGAGTCCATTCTGAGCTTCGGAAAGAGCCGGGCCAAACTTGTGGCGGACCGGAATACCGGGGTGAGCTTCGCGCATGTGGCCGGGTGCGACGAAGCGAAGTATGAACTCCAGGAAGTGGTGGACTTCCTGAAGAACCCAAAGCGATACCAGTCGCTCGGAGCAAAAATTCCCAAAGGCGTGCTCCTGGTTGGACCGCCCGGCACCGGAAAGACCCTGCTCGCCAAGGCGGTTGCAGGTGAAGCCCGGGTGCCATTTTTCTCACTCAGCGGCAGCGATTTCGTTGAAATGTTCGTCGGTGTCGGCGCGGCGCGTGTGCGCGATCTTTTCAAGCAGGCGAAAGCGCAAAGCCCTTGCATCATTTTCATCGATGAACTCGATGCGATCGGCCGTCAACGCGGAGTTCACGTTGGGGCCGTCAACGATGAGCGGGAGCAGACGTTAAATCAGCTGTTGGCGGAAATGGATGGATTTGAACCGAATGTCGGAATCATTCTGCTCGCCGCAACGAATCGGCCGGAAGTCCTGGACCGCGCTTTGTTGCGACCGGGGCGATTCGATCGCCAGGTGGTGGTGGATGCGCCGGACCTTGATGGACGTGAAGCGATTCTGAATGTCCACACGCGAGGCAAGCCGCTCGAGGAGGTTGTGGATCTGCGGAGCATTGGGAAGGCGACTCCCGGATTTTCGGGCGCGGATCTCGCAAACGCGGTCAACGAGGCAGCCTTGCTGGCGGCTCGCCGCGGCGCGCGGCAAATCTCACAGCGCGATTTGGAGGACGCCGTCGAAAAAGTGATTGCCGGGCCGGAACGGAAGAGCCGCGTTGCTTACCACGAAGTGGGACACGCACTCGTTGCCGCCTACAGCAAGCACGCTGATCCGGTCCATAAGATCAGCATCATTCCCCGCGGACGAGCCGCTTTGGGATATACGATGCAACTGCCGACGGGCGAGCAATTCCTTATGAGCCGATCTGAGTTGCTTGACCGCATCCGGGGGGCGCTCGGTGGGCGGGCCGCCGAGGAGGAAGTTTTTCATGAGGTAACTACCGGCGCGGAAAACGACCTTGAACGCGCGACGACGCTGGCGCGGCAAATGGTTTGTCTTTTTGGAATGGGAGAAAATGTGGGGCTGGCACGTTGCGCCCAACGGCAAGCTCCCATTTTCCTGACAGGCGGGGATGGGAGTTTCCAACGCGATTGCAGTGAGAAGACGGCGGAGGAAATCGATGCCGAAGTCCGGCGAATCCTCGATCGCGCCTATGCCGAAGCGCGCGAGGTGCTCAGCCTGCATCGGGATCAACTCGAACTGGTGACAGAGGAGTTGTTGAAGAACGAGACTCTCGACGCCGAAACGCTGAACCGCTTGATTGGGCGGCGGGTTGATCAGCACGAACGGACGCCGGTTGCCAAAGAGCAGACGGCGCTCGAAGCCGATGTAACCTGAGGTTGCTGCACCGGGACGCGCAAGGGCTGGTGAATTGAATTTCTGACGCTACACTCTTGCGGGATCGAGGATTACCACGAATTCTCGATCTTCGGGTTTTCACACTGGGATTAATTTCAATTTCAAATGAAGGCCGGCAAACGGCGCTTGCTTTATTTTATCGGCGGGTTCTTCGCCGTCATGCTCGTCATTGTGCTGGCATTGCCTCTGTGGATGCCCTGGCTTCTGGGCGTGCTGGCGCCACGCTATGGGGTGACCTACCAGACGTACCACCGGAAGGGCGCTTCGCGTTTTGTCCTCGATTCAGTCGGCTATACGAACGGGAGCGTGATATTCTCGGCGCGTCGCGTGGAACTCGCGTTGCCGACGGTTTGGACGTGGCGCGTCGTCCGCTCAGATGCTTCCGCCACATTCGTGGAAATCGAGGATTGGCAGTTGCGCGTGGTTTCGACAAATCGCACGACTGCGGATGCGCCTTCCAAATCTACTCGCGATATTGTTACCGATATTGCATCGATCATGCGCCGTCTCGAGCGTTGGGTGCCGGAAGCGAGCCTGACGAACGGCATTGCGATCGTCGCGAATGAGCGACTTGCAGTGCCGGTGTTGCATTGGAAAAAAGGCGACCTCTCTGTTGCTGTGGCATCGTCACGATTACCAGCTCCGATTGCATTGCAGGTTGGAAACGCGCTCGCTGCGACTGCAACCTACGAACCGCTTCAGCTGTTTGCAGACGTTCGACTGAACACCAGCAGCAATCGATTGAGCGGGAACGCGACCGTGGATGTCTTGACCAACCGCCTGACGGTTACGGCCACTTTCGATCGCAACTCGACGGTGCCAGAGGTGCTCCTGGTCGATAGCCCCTCATTCCGCGTTGCTGGTTCTCAGCTCAAGCTGAATGATTACACCGATGTTGGCGGCAAGCTGGCGTTCGCGTGGTTCACGAACGCATTTTCAGCGAGTGTCGACGTGTCCGGAACGGCAAAGCCAGGCTCTGCGTTGCCCCCGATTAATTTGACGCTTCGCGCTGACGGCGACTTGAGACAGATCGCCATCCGGCAATTTGCTGCGAATATACCGGGAGCTGTCGTGACGCTTTCGCAGCCAATTGTCCTTCCGATGGGTCGAACGTCCGCTCCGGTCATGCTGAAACTTGTCGGTGATCTCTCGAAGCAACCATGGCTTGCTGTGACCGGAACTTTGGATTCGGAGTTATTGCTCACGGCATCGACAAATCTTTTTCCGCGTGTTGCGTTCAAAGCGAATGCCGAAAATGTTCGATTGCCACAACTCCCGAACGCAGCCGCCAGGATGGAAGGAAATCTTGAGTGGCCCATACTGCGATTGGATAGCGCGCGAATCTCTATCACGAATGCTGGCGAGGCCCGCGTCTCAGGTACAACTGATTTCGCGAGACAGCAGGTATCCCAGGCTGAAGTGGCATATGAAGGAGCGAACCCGCTTCAAATCACAAACTGGCAGGTCCGCGGCATAGCTCTCAATGCTCGCTTTGCGGGTCCATTCAAGGAGCTTGTGCATACGGGCGAGGTAACGTTTCGAGGGTTAAAAGCCAGGGGTTTGGCTCCTTTGGATATCCAGACTCAATTTACTGGGCGAGGTCGCTCGCTCACTGCGACGGGGACAGTACTAAGGGGCAGTTCGCTCGTGGATTTTTCAGCCGCTGCCGATCTCGGCTCGGCTATTAACAGGCTCACGATCTCAGGCATGCAGTTGCAGCGAAGCAACGCTCCGCTCATGAAGCTGGAGAAACCGTTTTCTGTTTCGTATGCGGCTTCGAGCAATCGTTGGAGTACTGTTGTATCACCAATGAGTTTTGCCGGTCCTGCCGGTTCGTTCTCCCTGGCCGCAGACGTGAACTGGCCTCTCAACGGAACCCTGAAAGGTTCTCTCGAAGGCGTCGGATTTCAAAACTTCGCCGACTTTCTCCCGGAGCAAGTGCTTCCGCTTCGCGTCGAGAGATTGAGTTTTGATGGAAACTGGAGCAATGGCCCTGTCTCGTTCGTTGTCGCGGGCGCGACTACCTACGCCGAGGCTTCCGGCTTTACCGGGCGCGGGACAATCGTCGGTGGAGAATCCGGTCTGACTGTCTCGAATGTTACGGTGGTGAGTGAATCCGCGCCAGTGGTTGTTGCGAACGGCTTCCTGCCCCTACGAATTAATCCTGCTCGCACAAACTGGATTGATTGGTCTGCCGATGCCGCGTTGAAATTTGAAGCGCAGAGCCGGCCTGATCAGCCTTTTTGGGAGAATTTCGCCCGCCTCACCGGCGTGCAAGTTGCCGGACCCAACCTGCTCGCCTCGATCGGCGGGAGTTGGCATTCTCCCACTGGATCACTTCATGCCACCGCCACGAGCATTCGCGGTCGCGGCACCAATCTACCTCCTGCAGAACATCTCCGTTTGAACGCTCAGTTTCGAGACGGCAAATTGCTCGTCGATCCGCTCACGTTCGAAATTCAAAAGCAGCCACTCACGTTAACGGGCGAATTTCCCGTGGATGCCGAATTTTACCGCGCCCTTTCCGAACGCCGCTTGCCCGATTGGCGGCGCGCGCAGGCTCACCTGGCGATCCGGCGCGCCCCCGTGGCGGCTTTCACACGCTATTTCCCGCGCATCATTGAACCGCTGGGCAACTTTGAAGCCGATCTCGATCTTCGAGAGAATGGGCGGGTATTCGGACAATTAACGCTCGAGGGCCTGACGACACGTCCGCTTGGCCGGCTTGGTGCCATTCGGGACATCACCGGCTCGATCCGTGTGGAGCAGAGTTCGCTCCTGCTCGACCAATTGCATGGCACCATCGGAGGTGAACCATTGCGCGTCTTCGGCAGCGCCGATCTTCCATCGTCTGCCGGCGCGCTGGAAAAAGTTCCTCCATTTCAATTTCGGCTCGAAGGCACCAACATTCCATTGGCCCGTGAGCCGCAAGCGATCATTCGCAGCGATCTCGCCATCTCCTTCCTTCATACAAACGATGCGCAGCCCCTCATTTCGGGGACAATCCGGTTGCGCGACAGCATCTACACGAGCGACCTCACGTCGCTGCTGCCAGGCAACGTTTCCAAGCCTGCCCAGCGTCCTCCCTATTTCAGCATTGAGGCGGAGCCAATTGCCAACTGGCGCCTGGATTGCCGGGTGAAAGGCGACCAGTTCCTGAAAATGCGGACGCCTTTCTTTCGAGGGGCCGTTTCAGCTGACTTCAAACTCGAAGGGAGCCTTCGCGAGCCCCTGGCTTCGGGTGAGGCCACCGTCGCGAATGGACACATCGAGTTTCCTTTCGGCACTCTCGATGTGAAATCCGGGA
>Ga0193692_1000382_pt1 | contig 11175 bp, 10 predicted proteins | sample L3a1metaG_FD_144917 | JGI IMG/M metagenome (GOLD analysis project Ga0193692, IMG submission 144917) | Soil microbial communities from a riparian zone of the East river system, Colorado, United States - L3a1 | ecosystem: Environmental > Terrestrial > Soil > Riparian zone | place: USA: East River... | reverse complement strand
ATCAGCGGCATTTTCATGGCGGATTTCAAAATTGCGGAGTCGAATTTTGTTTCCTTTGCTGCTGAGAAAGGGTGGCGAGTTCAGCCGATTTCTGGTCCGGTCGATGTCTATCACGCCAGGGCTTTCCATGAGAGACGGGAACATGATCGGAAAAAAATCACGGATGGTTTGTATTTCTCGGAGAGAGCTGGCAACGGCGGCGGTGTGACCCTGGCCTATGATCGTAAGGAGGGTCGTGGATACATTGAAAGCAGCTCACGATAGTCGAGGGAAGCCGCGCAGACCCAACGTAGCGGCGCAAATTGGGCTGGAGGAGGCAATGCCGTTGGGATGGTATTGCGTTTTCTCCGAACCAATTTGTTCGGTGAAGGTCTGGAATTTTTCATTGCGTAACGAAATTGAACGATCCAGTTTCGAGCAAAGACCTCGAATGCCACTTTCTTCCAGAGTCAGATGGCCGATCGTTATGCTCGCGTCCCTCGGAGCGATTGGAGTCGCTCTGTTTCTGACCTTAATAACTTTTTTCTTTTGGCCGATGCGTAGTGCATCTTCCAAAGGATTTGTTCGACTCGGCACCAACGTGCAGTCGCGCGGAATGCTTTCCGTCAATCAGCACCACGATGGCCTGACGACGTCTGCGTCGATAGGGGGAGTGGACTGCCAGGCATTAAAGTTTTATCCGGGCCGTCCGGAGTTATATGCGTATTTCAGAATTGATCCGTCGCTGAAACGTCCAGGCACGAATTATGTCATGGTGGAAGTCGACTACTTTGATACCGAAGCAGGAGGGCACTTTCGCCTCGACTACGACAGCTATAACGGCGCCTCCAAAAACGAAGGGGCCTACACGCAGTCGAAGGAGAAGGTCTACCTAAAGGGTACCCAGCGATGGCGCAAGGCTCGCTTTCTTCTCGATGATGGCCGTTTGGAAGGGCGGCAGAATGATCGCGCAGATTTCCGGGTGACGGTTGTCGGCAACGAGTTTTTCATACGCTCCGTCGAGATCACCCGCCAATGAGGTGCACGGCGTTATTGCCAAAATGCCGGTTGTTTTGGCGCGGCTCGCGGGCTGAATTTCCTGAAGTAGGAGCGACATAGACAAGATGAGCAAAGCTGGCGTGAACAAAGATGGCGTTGGCCGAATCAGAAAGCGCTATCTCGCCGCAAGCACATTGACGAGAAGTGACCAAACGAAATAGTTTGCATGGCGGAGTTTGATCATGAAGCGTGGACAAACCGGGTCAAGATGGATCCTCTTAGTGGCATTATTCGCGGGCGGTGCAATCGCTGTCACGATGATCGTTCGCTCGCGCAACACCAAGCCGGTTGTTCCTGCTCGTCCACACATAACAATCTCGATGGATGCCCAAGGCCGGACAGAAATCGGCGGCGTCTCCGTTGGTAATACCAATCTTCGTGACAGCGCCCTCCAGCTAATGAACAAGCTCGACATCCAGCCAAAGATTGTAGTGCCCCGCACGATGACTAATGCCCAGCAGGCGAGTAATTTTATCCAGACACTTGAGAGCCTCGGCCGCGCTGGATTATCGCGTGAAAAGCGCCCTAATCCTTACGAGTGATAAATGAAGGGCGGCTACTAGCGCGAACGTTTACCCTGTTTTTGGTTGGTGTGCGCCCCTCGCCTTCGCGGTGCGGTACTGAGGATAGGATAGTTAGAATTAAAACGAGAGGGACAGGTTCGACTTTTGGCGGTAAACAATTTGAACGTTATGCCACTGGCATTGACCGATCCTCGATGGAATGAACTGGAAGGCAGCTACGGTGACACAGCGGATGTTGTTGCCTGGTTGACGGAGGCGCAACAGGAGGGACTGTCTCGAGAGAGACTGGGCGATCTCATCAACGAGGTTGCGCACCAGGGCGACACTTCGACTGCGATGTACGCCGTAGCGACACATCTGATCGAACTGGCGCGTCGAGCGACTCCCGAAGCGAGGCTGCCTCTGCTAATACATGCAGGCTTGATCTATGCAAATTCCGATCGTCCCAAGGCAGTCCGATGCCCGTTATTTTTAGAGCAGGAGTTTACTTCCTCAGCTTCCGAGGGGGCAAAGATGTTGGCACAGCTCGTTACATGTGCGGCGGATTTCTATGAATTTAAATGGGCTGTTGCAGCATTGGCTGGCTTCATGGGGCATCGCAGCTTTGGGCGGTTTCTGGATGGACTAGAACTTTACCAGGGGCGATTCCATCACGCATTGCTCGACGGACCATTTCCACCGGAGATTTGAGAAGTGATGCATGGAGCGGGTGAGAGTTTTATCCCAACGCTAATAGAGGATCAAAAAAAGGAATCGGGGCGTTGCCTGGTCACTCATGTCTGTTCTTCCAAATTCCCCAAGGAATTTGGAAGAACAGAGACCAAAGACTCCTCCACACGTCGTGAGCACACCGCCCTGAAGGGCCGGTGTTAGCTGAAAGGCCCAACTCAGCGGAGCTTGACTGTTTTGGCGTTGCGCATCAGCTCGCGGGCAGCGTGCTGAACAGTCGACACCAATGCTTGTAGAACGGGGGTCGGTTTCCCCTGCCAAAAGACTGCAAACTGGACCGGTTCAAAATCGTCGAGCGGGAGAGCACGAACGGCTTTGAGTTTTGCGTTGGGTACGATGATGGAAAGGCCGATCCCGTATCCATTGGCCACATAAGTTTCAACGAGGTCGAGCGTGCTCACCTCGATTCCTGTGAACCAGTCGACGTTCCGCTTCCGCAACCCGGCCTGGAAACTCCTGTAGATCGATTCATTCGTCGGGAGGCTGATCAATGTTTCGTCGATCTTGTCGCGTTCCCAAAGTTCCTCAGCGGATTTGAGCGGGCTGTTGCACGGAACGAGCAGGACCAGGGGAAGATCAAACAGGGGCAACGCCTGAATGCCCGCCGGCGGCTTTCCGTTGAGAAGCGTGATAGCCAGGTCCAATTCCCGTTTCGCCAGGCAGCTTTCCAACTCGGGCTGATAGGCCTCACGCAAGGTGACCTTGAGTTTGGGGAACTGCTTGCGCATCGCCTGCAGGACGGGCGGCAGATGGTCCCTCAAAACGATTTCCGATGCGCCGATCCGGACATGTTGCGAGATCCCTCCGCGGATCTTGTCCGCCATTGGGATGAGATTATCAAAAAACGGCGCGATGAATTTGTAGAGCTCCTCGCCGTGTGGAGTGAGCGCGAAGGGGCGTCGTTGGAACAGGGTCACGCCCAGGGATTCCTCGAGCTGGATGATTTGGCCGCTCATGGCCGGTTGCTGGATGCCATACGGCATTTTGCGGACGGCCTCGCTGATGCCACCGTGCCTGGCCACATAATAGAACAGCTCAAGATGGTGAATATTCATCTATCAGTTCCTTCGATGGCCCATCGAAGTTTTATCAATTATGCGCCCGGAAGCAAGCCGCGATAGGGTGCGACCGGTATGGGCATCCAGCTCAATTTAGTGATTGCCTGGACGTGGATTGTTTTGGGCTTTCTTTCGGGGTTTGCATTGGGACTCAACTTCCATCGGGAAGATTGGCTCGGCGGCTATGCCAGTCACCGGCGTCGCCTCTATAGGCTGGGCCATATCTCCTTTTTCGGGTTGGGGACGCTCAATTTGCTCTTCTACTTAACCATTCATCATCTCGGGCTGGATTCTTCGGCGATCCAGTTGGCGGGATGGGGATTCGCTGCGGGCGCACTCTCGATGCCAGTCTGTTTCGCGAGTTTGGTTATCGGGGGAGCACTGATGCTTTGGGAGGTTGCAAAACTATGAAAATTGGGTTTATCGCCATGAGCGGGATTCGGGCTCAAAACAAGGAACTGCTCGAACTCGGCCTGACGCTGCCGGGATTTATTGAGCGCAGCAAAGTCATCGCGTCGTTGCCGAGCCTTTCACTTCTCACGCTGGCCGGACTGACGCCGAGTCGATTCGAAGTTGAATACCGGGAAATCTTCGACCTGAAGCAGAGCGGTGATTTGCCGGACGACTACGACCTTGTCGCCATCACTTCGTTGTCCGCCCAAATCTACGAGGCCTATAAGGTGGCCGATGCATACCGGGCCAAAGGGATTCCCGTTGTCATGGGCGGCCTGCATGTCTCCTCGGTTCCAGAAGAAGCGAAGGAACATTGCAGCAGCGTCGTGATCGGGGAAGGGGAGCCGCTTTGGCCACGCCTGCTCGATGATTTTGAACGTGGAGCATTGCAGCCTTATTATGTCCAGTCGCCACGCGGCAGTTTCGATTTGCGCGAGGCGCCGATACCGCGATTCGATCTGCTCGACCCGGAGAAGTACAATCGGATCACCATCCAGACGAGCCGCGGCTGCCCGCATAAATGCGAGTTCTGCGCCAGTTCCATCCTGCTTACTCCCGGCTACAAGCTGAAGCCGGTCGAAAAAGTGATCGCGGAAATTCGCGCGATCAAAGCAATCTGGCCGCGACCGTTTATCGAATTCGCCGACGACAATTCATTCGTTCATTACTCGCATTACAAGCGCCTGCTTCGCGAATTGGAAAAAGAGAAGCTGCGCTGGTTCACAGAGGCGGACATCAATGTTGCCCGGGACGCGGAGTTATTGTCGTTGATGCGGGATTCGGGTTGTCAGCAAGTCTTGATCGGACTGGAGAGTCCGCGGCGCGAAAGTCTTCGAAACCTGGAGACGAACTCCAATTGGAAGATGCGCCAGCAGGACCGTTACAAGGAAGCGATCGCCAGAATCCAGTCGCACGGAATCACAGTGAACGGCTGTTTCATTCTCGGACTCGACGCGGATACTCCGGAAATTTTTGATGATGTGCTGCAGTTCGTTCGCGATTCCGGGCTTTATGAAGTGCAGATTACGTTCCTGACGGCGTTTCCAGGAACCCCGCTCTACCGCCGGTTGAAAGCGGAAGGGCGGCTCGTCCGCGACCGCGCCTGGGAACTTTGCACGCTCTTTGACCTGAACATTCGACCGAAAAACATGAGCATGGCGGAATTGCAAAGCGGCTTTCTCAAGCTCGGGAAAACACTTTATTCCGAGGAGGAAACGGAAACACGCCGGCGCAGGTTCAAAACGAATTTCAAACTGGCGCGGCGGCGTGGAAAAGCGCCCGGGATTGAAGCGGTCCTGGCCGCCTGAATTAACGTCAGGGTGTGATGACGCGATCGCCCGCGAGGACGTCACGGATTTTGCGGCCGGCGATGATATCGGCGATGCTGCGATCTTTTTCGACTCGCGTGACTTTCAACTCCGCCACCAGTTTGCTGTCGCGATTGACGAGGAGCCGGCCATTTCGTTCAACACCATTGGCGGCGCCGATATCCAGAACCACGAAGTCATATTTAGGATCAACGGCGAGAACGTTGCCTTTGAGGCCCGCCGGGAGGGCTTGCTCCAGATCATCGGTGAAAAGCACGTCGAGCTTTGCCTGGGCTCGCGCCAACTGAAAGCTAAGGTCGTCAACCGAGACCCGGAGAAGTTCATTCGTTGAACGCAGGCTTTTAAGTTGCGCGATGAGGTTCTTGATCTGGTCTACTGAGAGTTCGCTCGAATTCCACGCGGCCAGGTCTGCCTTGACACCGGCGAGTGTCTGCTTGGTTGCGTTCAATTGAGCGTCCAGCTTCGTGGCCCGCTGTTCCGTTTCGGTGAAACGAGCGGTCGCTTGTGTCAGTTCCGTGCTGGCCGTGCGCAAATCGTTCTCCGTGCGGGCCAATTTTTCGTTCGTTCGAGCCAACTCCGCTTCCGCCGCTACGCGCGAAATTCTTTCACGTTCACGGCTCGCTTCGGCTTCGGCGCGTGCCTTGGTCAAAGCCTGGATGTGTGGACGAACGACTAACTGAGTGGTTGCGAGGGTGACGATTCCAACGACTATCGTGCCCGCCAAAAGAAGGCGAATGGACATGGAGCGAAGCTACGGCTTTCGATGGAAGCAGGTCAATGCAGCCGGCGCGATTTTACAGTTGGGGCACAAGCGCGAGCCTGTGGCGTGAGGGTAAAACCCTATTTAGGTGTGCCGCTATTCCGATAGGGTTCGCGGGTTTGGAGGGAAACTTCACCGGGAGAATAGAGCAGGGAATCTTATAGAGGTCATTAAGTTAGATTAATTGTGAAAAATTTCACAAACTTTTCTTGCGGACCTTATCTGCGGGGGCTAAACAGTCTCTGGTGCATGAGAAGGCATTCTAATTTTGCCGATCCTCAGGATACGTAAAAGTAATAGTTCGCTGTGCTGACAGCCTTTTATCACTCTGGTTTGGCGCTCAGGCCTTCAAAAAAGGCGACTATCCAGTCCGCAGATTCCTTCTCCCAGGCACGGGTGAAAACCGTTGACCTTTTAGGCATTCTGGCAAGAATCGCCCGCTTCGGAGTGGGTGTTTTCTGTTTTCGCAGGTTGGGCCTTTTGAACTTGGGATTATAAACATGTCAGACGTTTTCCCGAAATGGACGAACCGGCTGCCGCTCTACTTAGTCATCGGCGCTTTGCTCGTCGGCGGCGGTGTCACGGCCGGGGTTTGGTATTACTTCACGCCTAAATATACGCGGGTCGGTTACGAACCGATCCAGCCGGTCGGGTTTCCTCATTCAGTCCACGTAGACCAACTCGGCCTCGATTGCCGCTACTGCCACAGTGCGGTTGAGAAATCGTGGTATTCGAACGTGCCCTCGAGTTCAACCTGTATGAATTGCCACAACCAGGTGCTCAAAGAGGACCCGCGGCTCGCATTGGTCCGCGAAAGCGCGCAAACCGGCAAGCCGATCCCATGGGTGCAGGTCCATAAAGTCCCCGATTACGTTTACTTCAACCATTCCGTTCACGTAAACCGCGGTGTCAGTTGTGTCCATTGCCATGGGGAAATCAACAAGATGGTGGAGGTTTACCATGCCAAGCCGTTGAGCATGACCTTCTGCCTCGATTGTCACCGCAATCCCGCCCCGAATCTGCGACCCAGGGATAAAATCACCCAGCTTGATTGGGACCCTCACGCCAACTTGCCTAAGGATTGGGGCAAGAAGGCGATGAAAGAGTGGAACGTCAACGCTTCCCAGAACTGTTCAGCCTGCCATCGATGAAAACGATTCCTCCTCCTTGTCCAGAGCCGCTGAGCGGGCGCCGTTACTGGCGCAGTCTCGATCAATTGGCTGACTCGCCCGAGTTCCAGCAGTGGGTCGAGCGAGAGTTTCCGGCAGGCGCGAGCGAGTTTACCGATCCAGTCGGCCGAAGGCACTTCATCAAGATCATGTCGGCCTCGTTCCTTCTCGCCGGGCTTGGCGTGACGGGTTGCAGGCGTCCGGAGGAAAAAATACTTCCGTTTGGCAAGGCTCCCGAAAGTTACGTCCATGGCGTTCCGCAATTCTACGCCACGGCAATGCCGACGCGGGGCAGTGCAATTCCGCTGGTCGTTAAATCCAATGACGGACGGCCGACCAAGATCGAGGGGAACCGAGACCATCCTGATAGCAACGGCGGCACCGATACATTTGCCCAAGCTTCGATCCTGAATCTTTATGATCCGGATCGAGCGCAGCGTTTCGCGAAAGGTGGAAACGACATTTCCCGCGAAGTCACATTCGACGCCCTGCGGCAGCTTGCCGCGAATTCCGCCGGCAATGGCGGAACAGGGTTGGCCTTTCTTGTTGAGCGAAGCAGTTCTCCTTCTCGTCTTCGTTTGCGCGAGTTGATTGCCAAAAAGTTTCCAAACGCGCAATGGGTCGCCTATGAACCGGTCGATTTGCAGGTGGGGTCGACCGTGGCGAGCGCGCTCGCGGGGCAGCCGGTTTCTCTTTATTACAAGCTCGATGCTGCGAAAGTCATCCTTTCCCTTGACTGCGATTTCATCGGCGCCGAAGCGGATACTTACATCCATTGCCGCAACTACGGAAAGGGACGCAAGATTTCGAAGCCGGAGGATACTATTAATCGGCTTTATTCCGTTGAAGGGTTAATGACGCAGACGGGGATGAATGCGGATCATCGCTTGCGTGTTCCCACAAGTTCTGTCCTCGCCGTGACGGCAGCTATCGCCGCTCAAATTGTCAACGATCCGCAAGTGAAGGCGCTTGTGGGCAAAGGGAGCCTTCCGGCCAACGTTAAACAGGAATGGATCGTTGAATGCGCGAATGATTTAAAGGCGAATCCAGGGGCCTCTGTTGTTTTGGCCGGACATCGCCAGCCGGCCGCGGTTCACGCGATGGTGAATCTGATCAACGCCGAACTGAAGAATGTTGGAAAGACGGTTCTTTATCTCAACACGCCGCAGGAAAAGACGACGGGCAGCCTGGGCGACCTTGCCAAATCGCTGCAAGGCGGACAGGTCAATACGTTAGTGGTGCTTGGTGGCAACCCGGTTTACAACGCGCCTGCCGATCTTGATTGGAAGACGGTGCAGCGCCGTGCGCAGACGGTCGTTCGTCTCGGCTATTATGAGGACGAGACGTTTCCCGTTTGTGACTGGCATTTGCCGATGGCTCATTACCTCGAGTCGTGGAGCGATGCGCGCACCAGTGACGGCACGGTCGTGGCTGTTCAGCCGTTGATCGCCCCGCTCTTCGGTGGTGTCACCGAGTTGGAGGTGCTCGGAGTTTTTGCAGGGGTGGAATCGATCCGTCCCTACGATATCGTCCACGAAACGTTCCGGACGTTGAGCGGCAATGATAATTCCGACAACGCCTGGAAGCGTTTTCTACATAACGGATTTCTCGCCAACAGTGCGTCGGCTCCGGCGAACGTGAATCTCGCTGGAAAAGCGGCCGCAATCCTGAGCGCTGCTGCACCTGCCGAGTTGCCTGCGAAGGAGAAGTTGGAAGTCGTTTTCCATCGCGACTATAAGATGGATGACGGCCGGTACAGCAACAACGGCTGGCTGCAGGAGCTTCCCGACCCGATCACGAAAACCGTTTGGGACGGGCTGGTGCTTGTCAGCCGCAAAACTGCCGAGGAGTACGGACTCCTCAACCAGGATGTTGTCGAGATCGAGATCAACAATCGAAAAGTACAAGGTCCGATCTGGATCCAGCCCGGACTTGCCGATTACTCGGTGGCCCTGGCGTTCGGATATGGCCGCCAGCAGGGCATCGGCACGGGACGTGTCGGCCATGCGGTCGGGCTCTACAACGCGTACAACCTGCGGACTTCGGCCACCGAGTACGCTGGTGTCGGCGCCAAACTTCGGCGAACAGGCGCAGTCTATAAAGTTGCCTGCACGCAGGAACATGGGTCGATGGAAGGCCGGCCGATCGTGCGCGAAGCGAATCTCGAGCAGTACAAGAAGGAGCCGAACTTCGCGCATCACATGGATCTCGAGTCGCATTCGAGCTACATCGAGAAAGGCCCGGATGGAAATCCGAAGATGATTTACGAGCACCCCTACCGCGCTTATGAGACGCGCAAGGAGCAGGTGGGGGTGAACCTGAGCCCGTTCAAGTTCGTGAGCGACGTGCATCAATGGGGCATGTCGATCGATCTCAACTCCTGCGTTGGCTGCACGGCTTGCGTGCTTGCCTGCCAAAGCGAGAACAACGTGCCGATCGTCGGCAAGGATCAGGTGGATCGAAACCGCGAAATGCAGTGGATTCGCATCGATCGATATTACAGCGGCGCCTACGACAAACATCCCGCTGAATCGATTGACGATCCACAGGTCGTTCCCAGCCGATGCTCTGCCAGCAGTGCGAGAATGCGCCGTGCGAAAGCGTTTGCCCGGTGAATGCAACCGTGCACGACGAGGAAGGCCTCAATGTGATGGCCTACAACCGTTGCGTCGGCACGCGTTATTGCTCGAACAACTGTCCTTATAAGGTCCGTCGTTTCAATTTCTTCGATTACAATCGGCGTCCGATTGGCAAAAAGCTCTACAACAGCCCGGTGACAACCTTCAACGACGGCAAGTGGGAGTTGGCTCGCTGGTGGAATGATCCCGCCTCGAGCAGCCGGCCTGAGGATGAATTTGAACTGAGCAAGCTGATCAAGAACCCGGATGTCTCCGTGCGCATGCGCGGTGTCATGGAAAAGTGCACCTTCTGCGTTCAGCGTATTGAAGGCGCAAAGATCGCGCAGAAAATCAAAGCAGGTCAGTCCGGTGACGTGCGCGTTCCAGATGGCACGTTCACAACGGCGTGCGCCCAGGCTTGCCCAACCGAAGCCATCGTTTTTGGCAACCTGCTCGATCAGAACAGTAAGGTGTCTCAAGCAAAGAAGCAGGAGCGCGATTATAGCGTCCTCGGTTTCCTCGATACGCGGCCGCGCCTCACTTACCTCGCGCGGGTGCGCAATCCCAATCCGCGCATGCCGGACTATTACGAGACCCCATTGAATATCGCTGAGTATGAGAAGGCCCAGGGCGGACACACGACGCATACGCCCGGGTCAGCGCACAATGATCATGAGCGCGGGCCGGCGGAGAAAGGAGCTCACTAATGGCTGAGCAACTGATCAAAGACGTGCCGGTAATTCCGCGCACGCCCGTCGAGCTGGAGCGAATGCCGCTGGTGGCCAATCGCCGGAGCCTCGGGTGGCTGTCCGATTCCATTGCGGGGATTGTCGAAGGCAAAACGCCGCGCTGGTGGTGGGCGGCATTCATCCCGGCCTTCACCTTGATGATTGTTTGCTTCTCCTGCATCACCTACCTGATGTCCACGGGCGTGGGTGTCTGGGGATTGATGATCCCGGTCGCATGGGCCTGGGATATTACAAACTTCGTCTTCTGGATCGGTATTGGCCACGCCGGAACGCTCATTTCAGCCATCTTATTCCTGCTCCGCCAACGCTGGCGCACTTCCATTAACCGGGCGGCCGAAGCGATGACGATTTTCGCCGTTATCTGCGCGGGAATCTTTCCCCTGATTCACATCGGGCGTATTTGGCTCGGCTGGTGGTTGTTGCCGATCCCGAACGCGAATTCGATCTGGCCCCAATTCCGGTCACCGCTCCTGTGGGACGTGTTTGCAGTTTCGACGTATTTCACAGTCTCGCTGCTGTTCTGGTACATGGGACTGATTCCGGACCTGGCCACGATGCGCGATCGCGCCCACACGCGGATTCGCAAGATTCTCTACGGCTTATTCTCACTCGGCTGGACCGGATCGAATCGGCACTGGAGCAATTACGAGAAGGCGTACTTGCTTCTCGCGGGTCTCAGCACGCCGCTGGTGCTCTCAGTGCACAGTATCGTGTCCTTTGACTTCGCGGTCTCCCAGGTTCCCGGATGG
>Ga0193692_1000381_pt1 | contig 11176 bp, 7 predicted proteins | sample L3a1metaG_FD_144917 | JGI IMG/M metagenome (GOLD analysis project Ga0193692, IMG submission 144917) | Soil microbial communities from a riparian zone of the East river system, Colorado, United States - L3a1 | ecosystem: Environmental > Terrestrial > Soil > Riparian zone | place: USA: East River... | reverse complement strand
TCTGGTCTTGAGGCTCTCGTAACGATGGCTAACAAAAATGGCTAACAAACCATAGTGAAAAAATAGTTTTCAATAGTGAACGAATTCGCTTGAATCCCCTATAAAATCAGGCATAATTGACTCCGAAATACGGCCTACCTTGGCCGAATCAGTCCCACGCGGTGGAATACCGTCCGTTGCTGTGCCCGAGCCGGGCACGCTCCGCTGAGGGTGGCAGTGGTAAGATGCGCCCCCGCACTGTTTTTATCCTGGAATCTGCCGCTATTCGCTCTGCGATTCCGCCAATTTCTTTTCGAGGGCGGCTACGCGGCGCAGCAGCTCGGGGAGTTGTTGCATGGCGATCATTTGGCGCTTGGCCTGGCGGTCCGGTTGGGCCGGAGTCCAAATCCATGTCTCGCCGTCGGGAATGTTGTGCATGACGCCAGACTGCGCGCCGATTGAAACGCCGTTTCCAATCTTGAGGTGACCGGCCAGACCTACCTGGCCGCCTAGGGTCACATGGTCGCCGAGTTTGGTGCTTCCGGCAATTCCCGTTTGTGAAACGATGAGGCAATGCTCGCCCAGTGTGACGTTATGGCCGAGCTGCACGAGATTATCAATTTTGCTCCCGCGGCCTACGATGGTGGGCCCCAAAGCCCCGCGATCGATCGTGACGTTCGCCCCTATCTCGACGTCGTCGCGGAGGATAACGTTCCCGATTTGCGGCACCTTGCGGTGAATGCCTGATTCCGACACGTAGCCAAATCCGTCGGCCCCGATGACGGAGCCGGAATGAATTCGAACGCGGTTTCCCAACTCACAACGGGCATACAGCACGACGTTGGGAAAGAGATGGACTTCTTCTCCCAGCTTGCAACCCGCGCCGATATGGTTCAAACCGTGCAGCACAGAGCGCGGTCCGAGCTGGACATCCTTGTCGAGCACGCAATAGGGGCCGATGTGCGCCGTCGGGTCCACTTTTGCGCCTGGCGCGACAAGCGCTGTAGAGTGGATACCGGGCGGAAAGACAGGTTCAGGAAAGAACAAAGGGAGGACTTTGGCGAAGGCGAGCCGGGCGTTGGGCACCTTGATCAGCACCTTTTTCTCCGAAGCGTAAGTGCCATCTACAATAATAGCGGACGCAGCGCTTTGCTCGGCGCGGCCAAAGTAGTTTTCGTTTTCGGCGAAGGTCAGGTCGCCTGGTTCGGCGCGGTCCGCGGGCGCAAACCGTTTGAGTTGAGTGGCCGGATCGCCGATGACTTCCCCTCCAATGGTTTGGGCGATTTCAGCGGCAGTAAAAGGCATTGAATAAGACGTTCTTCTTGATTGGTCGGCAACGGTTAGCGATTCTCATCGGAAGTCCGTTTACCAAGTCACTGGTTGACTTGACCAATGCCGCCCACTATAAAGGCGACCGAAGCAAATTCAATCCCAACTTTGAGAATATGGCCAGAACACTACGTGTCGGAATGATCGGTTATGGGTTTATGGGCAAGGCCCATTCCAACGCCTGGAGGCAAGCACCTCATTTTTTCCCGCTCAAAGCCAAGATTGAGATGCATACGATTTGCGGCCGGGACCGGTCGCGGGTGGAATCGGCGCGAGGTCAGCTCGGGTGGCAGTACGCGGCAACGGATTGGCGGGAGGTGGTGGAATCGCCGCTGATCGAAATCGTGGATATCTGCACCTCGAATGTCTCCCATACGGAGATCGCGCTGGCTGCGGCTCGGGCGGGCAAACATATCATGTGCGAAAAGCCGCTGGCCCTGAATATAGCTGACGCAGAGAAAATGCTGGCGGCTGTGCGGAAATCCAAGGTCAAAAACCTGGTGGTTTTCAACTATCGCCGCGTTCCCGCGATCGCTTATGCCAAGCAGATCATTGATTCAGGACAGTTGGGCGAGCTTCGGCACTTCCGGGGGACCTACCTGCAGGATTGGATCGCGGACCCGAAGTTCCCGATGAACTGGCGTCTGCGGAAGGAGACAGCGGGGTCGGGCTCGCATGGGGATTTGAACGCGCACTTGATTGATACCGCGAGATTTCTGGTGGGCGACATCGCAGAGACTGTGGGTTTACAGGAAACCTTCATCAAAGAGCGTCCGAAAGAGACTGTGGCGATCGGCCTGGAGGCCGCTGCCGGCAAGGGAACCGAGAAGGTGAGCGTGGATGACGCGACTGCTTTTCTGGCCAAATTCGCGGCCGGCAAAAATGTGGCGGAGGGAGCTTACGGCACGTTCGAAGCAACGCGCCTCGCCCCCGGCCATAAGAATTACAATCGGTTCGAGATCAATGGCACTGAGGGCACGCTCGGATTCTGCTTTGAGCGCATGAACGAGCTGGAATACTGCGACCGGCGCGATCCGCCGGACAAACCCGGGTTCAAGACCATCCTTTGCACCCAATCCTCGCACCCTTATTTCGGCGCGTGGTGGCCGCCCGGACATGTCATCGGTTACGAGCATACTTTCATTCATACGGTTTTCGATTTCGTTAATGCTGTCGCCACTGATACGCCCGTCCATGCGGATTTCCTGGACGGAGCCAAATGCGTGGCGGTGCTGGAATCCGTGGTGGCGTCCAAGAAAGAAAAGGGCTGGGTCAAGGTGGCCGCCGTTAGATAACATTTCAACCTCCAAACCTCACATCTCGTAGAACGTTCAATTGGATCAGAGACTCCTTACGTCGTCTCCTACATAATTGTTATGCGCACCATTAAGGCAGGGATCATTGGAACAGGTTTTATCGGGCCGGCACACGTCGAGGCCGCGCGGCGGGCCGGGTTCGTCGAGATGATCGCATTGTGCGAGGCGAACCCGGAGTTGGCGAAATCCAAGGCCGAAAAGATGCACATTCCGCGGTCTTATGGCCGCGTTGAGGATTTCCTGGCTGACAAGGACATCGAGGTGGTTCACAACTGCACGCCGAACCACCTCCATTTCAAGATCAGCAAACAGATCATGGCCGCCGGAAAGCATGTGATTTCCGAAAAACCGTTGGCCATGACCACGCAAGAATCCCAGGAACTCGTGAAGCTCGCGGCCAAGGCCGGTGTCATCAATGCGATCGATTTCAACTACCGATATTATCCGCTGGTTCAAGAGGCGCGGGCAATGGTCCAGGGCGGCAAGCTCGGCGATATTTTCCACGCCAATGGTTCGTATACCCAGGACTGGCTATACCTGGCGACCGACTGGAATTGGCGGCTGGTCCCGGAGTTCAGCGGCGAATCGCGAGCCGTAGCGGATGTCGGCTCACATTGGTGCGATTGCATCCAATTCATCTCGGGCCGCAAGATCACGAAAGTATTTGCTGACCTTCGGACCATTCACAAGACGCGGATGAAGCCCAAAAAAGAGGTCGAAACCTATTCCGGCAAGATGTTGCAGCCATCAGACTATGAGCCGGTGCAGATTAATACCGAAGATTACGCCAACGTGTTGTTCGAGTTTGACAATGGCGTGAGTGGGTCTTTCACGGTGTCCCAATGCTTCGCCGGCCGGAAAAACCGGTTGTTCTATGAGTTGGCTGGTTCGAAATGTTCACTCGCATGGGACCAGGAAAGGCCGAACGAAATGTGGATCGGCTACCGGGAAAAGCCGAATGAACTGCTGATGAAAGATCCTTCGCTTCTAAGTCCCGCCGCCCGCGCCTACGCCCATTATCCCGGCGGCCATCCGGAAGCGTATCCTGATGGGTTGAAGAATTTTCTACTGCGGGTCTATTCGCATCTGGCGGACGGCAGGAAAAATGTGGATTTTAGCACGTTCGAGGATGGTCATAATGAATTGGCGATATGCGATGCGGTTCTCGCCAGCGCGAAATCGAAGAAGTGGGAGGAAGTTAAATACTAGCAAAACGCGCCCGGTGAGGGCACCGGGCCTCCAGGGTCGAGAGGTTCCCGATAGAAAGCAAAAATGCCGCGCGTTACCGCGCGGCATTTGAAAAACAGGAGACAGAATTACCTTTTGGCGACGCGGCGTGATTTAGCCAAAAGCGCTGCAAGCCCTACGCCAATCAATGCGGTTGCGGAAGGCTCCGGAATGGTGGTGACAGTCAGATTGTCAACCAGCGTGAAAAGCAGGGAGGGATGCCGCGTGGTAGTGGCGTTCACGTCTGAATCACCCAGGGCAATGTTATTCCCACCGAGGGCTCCAAGGCCGCTGATGTCGGCCGTCGCGATAGACGTATCGTCAATAGTCCAGCTTACGGTGTTGCCATCCTTGTAAATATCAACTTTGTGCCAGGCAAAGCCGAACGCGCCGATCTGGGTTTGCCCAGCCTGCGTGTTGAAGGCGTCACCACCATACTCTGCGGTGGACAATGCCTGTTGAACAGCCGGTGCGCTGTGCGGAGCGAGCGTAACCATGTTAGTGTAATAAGGGGCCGTATTCGCGGAAGAACCCGCTGCATAAACACCCGAACCGGGAGCCGCGATAGTTCCTGACTTCAAGTAGGCGCGGTAGTCGGACGTGATACCGCCGTCACCGGTTGTGGCGAAAGCGATGCCGTCCATTTGGCCGCCCGAAGCCAAGCCTGTGTTGCCGACCACCAGCGGGACTGTGCCTGAAGTCCCGACGGCAAATAGTACGTTGTGGGTGCCACCTTCTGAAGCCCCGTTGTCGGCCAAGCCGGACGCGTTTGCAGCACCGTTGAAATTCACCCAGGAGTAAAACGAAAGGTGATAAGAAGTGCCGAAATCCTGTCCTGTGGGCGATACAGATAATCCGGATAATACACCGGCTGGGCGCGTTGTAACAGGACTGGCGGCGCCACCGGGGATGTTTGACCGCAGCCGCAAACCGAGCGTGTCTATTGAACCCGGCGCTGCTGGGATCCCGAACAGGGAATAATCAAATGCCCAGGTGGCATCTTGCAAACTCCCGTTGGCGGTTGGCGCAACGTTGATTGTCCACGCAGCACTATTGTTAACGTTGAAGTTGTCGCTGAACAGCGTTGCGGCCGGGCTCACAAGGGGAGCGCAAAGCAATGGCAGGGCCAAAGCTGCTTTTGCGAGTGGATGGGAATCTGAGTTGAATTTCGCTTTCATGTACGAGCTTTCTACTTTTCCGGTTTGGAACGACATATTTATGTCAAACGCCGCGTAAAACGTCAAGGCTTTTTTGGCAGCGATTTCGCGAGGTAGGTAAATCCGCAACACGCCGAATTCGTCACTCGGTTAGGTCGAGCGGGGAAAGGCTAATCTAACGGAGCAGAGTTTCCCGTTGCGGTGGCTCGGCGAGAAATCGTCTGCCACAGCTACGCTGTGGCGGCTTTGCTGGCAACGACAACTGTCGAGAGACCCTGGGTCGGTAAATACCTATCGAGCGCGCGCAGAAGCGGCGTGAGCAAATTGTAGAGGCGCAATTGCCAGGAGGTGACGTAGCGCTGCTGAAAGATCGTATTGCCGAGCCACCAGGCGAGCACACCCGCTTTGTTGAAGTAGAACTGGCACTCGACCTTCAGGCCCGCCGCGCGCATTTTTTCTTCCAACTCGGCCTTGCCGTACCGCCGGACGTGTCCCAGTTCGCGGTCGAAGCGGCTGTACAGTTTTGGATTGAAAGGAACGAGGAAAACGATCCGGCAGCCCGAAGGCACAGCCTGGTAGAGGCGCTGGAGGACGCTGAAATCATCCTCAACGTGCTCGAGCACATTCAGGCAAACGACTGTATCGGCCTTGAATTCGCCGAGCAGGCTGTAATCGGTCACGTTCGAGAGATCGAGGCGAGCAACCCGAACGTTTGGCAAATGCCCCCAGCGGCGGCGCAAGTCCTCGAGGTAGCTTTCCCGGTTGTCGGTCACGAGAACATTTGCTCCTTGCTTCAGCAACCGGCTGAGATTTCCCCGGCCTGAGCCTAATTCAACGATCCTTGTTCCCAAGTGAGTGCGGATGACGTCGTACATCCAACGATTGAACCTGGGGGCACGCTCGAAGGCGTCGAGGGTTCTTTTGCCGGCATCGGCGTAATTGGGACTGAATCGGTATTTAAAAATGAACCAGAGCGCGGCGACGCCGTCGCGCCAGGAAATTTTTTTGCCATCCTCGTAAGTGCGGCCATCGTAATTGATCGGAACCTCGTAGAGACGCAAACGGTTACGGGCGACTTTGGCGGCAACTTCGGGCTCGATGCCAAAGCGGTTGGATTCGAGCGGAAGGTTGCGCAGGAAATCGGCCACGAACAGCTTGTAACACGTCTCGAGGTCGGTGAGGTTCGTGTCGTTGAGCATGTTCGCCAGCAGGGTAAGGAGCTTGTTGCCGACAGTGTGCCAAAAATAGAGGACCTTTCGCTCTTCGCCAATGAAACGGGAACCGAAAACGACATCGGCGCGTCCGTCCAGAACGGGTTTGAGCAGCCTGGGATAATCGGAGGGGCTGTATTCGAGATCGGCATCCTGGAAAAGGGCGAGGTCCCCGGTCATTTCCTTGATAGCGCGCCGGAGTGCTGCGCCTTTGCCGGCGTTCGCGGACTGCCGAAAGACGCGGACTTCGGGGTGGGCCTGAGTCAGGCCCTGGGCGATCGCCCAACTGCTGTCGGTAGACGCATCGTCAACGATGATGAGTTCGCGCTCCAACCCTGCGGGCAAGGGCGCAGCCAGGACACTGTCAACGCAGGCGACAAGGGTAGGCTCCTCATTGTAAACGGCCATGAGGATGGAAAGCTTCCTGAACTGGCGAGGCTTTGGAATCGAGTCATTACGGGGCGAGCTCGGGGACGGAGCGTCCAAATCCTTGACACCTTTGTCTGGAGAGAGGGCGGGAGCTGCGGTGCCCGATTCGGGGCAGCGTGTCGCGGCCATGGTGCTTTCGGACATATCAGCTTTGGTTTATCTAACTCAAACCTGAAGGCAACTCGCGTGCCATGTTAGCGGCAGTCAAGCCAATCTAAATTATCGGCTCGAACGACTTGGAAACGGTGCGCGTCCAATCGAGGCCTCGGCTGGGCCGCGCTGCGCTGTTTCGAGGCTCTTCAGCGAGGCGAAACGTTGCGGCTCCCTGACGAGCACGACGGCGGTGTCATCGAAGTACACGGCTTTCCATCCGAGGCGCTTGGCAAGCTCTCCAGCACCGACGAGGTTGGCGGGAAGCAACGCAAGATCTGCCTGCTCGAGTGGAAGGATGTTCCGGTCCACAAGCTCACCGTTATACAGCTTCCAATGCTGCTTGATTAAGGCCTGATTATAACAGGTGTCGAGTCGGCCATCAATGGATGGCGAACACTTGGGCAGTTCAAAGATAGTCATATCACCCCAATCGAAAAAGCTGAGCATTTTGCCGTTGAGTTCGTGGGCTCGGATGAATTCGACGGCCGCGGTAGGGTACTTGGCGCGGGGAACCTCCATCATCAACGGATGCTCCTTGTGCAACGCAAGAGCCCCCACGGCAATAACGCAGGCGCTGAGGACCATGAACCGCGGCGCCCATTCTTGCGTCGGCGGGCGGCCCCAAAATTCAACCAATCTCTTGAAATGCTGCGTGAACCTGGCGAGCGCATCGGCCAGGTGCGGTGGTGTCAGCGCCAGCGCCACGAGGGCGAACAACGGCGCATTGCGCACCGAACGTAGCGCTAGCACGGCAAACGCGGCTGTGACAGCCAGTTCCCATAAGACGCGACGGCGGCGCGAAGCGCTCCAGGCGAACACTGCCAGGGCTATCAGGATGAACAGGTTTGCATGATCCCAGCCGAGCGGCGTCGGATTCCATTCTTCGATTTCCGGACGCAACCACAACACACTGCCGACGACCCAGCGCACCATCGTGGCGCCCCAGGGATTGCAAAACAGAGCAGCGATGGCGCCCAAAGCGCCGAGCCACAGGACAACAGTGATACTTCCGCCGCGCGCAACCGGCGACTCCTGCGTTTTCCACGGAAGTTTCACGTCGAACCAGCCAGGAGCATTTTCCAGCGTCGTGGCGGCTGCCGCGACCAGCAACAATCCGATCCCGGCCAAAGCGCCGCCGTGCAGATTGAACCAAACGACAAAAAGCGGCGGCAGCGCCAGAGCCCAGGCCAATCCACCCTGATGGATTCGGCGAAGGATCATCAATTCCAGGACCAGGCTGAGGGCGGTGAAAATTTGAGGCCGGGCGGCGAAGCCGAAGGAGATCTCGACAATCGCGATCGCGCCGACGCCCCAGGTGATAGCGCAAGCCGGCCACTTCAACGACTCGGAACCGAGGCGCAGGCAGAAAAAAAAGGTCAGAGCGCCAACAAGAACTTTGAGCAACAGCAAACCACTGCCTCCCATGAGCAGATGCATCCCGCCGAGCACCAGGTCGGCCGCGTACTCGTGATTGATGAATGGCTGGCCGTGGGCGGTCCACGAGTAAATTTCCTGAAACTGGACGGCCCGGGCACTGAGCATTTGTTGGCCGAAGACCACATGGCCAAACAGGTCGGGGTCAGTAGTGGTTTCAGAGAGCTGATAAATGGCGAGCGCCCAGAGCAGGAGGCAGAGAGCAGGTTTGATAAAGCGATTTGGCGAGCCTGGTTGGGAAGGAGCGGAGCACACCGCCGGCTCGACCGGCAAATCAATAGTGGGAGAGGCCTCGAGTTGGCTGATTCCCGGCAATCCTGTGAAAGCAGCGGTGGTTTGGGGGCCGCGTGAATGCATTTGCTCGACAGAAATAGCAGGTTATGGGCCAGAACGGAGGGGGCCAGGGGGAACTAGGCCGTAGCCATGCAGTTGAAAACCACGGATGAACACGGATGGACACGGATTTTGCTGTGCTTAAGACGTTCTTGGCTCTTCCGAAGGGTTCACCATTCAGTGAGCGTGATGTTCGGTTCGAATTTACACCCGAATGCCGTCTAATCCGTGTGAATCCGTGGTTGAACTGAATTGTTACGGCTAAGAGTAAAAACCACAAGTCGAGGAGGAGGATATGGTGATGATGGCCCTGGTTCTGCTAACAAACAGGAGACCAAAAATGTCCAGACTTAGGCCTCTACTTAGAAATTACCGGCAGGACGTCATGATCATGGCGATCATCGGGAGCTTCGCCGGGCTGCTTCTTTTTTGGAACCTGGGCGGGAAGTATCTCTGGCAGGACGAAGCCGCCACGGGGATCCTGGCCGAAAGGCTTTTGCGCTACGGCAAGCCGATGTCGTACGACGGCACGAACCTCGTGACGATTGATTATTACGCCGCCGAGGATCTGGACACCATCGAGGAACGATCCGCTAATCCTGCAGTGATGATCGACTACTATTCCAGGCGGGGCGATTTCAAGCGAGACATGACCTGGACGTGGCAACCGTGGGGACAATTTATCGTGGCCGCCGCCGCGCTCAAACTGTTTGGCCATGATGCCGCGGGCATGCGACTGCCGTTTGCGCTCGCGAGCCTGTTAACGCTTTGGTTGTTTTACTATCTCGTTCGCCGGCAAACCGGGAGCGTGTTGCTCGCAACCCTGGCCACGGCATTGCTGACCGCCAACTGCTACTGGATTCTGGATGGCAGGCAGTGCCGGTATTATGCCCTCTCCTGCCTCTGTTTTGTTCTTTTGCTGCTGGCTTATGCGCGTTGGCGTCGCGCCGAACGTTACGGCGCGGTTTTGTTCGTCGTGGCGGACTGGTGCTTTTTCCAGGTGGATTATGGAAGCGTGCTGCCGATTTCCCTCGTGCTCTTCGCTTATACGCTACTGACCGATTCAAAGCGCCGCAGGGAAACGTTCTACGCCGGAACCGCGTTCGCGGCCAGCATCGCTCCTTTCTTCTTCTACTACGGAATGAACGCCCGATTGGCCATCCGTTCGATGCCTCTAAACGAGCTTTTCTGGAGCCACTTCTTCAATCTGAACCAATATATCCTTCCGGTCGTGGTAATGCTGGCGGCCGTCCTTTTACTGAAGCTGGCCGGGAGCCGTGTCCGGGAGGAAGAGAGGCACCTTGTGTCCATCGCATTGTGGCTGGTCCCGGCGATGCTTTTTTGGCTAACGATGGTGACGCCGACGGTTTTCCTTCGTTACTGTATGGTGATTGCGCCAGTCGGCGCATTTCTGATCGCGTGGACATTCGTCCGCGGCAGCGAATGGCTCTGGCCCGAACGCAACGCTCTTTGCGCCACGGCGGCTTGCGCGTTTTCGCTGTTCATAGCGGTCTCTCCCTGGGCCAGCAAGCCCGCTGGATGGTTGGTTCCGAAACTCTACCGCGGTGAGACGGGCACAGTGGTCCGGGCAGAATTGTCGCGGCTCTATACTGAGGTCTTCGGCCACGAACCCGATCCGAACCGGCTGTTGGTCGAGTGGCTTAAGGCCAACGCCGCCCCAACCGACGAGATCATGATTAACTACGAGGAACTGCCCCTCGTATTCTATTTGCCAAATCCCATTCGGGGCGGCATTGGCGCTTTCCGTGTTCGCGACAACGCCAAAACCGCTCCCCGGTTCGCAATCTTGCGCCCTTCGGTTTGGTTTGTTTTCTGGCCCACATACGAACACGAGGTTAAACAATTCCGTTGGGAGACGTTGAATGTGAACATCCCTGACGTCGTTTGGGGAAACAATCCCGACCCTAATGCCCACACCCGGGACCCGGTGAAGCCCAGGAACGTTTTCATCGCACGGAGAGTAGATGAGGAGGTGGCGACGACTGGGACAAAATAAATATGTCGATTACTTGTGAGCTGGCAGACCGCAAGCTCTAGTCATCCTGACGGGCAGATCAAATCTCATCTTCTGCGCTTTTACATCACAGAAGACATCACCGAGGCCGACAACCAGGCCAATTACGGTCTAACCCCAAACTTTATTTCGACGAGGGCATGGCACGTGCTTCACAATCGTGCTGTGCCGAACTCTTTTGTACACGTGTGACGCGCTATGGAACGGCGCGATTTGCGATATTCATTGCTGTGTGCGACCGCGCTGGTGACGGCGATGGGTTTGACAACCCCGGTGGCCGAATCGGGAGTGAATGACGATTGGTCTTACACCAAAACGGCTTGGGATCTGGCCCAAACAGGGCGGCTGGTTTATAACGGTTGGTCCCAGGCGATGGTCGGAGCGCAGGCGTATTGGGGAGCGCTGTTCATAAAGCTGTTTGGGTTCTCCTTTCTGACCGTGCGGCTGTCCACCGCACCGCTGGCACTGGGTTGCTGTCTGCTGACATACGCCTTGCACCGCAGGGCGAAACTGCCGCCCGCTCTGGCAGCATTTGGAACGCTGACATTGTGCCTGTCGCCGATTTTCATCTCG
>Ga0193692_1000380_pt1 | contig 11193 bp, 4 predicted proteins | sample L3a1metaG_FD_144917 | JGI IMG/M metagenome (GOLD analysis project Ga0193692, IMG submission 144917) | Soil microbial communities from a riparian zone of the East river system, Colorado, United States - L3a1 | ecosystem: Environmental > Terrestrial > Soil > Riparian zone | place: USA: East River... | reverse complement strand
CAGCTCCGACATCACATTCGGTCTTTCCCTGGATCAGCTGATCACCACCACGGTTGGCCAGTCACAATCGGGCGGGCTGGCGGCGCTTGCGCTGAACGAACTGACTTCCTCGACGAATTCTGCCTTTGAGATTGAACTTCACAATTATGGCACGACGAATGTGTCCCTGGGTGGCCTCGTACTCGCCCGGCTGGGAGGGGCTAATCGCGAATATGTCTTCCCTTCCTTAACGTTGCCGCCGGGTGCCTACATGGACCTCAACAAGACTGACCTTGGCTTCGGCGCTGATTCTGGTGACAAACTCGTTCTTTACTCGGCGGATCGTGGCACCGTCCTCGATACTGTTGTCGCAAAAAAGGCGCCGCGTGGACGGCATCCGGATGGCACGGGCGAATGGCTTGTGACCGATCATCCCACCTTCGGAGCAGCCAACAGCTTCGCCTTGCACGACGAAATCGTGATCAACGAAATCATGTACGATCATCGTCCCGTTCCCGCCACACCGGCGCAGTTTGCGACGAACCTGCTTGTCTCCATTACGAATACGTGGAGATACAACCAGCAAGGCTCGCAGCCGGCGCTCAATTGGCAGGATCCATCGTATAACGATGGTGCCTGGTCGTCAGGCCGCGCGTTGTTCTACAACACGGCTTCGGCGTTGCCCGCAACCAAGAACACGCAGATTCCCCTGACCAACTCTTCGGGTGGTCGGCTCGTTACCTGGTATTTCCGAAGCCAATTCGTGTTTAACGGCAGTTTCGCCGGTTTGCAGCTGGCTCTTCACCCGATTATCGATGATGGCGCCATATTCTATCTGAACGGTGTCGAAATTTACCGACTGAACATGGCCGATGGGCCGGTCGGATATACAAACCTGGCCGCCTTAAGTGTGGCCACAGCCGCCTATACCGGACCTTTTGCTGTCCCGACCAATCGGCTCGTGCTCGGCACCAACGTGCTCGCAGTCGAGGTTCACCAATTTACCACCAATGCGCTCGGCGCGGATGTTGTCTTCGGCACGGAATTTTATGCGACCGCCCAAACGAGTCCGCCGCTGCCTTTCCGCGATTCACCCGAAGCATGGCTCGAACTTTACAACCGGAGCGGCAACGCCGTCGATTTGACCGGGTGGGAGCTGGATGGCGGGATCAGCTACTCGTTCCCAAGCAACAAAGTGATTCCGGCGGGCGGATATATTCTGGTCGCGAAGGACGTCGCCTATATGCAGGGACTTTATCCATCGCTGGAATTTCTTGGACCGTTCGGCGGGAACCTTTCGCATCAGGACGACGAAATCATTTTGAAGGATCCCAGCGGCAACCCTGCCAATCGCGTGCACTATTATTCCGGTGGACGCTGGCCTGAAATGGCGCATGCGGGAGGTTCGAGCCTCGAACTGCGTGATCCGCGGTCGGACAATTCGAAGGCTGAGGCCTGGCAAGCGAGCGATGAAGCCGCTAAATCGCAATGGGCGACCTACACCTATCGAGCAACGGCCTCGACTGAACCGGCCGCCAGTCCGTCGAATTGGCGAGACTTTGACTTTGGGCTGCTCACAGCCGGCGAAGTGCTTCTCGATGATTTCAGCGTCATCGATCTCTCGAATTCAACGCAGCTCTTGCAAAACGGCTCATTCGAGAATGGCGCAACGACCTGGCGAATTGTGGGAAACCACAAAGGCCGCGTTGAGATCGATCCAGTCAACCCCAACAATCACGTTCTCCATTTGATTACAAGCGGCCCGACCGAACACATGCACAACCATGTGGAAACGACGCTTACGAATAATCTTTCGGTAGTAAATGGCCGCGAGTACCAGATTTCCTTCCGCGCTAAATGGCTGACTGGTTCGCGCGACCTGCATACGCGCCTTTATTTCAATCGGGCGCCTGCCGTGACGGCATTAGCGGTTCCAGCGCTAAATGGCACACCGGGCGCGCGCAACTCGCGCTATGCTGCCAATGTCGGGCCGACCTACGAGGGCTTCCGCCATAGCCCGGTGGTTCCGAATGCCAGCCAACCAGTCAATGTTTCCGTTTCGGCGCGGGACCCTGACGGCGTGGCGAGCATGATTCTTTGGTGGTCTGCCAACGGCGGCACATGGAACCAGGCACCGATGACGCTCAGCAATGGCTTGTTTGCGGCCAATGTGCCGGGGAACGCGGCCGCCACGCTGGTACATTTCTATGTGGAAGGAATCGATACTTTGGGCGCGCACTCGACCTATCCGCGCGACGGAACGAATGCCCGCGCGTTGTTCCGAGTAAACGATAACCAGGCCATCTTCGATCGGCTTCATAACATTCGCATCCTGACCACTTCGGCCGATGCCGACTTCATGCATGCCGCAACGAATGTGATGAGCAACGACATTCTTGGCTGCACGGTCATTTATGACGAACGGCAGGTGTTCTATAATGTCGGCGTCCATTTGCAGGGGAGCGAGCGTGGGCGCAATGACAGTTCGCGCGTTGGTTTCACGATGCAATTCGATCCGGACAACCTTTTTCGGGGCGTCCACGAGGCAATCAGTCTCGATAAATCCGGCGGCTACGCCGGACGGGGAGGGAAGCATGATGAAATCCTCCTTAAGCATATGATCAATCACGCGGGCGGGATGCCCGGAATGTACGACGACATCGCGCACACGATTGCTCCGCGCAGTTCCGAGAACGGCACCGGGCTGTTGATCATGGCCAAGTACGGGGACGTCTACCTCGATTCACAATATAAAAACGGGGGCGATGGAAATCTGTTCAAACTCGAGCTGATCTATTTCCCGACGTCGACTCTCGATGGAACTCCGCAAGGTCTGAAAATGCCGCAGCCGGACGATGTGCTTGGCACCGACATCCAGGACCTCGGCAATAACAAGGAAGCCTATCGCTGGACGTTTTTGAATGAGAACAATCATCTGCGCGATGATTACAGCGGGATTATGAATGTGGCGAAGACCTTCAGTTTTTCAGGGGCCGCGTTGGATGACGCCTCGAAACAGACACTCGACGTCGATGAGTGGATGCGCGTCTTCGCCTTTCTACAGATCGGTGGTGTGGCAGACACCTACGGGGTGAGCTTGCCGCACAATTTCATGATCTACATTCGTCCCGAAGATCAAAAAGGCATGGCTTTCCCATGGGATATGGATTTCGCCTACTACAATGCGACTTCTGCTTCCATCTATCCTGGCGCCAATGTCGCCAAACTGCTCACGATTCCGGCGAACCAGCGCATCTATCTGGGCCATCTCCTCGATCTAATCACGACCACCTGCAATACGACTTACGTTTCGCAATGGGCGAACCGTTATGGTGCTGTTGTCGGCCAGAATTGGAGCGGTATTACCACCTATATTGGCGATCGCGCGACTTTTATTCTCGGCCAGTTGCCAATGCAAATTCCGTTCAGCATCACCAGCAACAACGGAAATAATTTTTCTACGAACAACAACCTCGCGGTTCTTTCGGGCGTGGCTCCGATCCAGGTCAAGACGATCGAGATTAATGGGATCAGCTATCCGATTACCTGGACCAGCGTGAGCAATTGGACCGTGCGTGTTCCAATCGGGACCGGTGCAAATCTCCTCACCGTGCGCGGCATCGATAATTACGGCAACCCAGTGAGCGGCGCGGTGGATACAATTACCGTCACGGACACGACACCTGTGCCGGCTCCAAACGGATTCGTTATCATCAACGAAATCATGTATCACTCCGCCGTGGAGGACGCTGGGTTCGTCGAGATTCATAACATTCATCCAACTGTCACGTTCGATCTCTCGAATTGGCGGCTCGATGGCGCGGATTTCACCTTTCCCGAGGGATCGATTATTTTGCCGGGCGGATTCCTCGTCGCCGCCAGTGACGTGAATGTCTTCGCCAGCACCTACGGAAGCGGGATTCCAGTCGCGGGCCAGTATCTCGGAAATCTGCAGAACAGCGGCGAAACGCTGAAACTGGTCCGCCCGGTCAGCACGAACGTGGAGGAGGTAATTGATATTGTCCGTTATGACGACCAGGTGCCCTGGCCGACTGGTGCCGACGGTCTCGGTTCTTCCCTGCAGTTGATTGATCCTGCACAGAGCAACTATTCCCCCGCGAACTGGGCTGCGGTGGGATACACCCCGGGACGAACCAATTCGGTACGGGCGACATTGCCGGCATTCCCTTCTGTGGCCATTAATGAATTGCTTTCGGTAAACACAAATGGAATCAGCGATAATTTTGGCCAGCGAGAGCCGTGGATTGAATTGTTCAACAGCGGTTCATCGCCGATTAGCCTTGATGGGCTCTACCTCACCGACAATTTCTCCAACGTGACGCAGTGGGCGTTTCCGGCGGGAAGTTCGATCGGGCCAAAGCAGTTCGCCGTCATTTGGGCAGATGGCGAACCAGAGCAAAGCACTCCGTCTGCTTTCCACACCAGTTTTCGGCTGTCTGGCACGGGCGGTTCCATCGCGCTCGCGCGCAACATCAGCGGCACGCCTGAAGTGCTGGACTACATCAATTACGGCGCACTCAGCGTGAATCATTCCTTCGGTTCGTGGCCCGACGGTGACCCGGCTGAGCGTCAGCTCTTCTTTTATGTGACGCCGGGCGCTTCGAACAATCCAGCCGCGCCGCCGTTGCCGGTCGTCATTAATGAATGGATGGCCGACAACTCCGCGCCTGGCGGCTTTGCGCAATCCACCGGCCTTTATCGCGATTGGTTCGAACTCTACAATCCCAACACGAACGCCGTTGACCTATCCGGCTACTTCCTCAGCGACACGCTCACGCAGCCGGACAAGTGGCGGATTCCAAACAATACTTTCATTTCGGGTCGCAGCTTTCTCCTCGTCTGGGCCGACAATGACACTTCGTTGAACGCCTCCGACACGAACGGAGATTTGCACGCGAATTTCCAGCTAAGTGCCGGCGGTGAGGCTATTGGCTTGTTTGCTCCCGACGGCACGCAGCAGGCTGCCGTTACTTTCGGTCCGCAAATTCAAAATGTGAGCCAGGGATTATTCCCCGATGGGAACACAAATGGAATATATCTGATGACCAATTTCACGCCACGCGTTGCCAATGCGCTTGCGCCGCCAGCCCCGCCCCATATCCAACAGATCGCCATCAATTCAGGTGGCGTAGTGGAATTCACTTTCAGCGTTAGTCCCGGAGCAAGATATCAGATTGAATTTCGGAATGATCTTGGCTCAGGAAACTGGCTTCCGCTTGGCGCTCCGCAGACCGCCGCGAGCGCTCAGGTCACATACTCCGAGAACGTGGGCGCCAACGGTCAGCGCTTTTATCGCGTTATTCCCTCGAACTGAGCGGCTGGTTACGGCAATTCCTGGATCGTGATATCCTTGTACCACGCTTCGCTTGGCGGGCCGGCGTGAATCTGCACTGCGATCACACCGTAGTCTTCGACTGTGGGATCGGTTTCAGTGTAATCAACGGTCTGCTTGCCATTAATCGCCAGGACGATGTGTTTGCCTTCGCAACGAATCGTGTATTCGTTCCAGTCGTCGCGTTTGAGCACCTTGTTCACTTCATCGATGTTTGATTTCGCGAGCACTTTGTTGCGGCGCGATTCGTCATAGATGCAACCCCACCACGCCGGATCTCCCATGTCGGCCTGGTAACCGCTCACTTCATGATTGTTCGGAATGCGCTTCGTGCGGAACTGCACGCCCGCGTTCGCTTGCGGCCCGCCGAGCAACTTGAATTTCAGGCGCAGGACGAAGTTCGTATAGTTTCGGGTTGTGCAGAGGAATTCGTTGCGGGGGATCTTGGCATCCATCGTTCCGGCGACAATCGCTCCCTTCTCGATGCGAAAGCTTTTGTTGGTATCGCCCTCCCAGCCTTTGAAGGTTTTGCCATCGAACAGCGAGACGTTGCGGGCGCGGCCGGCTGCGATCGAACTGCAGCAAGCAGCGACAATGCAGAAAGTAATGAGGAAAGTGCGTTTCATATGCTCGAGTTCTAGCGCTGCATGATTCGCGTGTCCAGCGGCGAAGTTGCCCGGCGCGCGACTGGCTTATTTCTGTTCCACGAATCCGGTGCGCCGCAGCAACTCCTGAAGCTCTGCTTCCGAAGCATCGATCTTTCGCGCATTGCTGAGAAGATCGTCCGCGCGGACCGGAAACCAATTCTGCCGTGCTGCATCGGTAAATCCGCCCAGGTCGATGGGCTCGATGACTTCACGCAATTCCTCCAGTAATTGTTCCCGTTGAAGCGGCGGAAGCGGCACGTTCAACGCGAACGTTAATGCTTTGCGTGCCCTACCCCCAAAATCCTTATCGCGGTGAAGCAGGAAGCCGCGGCTCGGTCGGCCCAGTCTTCGCAACGTCTCGCTATAAACTGCGGCTGCGAAGTAGAGCAACCCGATCGCCGAAAAGACTTCGAAATCTCCCATGTGCGCGTAAAGCGCCGAGACGATCAATGCCGTCAAATCGAGCTCTTCGAGGGTTTCCCTCGAGTACTCCGCTATTCTCGCCTCCGCGCGCGATCGGTTATTCAAACCAACCGTCTCAGCGAGCCGCTCGATTCCGAGCAGATTGAGCGCGATCCCTGTCGAGAGCAACGGATCCACAAAACCGGCTGTATGTGGCAGCATCACCCATGGGCCAACCGAAACGCGGCTGGTCCGCCATGAAAGTTTTGGAGCATGGACAAAGCGCTGCACAGCCTTCGCGGATGCGAACTGTTCGCGCACCGAAGGCAGCGACGATAATAGCTGTTCCCAGGCTTTCTCCCCCCGGGCAAAATCAAAACGGTCGGCGATCTCAGTCGTAGCGGCAACACCGGCACTCGTGATCCCGTTGTTGAAGCGCAGCACCCAAATCCAGCCACCAGGAAAGACGTGATGCACAGCAGCATCATCGACGGGGTAGGGGGCCCCGTCTTTGGGCGGCTGAATTTCTTCGAATGGACGAACTCCTTCGAAATGGTTGTAGAGCCCTTGTGTTGGCGGCAACGTCGGAAAGGTCCCTGCAGGAATCTTGAGGGTCGACTGAAGGAAGCCTCCCGGACCGCTTGCATCGATGAGGTAACGCACCTTCAGGCGGATCGGTTTGCCTTCGCGAACCCCGCTTAAGGCCACCGTGTCACCGCTGAACGCTGGCGGTTCCAGTTGTGTTTGGTCGAGATACTCGACTCCTTCACGAATCGCTTCGTTCACCAGGAACTCGTCGAACGATGGGCGGTACCAATGTGTGTCGGCGATTTCATTTCGCGGGCTGGCAGCGACGAGCAGTTCGTTCGTGTGGCGCCGCTGCTCTTGCCATGCTTCACCAGGATGATGGTGAAAAAAGCTGAAGCCTCTTTTCAATCCGCACGGCAGTTGCGGATGCTCACGTTGCCACGAACCCCACTTGGTCAGGGCTCTAAGACGCGGCAAATCCCATCGTCGGATGAGATCCTCCAGCACGAGATTAGCGATAGGCGTGGAGGATTCGCCGATCGCAAAGCGCGGATGCTTCCCTTTTTCAATCAGGAGGACTTTTTTGTCGAGCCGGGTGGCGATCAGCGCCATTAACGAACCTCCAAAGCCCGAACCGACAATACCGATATCAAAATCAACAGCCATTAGTGCCTATCAGCGCAGCGCGTGCAATCGACTCGCGGCAGAATCTCCTGTCCGAGATTCATCTCTTTCAGCCGGCTTTTGCGCCGACGAAAGCAATCAGAACAGTCAGAGAATTGTTCCAAGTCCCAGAGATCAACGAAAACACGCCCCTTCTTCAAGCCAAGCGCTTCATCGAAGCATTCTTCAATAAGAGAGAGTTTCGGCGGTGTGAACCGGCCCTCGCGGGCGAGCACATCAAGGGCGCCATTTCCCAGCCGCGTCGGAATGAGCGAAATGACCGTCGATCCGCAGTTGAATGAAAACTCGACCGAATGGCGTGACCATTTCGCGACCTCTTCGTCGGTTTGAAACGGCGGCTTGATCAACAGAAACGTCCGTAGGGCAATGTCGTGCTCGCGCAGGAATTCCGCTGCGTTTGCGAAATCTTCCACCGTAATCCCCTTGTTCAAACGCGCGAGTGTTTCCGGATCTGCTGTCTCGAGGCCCATTGCCACTTCGAGCTTACCGCGAAGCAATTCACGAAACTGCAAGATCTGCGGCCCGATCAAGGAGGGATGGCTTTCAACAATCACACGATCGAAAGCATGCAGCCTTTCCGCAATCTCGGGCCAATCATCCGGCGGAATCGCGGCGCGATCAAAAAAACTTCCGCTGTTGTAGAGCTTTATCTGCGATGCCGCCGGAAGTTGGGAAAGGGCGAAATCGATCTGCTTTGGGATGGCTCCGCGCGGAACCGTTGTATCGATGGTGTTTTTCCACAAGTCGCACATCACGCAATGCCACGGACATTCGCGATTGGTCAGAAAGATGGTGCTGACATCCACGATGGCTCCATTTTCCGAGCGTTCCTGTTCCCTAAGGAACGCGTAGGGGCGCGTGGGATCGACGCGGTTCTTCGGACCCCGCTGGCTGATCACCCATTCGGGACTGCCTGGTGGAAATGCCGTCGTCAATGGGACTATTCGTAAAGGGAAAGAAACTGTTTCCGAAGTTCCAGCTCGCGCGCAGGCACACGCTTGCGCAACGATGTGGCAGGAAGCGCGCCGTGTTGAAACCGTCGCTTGCTGAACACGGGCATTTTCATTCCGGTGAGTTGCTCTACGCCCTGGCCCACGACTTCGCCTTTCAGCTGATAGAGCCGTTCGACGTTATAGTCGGTCAATTCAATGAACGGGATTCCTTCGGCCACTTCAATGACGCTCGGGCGCGTGAATGGGCTAAAACCTTCGAATCCAAAATGGCGTCCAGGCGCGTAGGTCCGCGCATACGATCGGCTCAAGCCACCGCTGTAGGTGAGGGAATGTTTAATGCGGCCAACTCCCCAACCTTCCTGGTAAAGCATTTGATTGTGGACGACGCTTCGAATGGTTAGTTCGGGATTCTCTTCAATCGGGTAGTCTTTCAGATTCTCGTCGCCGCCATCGCCATCGGCGAGATAGCGCCAATCCGGATAGCGTTTTCTAATTCCACGGCATAATGCCATGCCCATCATCGCCGCTTCGATATCGAGCAATTTATAATCTTCAACTACGCGAACCGTTTCGTCGGCATCGAGCGAGTTAACGTCTGCTTCGATTTCTTCGAGGAACATTCCGAGGCCCACGTGCCCCAGGAACTCACGCGCCTGTGCGATGTCCGATCCGTTGCCTGCGTTCAGCGTGAACGCCTTCAGGCGCGCCGGGGACATCCCGAGTTTTTGCAGCACGTGATAGGTCGTCAGAAAAACGGCTCCGCTATCGATCCCACCGGAAAAGGAAACACCGATCGGTTCGTGCGTCGGGACGGCCTTGAGCCACTTCGCGATTTCATCTGCTAATGCGCCGATATACCGCTTTCCGATTTCTCGAGTGTCGGTCGAAAGCACATTTCGTTTCGGATCGAAGTAGCGTGTGTATGTCGGATCAGGGTCCGGACAGCCGATCAGTTGGATTTCCACAATGTAATGAGCCGGGACCATCCGCGTATAGCTGGGATGGAATTGATCGGCCAATCCTTGCGTCCGAAGCCACTGATGAATCGCATCGATACGCTCCGCCACAACCAGCGCGGGTCCTTCTGCCCGTTTCGCGAGGAAATAGCGCATCGGCCGATCCAGTGAGCGGGCCATTTTCACCGTTTTGCCTTGGCGCGCAATCAACGCAAAAGATCCTTCGATTTCGCGAACCGCCTTCGCTTCACCGCGCAGGACGCGTTCGCGCGCCTGCTCGGGCGACATATTATAGATCTGATTGGCGGTCGGGGGGATGAGGTCAACCAGCTGTTCAATATAGTGGTCCATAAGGCAAGTTCGTTTGTCGTATTGTGGCATGAGCGGCGGAAAAGCCAATATCTGGATGAGGAGCAATATTCTGAGTTCCTCTTCAAATCGCCGTTCATTAATTCCCGACAGATTTGACCCTATACACACGGCGGATGTGTTGAACCTAATCTTGCCGCTCTTGCGCCAGTTTGGGAGGGACAAGCTCGCCGCGAAATCGCAATACTATGAAACCAAGAAGCACTTTTCCTCTACCCTTCCCAATGGTCGTTCTCTCGATTTTTTGTTCGATGAACTGCGGGGCACAAATCAATAGCTGGACAAAAACGACCAGTGGATATTGGGAAGAGCCCTTCTGGTCCCTCGGAGTCCTGCCCTCATCGACGCAATCGGGTTTAGTGTTCGACAATCCCGGATTCAAGGCCCTCGCGATCGGCTCGAGCACAGTGAGCAGTCATCCCGAGTCGCTGACGAACAATAATCTCACGGTGTCATCTCCGGCCGGATCACTAAATACTCTCTTGTTAAACTACCCCGGATTGGCAACGCCATTGCAGGTGACGGACACGTTCTACCTTGGAAGCAATGCGCGGCTGGTAAGTTTTCACGGCGGGTTGAGGGTAGACACCTTTTTGATCGATGGCGTCGCAATTCAAGCGGAACTCGCAGAGACATTTGCCCATCATGCGACACTTGGACAGACCGCACCGGCGAGCTATACGATGACCAACGGCCTGTTCGCAGGGGACGTTCTGCAAATTGGCGCCGGTGCCTCCGGCGCGTTTAGCCAATATGGAGGACGAAACACAGTCGTGGACACATTCTTGCGGGCGAATGGATCGATCTACGATCTGTATGCCGGCGTGCTGACAGGAAGATCGCTTGCCGTTAGCTACGATGACTTCTCCTCGCCTCCCTCCGGCGGCAGTTCCCGTGTTAACCAATGGGGAGGAAGCGTTCAAATGACAGGCTCGATCTCCGTTGGGGGCAGCCTTGATTCAGGCTCGTACTATCTGGCTAATGGCGACTTGAGTGCTGGAAACCTGCGAGTCGGCGCAAGTCATAACTTCGGATCCTTTTACCAGGCGAGTGGCACAAACAGGTGCATCACTTTGAACGTCGGAGCCGGACGCTCGGGTTCCGGTAGCTATTTCCTCACGAACGGAATAGTAATCGTCACGAACTATCTTTCGATTGCCGGGAACGATCCCAGTAGTAGTGGCACTTTTTCTCAGTACGGAGGGGCATTGATCAGTGACGGCATCTCCATTTCGGGCTTTTACGATGATTACGATTCGCCCGGTTTCGGCGGGTACGTCCTTGTTTCGGGAATGGTCGTCTCGCGCAACCTGACATTGGGA
>Ga0193692_1000379_pt1 | contig 11198 bp, 7 predicted proteins | sample L3a1metaG_FD_144917 | JGI IMG/M metagenome (GOLD analysis project Ga0193692, IMG submission 144917) | Soil microbial communities from a riparian zone of the East river system, Colorado, United States - L3a1 | ecosystem: Environmental > Terrestrial > Soil > Riparian zone | place: USA: East River... | reverse complement strand
TAAGAAAGGGAAAAAAGAAAGAAGTTATTCAACATATAATTTTAAAAGAAGAAATTAAAACAACAAAGGTCCAGGTGAAATTCTGATAACGAGATCAGGAGAGATCCGAAACCGAAATTAAAAATCGAAAATCGCATGTGTTATGTCAAGTATTAACCTGATAGATGCATTCCAGGAATTTAAGGATGCAGAAAATATTGATCGCCCCACGATGATGAAAGTGGTAGAGGATGTTTTCAAAACCTTGCTGCGCAAAAAATTCGGCAGTGATGAAAACTTCGACGTAATTGTAAACGCGGAAAAAGGCGACCTTGAAATTATGCGCCGCCGCACCATTGTGGAAGATGGGCAGGTAAATGATCCGCTGGCAGAAGTTGCCTACAGCGACGCTGTGAAAATAGAACCCGATTTTGAAGTGGGTGAAGAATTGTTTGAGCCGATCGATCTTTATGATTTCGGCCGTCGTGCAATTCTTGCTGCCAAGCAAACGCTTGCAAGCCGTATCAGCGATCTTAAGAAAAATTCCCTGGCTAAAAAATACAGCGAAAGAATCGGGGAGATCATCAGTGCAGAAGTTTACCAGGTTTGGAAAAAAGAAATTTTGTTGTTGGATGAAGAAGGCAATGAACTGATTCTTCCAAAAAGTGAGCAAATACCACAGGATTACTTCAAAAAGGGTGAATCTATCCGCGCCGTTGTTAAGAAAGTGGATATGAGAAATAACACCCCGGTAATTATACTTTCGAGAACTTCGCCAGACTTTCTTGCCAAATTACTGGAAATTGAAGTGCCTGAAATTTTTGATGGTCTTATTGTCATCAAAAAAATTGTTCGTGATCCGGGTGAAAGAGCTAAGGTAGCTGTTGAATCTTTTGATGATCGTATTGATCCGGTTGGAGCGTGTGTGGGAATGAAGGGTAGCCGTATTCACGGTATTGTTCGTGAACTGAAGAACGAGAACATCGATGTGATCAATTATACAAACAATACCCAGTTATTGATCCAAAGATCATTGACACCTGCCAAGATCACAAGTATGGAACTTGACCAGGATAACAAACATGCGAATGTTTATTTAAAACCAGACCAGGTTTCATTGGCTATCGGCCGCCGTGGAGTGAATATTAAACTGGCAAGTGAGCTTACGGGATATGAACTTGATGTGTATCGTGATGATGAAGGTGTAGAGGAGGAATTTGATATCGATCTTGATGAATTTAGTGATGAGATAGAAACATGGGTGATCGATGAATTAAAACGCATCGGTTGTGATACAGGAAGAAGTGTATTGAACCTGACAGCGGCAGAGTTGGAACGTCGTACCGATCTGGAAAAAGAAACAATTGAAGAAGTAAGAAAAGTTTTACAGGCAGAATTCCAGAAAGAATAAAACAGGAAGTGGTGAGTAGTGAATAGTGAGTTAATACTCACAACTGGCAACTCACTACTCACGAAAAAGCTGAATAGAATTACAGAACGTAGAAGAGTGCGAATCTTCCACTGGAAGATTCGAAAGCAACATAAGACGAGCAGAGATATATAGTTGATAACATAAAAAAACTTAATGGCAGAAATAGCAACACCGCGATTAATGGCCGCAGCCAAGGAATTCAACATCGGTAAAGACACCCTTGTTGATTTTTTGACGGGCAAAGGATTTAGTAAAGATGATCTGAAGCCGACCTCGAAGCTTTCGGAAGATATGTATCGTGCCCTGCAACAAGAGTTTCAGAGTGATAAAGTGGCAAAGTTAAAGAGTGACCTGATCGATCTGCCTAAAGGAGTTGCAGCTGATTTGAAGAAAAAGAAAGACGAAGAAGAAATTATTTTCAAAAAAGACAAAGAAGAAAAGAAGCCGGTAAAAAAAGAAGAACCAAAAGAAGAAGCACCTGCGCCACCACCGCCAGTTGTTGTTGAGCAACCCGTTGTAGTAGTGGAACCGGAACATGTAAAAGCAGAAATACCTGAGCTGGAACATCCCAGGGTGATCGATAAAATTGATCTTTCAACAATTGATTCTTCAACAAGACCTAAAAAGGAAGCAAAGAAAAAAGAAGGAAAGGTAGAAGAAAAAGCAGAAGAGAAAGAAGAAAAGAAACCAGCGAAAAAGAAAAGCAAGAAAGAAGAAACAATAGAGCAGCCGGTTGAGGAAGTAAAACAAGAAATAATTGTTCCTGAGGAGAAAGTAGAAGAAGCACCACCGGTTATCGAAAATATAAAGGCAGACAAATTAGAAGGACCAAAGATCCTTGGAAAAATTGATCTGCCAGTTGAAAACGATACTCGTCCGAAACATGATGAGAAGCATAAACGCAAACGTATCCCGATCGCGAAGAAGGAAGTGAAAAGAGAAGATGCGATAAAAGATAAAGATAGAAGAGAAGATAGATTCAAAAGAGATGATCGTCGTGGTGGACCAGGCGGCGGACCTGGTCGTGGCGGACCAGGCGGCGGTGGACCAAGTGGCGGACCAGGTCGTAGCGGCCCCGGACAAGGTGCTGGCGGTGGTCGAAGAGATATAAGACCTCGGGAAGACAAAGTAATTGACGAAAAAGAAATACAGGAAAAAATTCGGGAAACACAAGCTAAGCTTGCCGGTGCTGGTGGGAGAGGTAAAAGTTTAAAAGCAAAATATCGCAAAGCCAAACGTGAAGAGGCGGCTGAAGCTGCGGGGGATAGTGATGATGGCAATAAGCTGCAGTTAACTGAATTCATAAGTGTAAGTGAACTGGCTAACCTGATGGACGTGAATTTTACTGATGTTATCAGTAAGTGTATGGGCCTCGGCATCATGGTTTCAATCAATCAAAGACTCGATGCTGAAGTAATAGAACTCGTGGCAAGTGAATTCGGATTTGATGTTGAGTTCATTGATATGGAAAAGCAAATGGAGATGGAGGACATAGGTGAAGAAGATGATGAGGATGATGAATTACAATCCCGTTCGCCAATTGTTACTATCATGGGTCACGTTGACCATGGTAAAACTTCTTTGTTGGATTACATTAGAAGAGCGAATGTGGTAGCCGGTGAAGCGGGTGGTATTACACAACACATCGGCGCTTACCAGGTAGAACTTCCTAATGGAAAAGAAATTACTTTTCTTGATACACCCGGTCACGAAGCATTTACTGCAATGCGTGCCCGTGGCGCCAAGGTTACTGATATTGCTGTGATCGTAATTGCAGCTGATGATGCAGTGATGCCGCAAACAAAAGAAGCGATCAGCCATGCGCAGGCAGCCGGTGTGCCAATGATCTTTGCCATAAATAAAATTGATAGAGATGGCTCAAACCCTCAGAAAATTTATGAGCAGCTTTCACAAATGAACTTACTCGTAGAAGCATGGGGTGGTAAATTTCAGAGCCAGGAAATTTCTGCAAAGAAAGGTTTGAATGTAGATCAGCTTTTAGAAAAAATATTATTGGAGGCAGAATTGCTTGACTTAAAAGCAAATCCTGATCGTGAAGCAAGTGGAACTATTATCGAAGCAACATTAGATAAAGGACGTGGGTATGTAGCAACTGTTCTTGTTCAAAATGGTACCTTGAAAGGTGGAGATCTAGTGGTAAGTGGTCAGCATTTTGGAAGAGTGAAAGCAATGTTCAATGAAAGAAATAAGAAGAAGGAGGAAGCACCGCCATCAGCACCTGTATTGATCCTTGGTTTGAACGGTGCTCCGCAAGCGGGTGAAAAATTCAAAGTTTATGAAGATGAAGCGGAAGCAAAAGAAATCGCTTATCGCCGTGCACAGATCCTTCGTGAGCAAGGTATCCGAACCAAAAAACATATTACACTTGATGAGATCGGTCGTCGTTTAGCCCTTGGTAATTTCAAAGAACTAAATGTAATTATCAAAGGTGATGTGGATGGTTCCGTGGAAGCATTAAGTGACAGCTTACAGAAATTAAGTACACAGGAAATTGTTGTACGGGTAATTCATAAAGGTGTTGGACAAATCACCGAAAGTGATGTAACACTTGCCAATGCATCTGATGCGATCATCATTGGTTTTAATGTTCGTCCTTCACAGCAGGCAGCAAGACTTGCAGAAAACGAAGCCATCGAAATAAAGATGTATTCCATCATTTACAAAGTAATTGATGAAATAAAGATGGCAATGGAAGGAATGTTGGAACCAACGATACAGGAAAAGATCGTTGCCAACGTGGAGATAAGAGAAGTATTTAAGTTTGATAAAGTGATCGTAGCAGGTTGTTATGTTCGTGATGGAAAAATAAAGAGAGATTCTAAAGTTCGTCTTATCAGGGATGGTATCGTTACCTATCCAACTGGTGAAGGATCCTATGCGGAATTAACATCCTTAAAGAGATTTAAAGATGATGTAAAAGAAGTACAGGCAGGCATGGAATGTGGATTAATGATAAAAAATTATAATGACATAAAAGTCGGGGATGTGGTGGAAGCATTTGAGGAAGAAGAAGTGAAGAGAACTTTATAAGGTACAAGGCATAAGGACCAAGATTAAAGCGATTCTCCTTGTGGCCTTCATCTTGAAACTTTTGTTAATAAACACGGCCCGCTTACTTCCTCTGTTAATCAAATTTACTTTTGGGATTCAAATCCTGGTTATGAAGAAAATATTTACACTCAGCCTGGTCTTTCTAATTGCGGCAACTTTTGCTGCACAAGGGCAATCAGCAAAAGTGGTAGCTGATAAAATACTAGCCATTGTCGGAGACAGGATCATCCTTTATTCTGATATTCAAAATACCATTTCCGATGCGATCAGGAATGGCAACCAGGTTCCCGATAATGCGCAATGTGTATTGATGGAGCAGGCATTGATATCAAAAGTATTGATGCTACAGGCAGAAAAAGATTCTTTACCTATCTCAGAGGAAGAAATAGAGGCAGATCTTGATAACCGTATTCGTAAATACATAAATGCTTATGGTACACAGGAAGCGTTGGAAGAAATTGCCGGCAAATCTATTTACCAGATAAAAGAAGATGCAAGAGAAACTGTGAGAGAGCAAAAGCTGGCAGAGGCTATGCAAAGAAAAATAGTGGAAAATGTACACATCACTCCCAATGAAGCAAAAATATTCTACGAAAAACTCCCAAAGGACAGTCTTCCCTTTTTTGAATCAGAATTAGAGATTGGTCAAATTGTTATTTATCCAAAGGGTAATCGTGACCTTGAAAAATTTGTAATGGATGAATTGCTCAATTATAAAAAACAGGTTGAAATGAAACTGGCTACGTTTGAGCAACTGGCACAACGTTTTTCCGAAGACCCGGGAAGTAAAGAAAGAGGAGGTCAATACCAGGTTAATCGCAGCGATAAAACATGGGATCCGAATTTTCTGGCTGCATGTTTTCGTTTGAAGAATGAAGGTGATATGATTGGCCCTATTAAATCGAAATTTGGCTATCATCTTATACAATTAGTACAGCGTATTGGTGATGATGCAGTGGTCCGTCACATATTGCGCACAACACCGGTAACTGATACCGAAGTAAAGGCTGCGATGGCAAAAGCTGATACCGTAAGATCAAAAATTATTGCAGGCACTTTAAGTTTTGCAGCAGCGGCGACCCGTTATACGGAAGATGAGCAAGCAAAATTCAGTGGGCCATATTTCCTGGGTCGTGATGGTGGTCCGTATGTTACGATCGATCTTCTCGATAAGGATCTTGTTGCAATGCTTGATAAACTTAAACCCGGTGATTATTCTCAACCGGTAGTTTTTGAAGAAAATGGAAAAAAAGGCGTACGCATTGTACATTATAAAAGCCGAAGCGAACCCCATCGTCTGAACATGAAGGATGATTTTAGCCGCATATCAACGATGGCGCTGGAAGAAAAAAAGCAAATGACCCTTGAAAAATGGATGAAAGAAAAAGTCCCGACCTATTATATCATGATCGATGATGAAATAAAAAGCTGTACAGATCTCACCAAGTGGATCGGGGAAAAGCAGAAAGCATTCTAAAAATTCTTTTTAAGTGGCGGGTTGTGCTTAGGTCCAAATCCATTATTGATGACGAACATCGGGTTAAAAATCAGGACAAAAACTTTTTCAAAAAACCGGAATCCATTTTTACGCATACTCATCGTAGCAAGATGAATAGGTTCGCCTATTAAAGCTCCGACAACAGGCGTAACGAAAAGATCCTGGATGCTGGGTCTTTCTGCTGTTCCTTCAATTATATATTCCCATATGCAAGACTGAACTGTTGCAAACAAAAAGGACTGGAACCGTGTGGCATTTTGACTTCTTACAGCATTATAGTAATAAGAGCCGGCGATAGGATGACCAATATAATTGAGGACCCAGTCGTCTTTATCCCAAACCGGGAGTGTTGAAAATGCCCGTGCAAGATTCTTTTCCGCAGACTTTATCCAACCCGGCTCCCATTTGGTTACTTCTTTTGGCATTAGCATTAAAGTAATCATTCCAATTGCCTCGATTCCACCAATCAGTAATTCTCCTCTTCCTGCTTTTTTCCAGAAAGAACTGTATTCATTACGAAGTAAATGTTGATAAGGAGTTTTTATTCCAGGCTTAAAACTGTCTATTTTACTTTGGAGATATTGATTTGAATAAACAGAAAATGACAGATCTTTTTTATAGGTCAGTGATGAAAATGATAAAGAATCAAACTTTAAAGAGTAATGTTTGGGAAGCGAAAATTCTTTTTGTTTTAAACTGGAAAACTCTGGGGGAATATAAGTTTGGCCAATAGACTGAAAGCTGAAAAGAAATGAGACACTAAAGGATTTTAATAAGATAATTGTTTTCCACATGACAAACTAAGGTTCAATGGTTTGATCTCAAATTACTCGGAAAGGCCAGTTTTTGGTATGATGTAAATCAGCCAGATCAATGATTGATCGAGAAATCTTTTTCACAGGCTTGATAAACTTCGTAGTTATAGTAATAACAATATAAGCCATTTTAAAAAGATTACAAATAATTATCTAATTCTCTGAATTGACTAATTGACGTTCAAGCCCTACCTTTGCGGCTTCCTTTCTGAAGAGATAAATGAGTGACCCGATCAAACACGAATGTGGCTTAGCATTCATCCGCCTGCGGAAGCCTTTTTCATATTACCATCAAAAATATGGCACAGTAACGTGGGGCCTTAATAAGCTTTACTTGCTGATGGAGAAACAACATAACCGCGGCCAGGATGGCGCCGGTATTGCAACCGTTAAGCTGGATGTAGAACCGGGTTATCCTTTTATGAATCGTATGCGCAGCAATGCGTCACAAGCGATCGCTGATATTTTTCAACAGGTTGGTAAGGAAATAGAAGAATTGGAGAAATATCATCCAGGTATCAGGAATCACCCGGGATTAATGAAGGGTCATGTAAATTTTTTAGGTGAATTGTTATTAGGTCATCTTCGTTATGGCACGCAGGGAAAAAACAAATTAGAATATTGTCATCCTTTTATTAACCGTGATACGATACCTGCACGAAATCTTGCATTAGCAGGAAATTTTAATATCGTTAATTCCGATGAGTTGTTTGCGTTAGCGGGAAAAGAACCACATGAAAATACACGTTTCAGTGATCTTGCTGCAATGATCGAATTAATGCACACCTATCTCTGTCGTGAAGATGAGGCATCTCCCGAAAAATTAGATATTAAAAAAGTATTGAAGAAAGTTTTACCAATACTTGATGGCGGCTTTCATGTCGGCGGAATGACTGGCAATGGAATTGGTTTTGTTTTTCGTGATGCACATGGCATTCGTCCTTCTTATTATTATGTAGATGATGAAGTAGTCGTGGCTGCATCAGAACGTGCGGCTATTCGTACAAGTTTTAATGTTGGGGAAAATGAAGTGCAAGAGTTAATGCCCGGCCAGGCATTGATAGTTGACGAAAAAGGAGTAATTGAAGTAGCGCAGATATTAGAGCCGAAAGAAAGAAAAGCTTGCAGCTTTGAAAGAATTTATTTCTCCCGCGGCAGTGATGAAAAGATCTATCGTGAACGAAATCAATTGGGGTATAACCTGACTGAACAAGTATTGAATGCGATCGATCATGATCTGAAGAATACTATTTTTTCTTTTATACCTAATACAGCCGAAACCGCATTTTATGGGATGCTGAAAGGGATGGAAGATTTTTTGAATAAGGTTAAGATAGAAAGAATTTTAAGCTGGGGTCGGGATTATGATCCCGAGAAGTTGGCGGAAATGGTGAGCCGCCGGATCCGTATAGAAAAAGTTGCGATCAAAGATGTGAAAATGCGAACTTTTATTACGGAAGATTCCAGTCGCAGTGAAATGGTGCAACACGTTTATGATATAACTTATGGTACTGTAAGAAAAGGAGTAGATACCTTGGTGGTGATCGATGATTCGATCGTTCGTGGTACAACATTGAGAGAAAGTATCATTCGTATGCTTTCAAGATTAGAACCTAAGAAAATTATTGTTGTCTCTTCTTCGCCTCAAATTCGTTACCCGGATTGTTATGGCATTGATATGAGTAAAATGGGAGAGTTTGTTGCATTCCAGGCAGTAGCAGTATTATTGAAAGAAAGGAACAAGGAAGCTTGTTTGCAGGAGATATATGACCATTGCAAAGAATTAAGCCGCAGTAATCAATTACACACAGAAAATGTGGTAAAAAGAATTTATAAGTTATTTACTATTGATGAGATCACTAACAAGATCGCTGAATTAATTACTCCAAAGAACCTGGGTATTCCTGTACAGGTTATTTACCAAACAATAGAAAATCTTCATACTGCTTGCCCAAGCAATCTCGGTGATTGGTATTTCACAGGCAACTATCCTACACCAGGCGGTAATAAAGTAGTGAACAAAGCATTTATGAACTACATGGAAGGGAAGAACGTTCGTGGATACTAGTAGTATACTTTAAGAAGAAACTCTAAAGGTCAAATTCCAGCTTTCGATTTGAGGTTTGAATATTTATTTGGGATTTGGAATTTGATATTTGTAATTTTAAGAAAGCAAATTTAAAAATTGAAGACACTCTTACTTATACGCCATGCGAAAAGTAGTTGGGATGATCCAGCGCTAAGCGATTATGAACGCCCCTTAAATGAACGTGGTAAAAAAGATGCTCCTGCAATGGCAGAAAGATTATATGAAAGAGGAATAAAGATCGATGCATTTATTACAAGCCCCGCAAGACGTGCAAGAAAAACTGCCGAAGTATTTGCAAAGAGATATAAAAAAGAAAAAGACGATCTGGTTTTAAAAACCGAGTTATACATGGCGAGTGATGAAGCTTTTAATAGTGTTGTTGAAAAGCTAAATGATGACTTTGATTGTGTGGCTGTCTTTTCTCACAATCCCGGCATTACAGAATTTGCAAACAGCCTTACTGAAGATATAAGAATAGATAACATTCCAACATGCGGCATCTTTGCCGTATCCATCGAAGCAAGGAAATGGAATAAATTCAAAGAGGCGAAAAAGAAATTTCTATTCTTCGATTACCCCAAGGCTCTTGTTCAATGATCCTCTTTTTAAACTTACCAGGAATACTCCGAGAAAGATCATAATACCAGCAAGCAATTTAGGAGCTGTTAGATGTTCATGAAAAAAGAAAACAGCGATCAGCGTTGCAAATACAGGTTGCGTGTAAATATAGGAGCCTGTAGTTCCCGCTCCCAGGTGTTGTATACCATAAATATTAAAAAAGTATGCAAGAAAAGTTCCGGGCACAACGACAAACAGGATTGACAAATAATGTGACCATTCTAATTTTTCCCAGGGAATTGAAATGAATTCATTCCAGCCAAACGGAAGGATCATAAGAAAACCGAAAGAGAACACCCACCTAACTACATGCAGAGGCGGATATTCAGCCATCAATGGTTTTACAATTATAAAATAAACGGTATAAGAAATTGCATTGATAATGATCAGCAGATCACCAAACAGGTAATTGGTTGCCGAGGATGATTGCTCTTTTGAAAGGATCAATAATACTGCTCCACCTATTCCCAATGCTAATCCCAAAGCTTTTATGATTGTTACTTTTTCTTTTAGCACTGCAAAGGCAAACACAGATATAAGAATGGGGGTTAATAAAATGAGTAACGATGCATGAATAGCGGATGTATAAGTAAGACCTTTAATAAACAACATTTGATTAATGGCAATGCCTGTTAATCCGCAAAGAAAGAACCGGCTCCAGTGTTTTTTCTTTATATGAGGCTTTATATCACTCATTGTCCATAATAACCAAAAAAGAATAAGGCTAACACCGACTCTGAGAATATTTACTGCATAAGGTTTTACCAATGCTGGCGAAACATATTTTACCAAACTGAAATTGATAGCAAAAAAAAGATTGGTGCTAAGAACAGCAATATGTGCTTTGGCTTCCGGTTTCAATTTGGATGGTTTAAAAACGATACTCAAAACGTTTTGCTTCCTGGATATTTTCTAATAAAGAGAAGTTGTTTTGTTTTACACAAAATGAAAATTTCTTTTTCATAAGATGGTCTGCAAGATATTCCTGTTCTGTTTGACCCGGAGTTGGGATCAAAATGCTTTTCTTTCTCAATGCAGCGATATCCATAACAGTGCTATAACCACTGCGACTAATAATAAATTCAGCTTTCATTGCTTCGTTGTTTAATTCTTCTGATGAAAGATGATTATAAAAATGGATGGTGTTTGTTGATGGAATGATATTTTTTTCTCCGGGCAATCCTCTCACAATTGTTGCTGTTGCAGGATAATTTACAATTTGATCTACAACTTTGTTTTCTAAAATTGTTCGTTGTGGTTCCGGACCAGAAAGGATAATTAATAAATGATTCTTTATCTCTCCAAAGGAGTCCTTGCGGACAAATCTTGATAAAGGCCCAATGTATTTTGTGGGTATTAATGGCATTTTATCCGGATGTGATAATTCTCCCGATAAATTATTTTTTCCTTTTTCATCCGGCACCCAGCATTCATGAAACCGGTTAATGAATTTGTAATTCCATTGTTGTATTATTTTTTCACTCCGTTTTCCCAAAGAACTTTTGATGTATAGCTGGTGGGTGATAAAAACAGAAAATATCTTTTCATGGTGAAGCCCAAAACGATTATCGGAGATCACTGCTTCAAAACCGAATTTGCTCACTTGTTCTTTTAGCCATTTATTTTCTTCTTTTACTGATCTAAGGATGGATGGGATCTGTAAAAGGATCTTACCTGTGAGACCATTTTTTGCAT
>Ga0193692_1000377_pt1 | contig 11202 bp, 14 predicted proteins | sample L3a1metaG_FD_144917 | JGI IMG/M metagenome (GOLD analysis project Ga0193692, IMG submission 144917) | Soil microbial communities from a riparian zone of the East river system, Colorado, United States - L3a1 | ecosystem: Environmental > Terrestrial > Soil > Riparian zone | place: USA: East River... | reverse complement strand
CGCGCTCTGCCGCAGATCGCCCGCGCGCGCCTCGTCCGCCATCGCCTTGGCGTGCCTGCCCCTGATATCGGCGTCGTTCAGCGCGGCCTGAACCTCCGGCGGCACGACCGTCCCCGGATCAGATGGCGGGTCGGGCGGCGCGTTCATCTCGTTGTGCATGACATGCGTGTCGGCGATGTGATGGATCGATGCGTGCTTGCGTTCCTCCGCCAGAGCGAAGTCCGCCGCCGCCTTGGCCCGCGTCGCCGTGGTGTCGGCCTCGGCCTTGTCCTCGGCCATCTTCTGAACTTTCTGCTGCGTCTGCGCCTGCGCCTCCTGACGGTCCTTCAACATCTTCAACAGGTCTTCCTTGTTGCGGAAATTTGATGCGGCGATCAGCATCTCCGGCGGGATCAGGCCCGGCTGCGTGCCGGCCAGTTGCAGCAGGTTCTGGAACTGCTCGGCCTGAATGCTTGGAACGTCAATTCCTTCCTCGATCGTAATGTCCACGTCCATATCGGTTATGTCGTTCTCAACCCGGATCACTTGCTGAAGCCGTGGGTCCCCGGGCACGAGCCGCATCATCTGCATCGCCTGGGCGCGTTGGTCGTCCGGCAGCGCCGCCAACTCGTCCATCAGGCGCACCGGCTGGTTGATCCCAACCCAGCGTGTTGAATTAAGGTCGTCCGTCACCCGCACCCATCGTCCCGCCGTCCAATATTGCCGCGCGGCCATCCATGCGATCGACAGCAAATCGCGGTTCCACATCCGTAACGTGTCCGCGATCGGCTCGTGCGCCGCCGCGCCGCCCGCCTGCTGCGCGAGGATCGCCCGCCCCGACAGTTCGCGCGGATCGGTGCCGGACATCGAGGCGTTCGGCCCGCTGGCCTGCATTTCCGCCGTCGCGTGCTGCAACAACTGAAACTGGCCGACAGCCAGGTCATTGCCCCTGTCGATCTCGAATTTCATGCCTGGATTAACAACGATCACGCCGTCGGGCCGCGCCACTTCACGCCGCGCCTTGTCTATGTCCGCGACGGCTCCGTCTTCCGTCACCACCTGGGCGACTGACAACAAATGCAGCGCCTTACTGCGACGTTTGTTGACCTCATCTTGCATACTGATCAGGTCGCGCACCATGCCGTAACGATTATTCTCGCGGTCAATGTGCGCGCTGGTCATGCGAAGGCCACAGGCTGATTTGCCCTTGGCGTCGAGAAATGGGGACTTCGTGGGCTCTGCCAGGAAGCCGACGCGGGTATAGGTCGCTACCCACCACTCGTTTTGCTCCTGCCAGTGGCATTGCACGACGCGGATGCGCTCGCGCTTGCTGTCGCACCAGACGATCTCGTGCGGGCGGTCGCCATAGCTTCCTGTCTGCGTCTGGAACGTGTCGGATATCAGATCCTCGACATCAGGCCATGTTTCGACGGCTTGCTCGCGGTCCATCCAGACGATGATGCCGCGATGGCGCGCGTCGCTAAAGTCCAGTCGGCGCGAATGCGGGTCCCACCACAGCCGATCGAACGGCACCTGTTCGAACGTGATATCGGCGCCGCCCTTGCCGTCATCCACCAGCACGATCTCGGCCCCGCCGACGCCCTCGACCATGAGGTTTTCGTAAACATCGCTGCGGATCAGCGGGAGGTTGTTGTCGTCGCTCATGTAACGCAGCGCCTGGGTCGCGGCGTCGGCTTTGTCCTCATCGACAGGGTTGCGGGCGAATGCTTTTGGATCGGTGCGCGATTTCCTCTCAAGACCGCACATAAGTTCCACTTTGCGGCTGACGTAGTTGATCGTGACCTCGGGCTGGCCCCTCAGCTTCAGCGCCTCTTTCTCGGCGGATGACCACTGGTATCCGTCTTTGTAATCCCTGTCCCTCTGCGACCATTTTCTGCCATCATCGGTCGCGCGCTCGCTGTCCTCGAACCACTGGACCATGCGCGCGTGTAAATCGTCCAGATCGCGCGGGTAACGATCCGATGCGATGCCGGGACCACCTTTCGGGCGCGACGCCTCGGCGGCCTCGGGGTCGGTCGGCGGATCGGGGTAAAGGGACTGGCTCATGGCGCGACACCCGTTGGCGGCACGATCCAGTGATCGCACACGAAGACGTAACGCCTGCACGCCGGGCAGTAGTTTTGCGTTCTGTTGTTCATGCGCTGGTGCTATCGGTTATGAACCCAAACGCCGCCAGGGCGGTCAGCAGTGACGCCAGCGCCGCGTTGCCGCCGCGCGAACCCGTGACGGTCTGCCGCCCGACCGCCGGAGAGTTCATCCCGAACGATACGGGCACCAGCTTCAACGCGCTGACAACGCCAGTCGTCCGGTTTATGCTCAGCGGAGTATCAACAAAGCCTCCCGAAGCATCGTAACGTATTACATTGAAATCGTCTGTCGTGGTCGCCGATACCAGCGCCCAGGCCAAATTCGCGGCCCTTGTGAATATCAGAGCCTTTTGTTCACCCGCCGCGCCGACGATCACCACGTTTCCAGGACTGCCGCTGGTCAGACCGGACTGTATGACACCGTCGATGTACATGCTCGATCCGCCGATACCCTGAAACCGCGTTGTCGGACTATAGAATGTCTGCCGTGTGCCTGCCGCGAATGAAAATGTCCAGGTGTTCGAGGGCTGCAATGTCAAGGAGCCAATGGTCGTATAAGCCCCATTCGTTACCGTCGAGATCAGCGGACCTGAAGCGTTCGCACCGGAAAAATAGACGCTATCGACCAGAATATTCCCGTCCAGTGTTTCCGCTATCGCGGAGACGGAGCGAGGGCCTTGCAAGTACAGATAACCGTTACTGAGTTTCAGGATGCCGCGCTGAACCTCGGCCCAATGGACATTGTTTGTGTAAAATGTGCTATTGAAATTAGAAAGAAACACGCGCGCATCATAGTCGTTAAGAAATATCTCCGGATAGTTCGATGAGGAGAATGAATAAAAGTTGGTGATATGGATATTTCCGGCGCCATTGATGTTCAGGAACGGCCGCACCCGTTCAGTCCCCGCCGTGGTATAAATGTTGCTTATATTGAGATGACCAACGCCACCGGAGTTGACCTCTATATACGACTGCACTCCGTCCATCATGGCGTTGGTAATGTGGCACATGGTGTAGCCGCCGTTCTCGCCGGTGAATATCACCCGGCCCAAGAAGCAGGTCAGGCCGCGGACATCCAGCCCGTCACAGCGTCCCACGCGCAGCGCCTGTGTCTGACCATCCTTGAATACATTGAACAGCGAACCACCCAGGTCGAAGTTCCAGAAGTGGTAGCCAGAGATGTGGCAGAAATCCATCACGCCGCCAGCCGCGCCCTCGCCTATCGAGACGCCGCAATCGAGCGCCCCCATCTCGATATCGTCGAGCCAATATACGGTGTTGTGGTTGTTGGTGGTGATGCCGTCCCAGGCGCCGCCGATCCGCACGCGGATGCACTGAATACGAAAACTGTCGCTACCGGATGCGATGGCCCACGGATATTTGACGCCGGTCCCGCCCGTGGACGAAGTGCCGCCCGCCGCCAGCGTCTTGAAGTTGGCGCGTGATCCCTGATCCGAGGGCTGTTGGAACGTGACGCCGAAATCCCGTAGCACGGGGCCGGGATCGAAGCCGCCCGACGTGCACATGATGACCGACGTGGCGGCCGGATCGAACCTGTCATCCACATAGAGCACGGACGAGCCGCGCGTATCGCCCACGAGGCCCTGGCTGGCGGAGAGATTGATCTGCTTGTTCACCCGGTAGACGCCTGTCGGAAGATAGACCGCCCTGTGCCGCGTGCTCCCAGACGAAACCACCGCCGCCGCCGCGTTGATGGCGTCGGAACTGTCCAGCACGCCGGTTGGGTCGGCGCCATGATCTAAGACGTTTACGGCGCCACCAACCGATCCAGCGCCAGCGATGGCATCGTTCAGATCGGTGGCGAGCAAGGCGTCGCCGATTTGCCATGGATAGCCCATTACGTCGTCACCTGTTGCATCTCAGCGTCGGTCAGAACGCGAGGCCAGTATTGAATGCGCCGGATGTGGCCGCTCATCGTCTCGTTAACCGTGCCGGGATTGCCGGCGAAAACGCTGATGCCCGTCGATGCGAGCGAGGCGAAGCCGGTCGCTTGCGCGCCGGCGCCAATGGCGCCGCCATTGAGACAGACTTTGCCGTTGCCCGATGCCCAGGTGGATGCGCCTTTCGATATCGAGGCGACCGTGAACACGTTCGGTGTGGCGATAACGGCGCCGTCAAACGAGGCGACATTCATGCCGGTTGATACCCATAACGGCGTCACACCGGCGCTGTTCGGGCCAATGATGCGCGGGCTCGTAAGCGTGATTGGTGTGGGAACGGCGCTGATAAATTCCGCCAACCAACTGCCGCCGGGAGACGCGAACCAAGGCGCCATGTTCGCGGGCGAAATTACACAACTATCGCGCGCCCGCGTGACACTCGCCGCGACCGTGGAAATGTAGGACGTGGCAAAGGCGCCTTGTTCAAGTTGAAGCCCCCAGATCAACAACCCATTCGCGGCGTTCCCCGTGTAAGACGGCGCGAACCCTGGCGCGGCCACGTTATTGGTTCCCACCAGACCGGATCTTATGGTCGTCCCGACCCCGATCGAAGTGGTTAACGTCAGACGGTAAACGCCGTTGCCAACCGGAATAATGGTGGCGCCACCTAACGCCCCCGCGCCCAACGACGTTAACGGTCCACTGACAACACCGTTTTGCAAATCGTAGGTGGCGAACCCACCGGCGCTACCTCCGGCATTGTCAACAAACAACTGGAGATAACGTATTTGCTGCATCTTGGCATAAACGGAGAATGTATAACTCGCGTTCGCGACGGACGGGCCGGAAAAGTCTGAGTAGTGCGCCCCGCCGAGGTTCGTTTCAGCCCAACGCACCATCGTATTGGTGGCATCCGGCGCGATGCCGCTCGCGGGCGTCCACGACGCCCCGGACACGCCGTATCCGGTATAATCTTTGGATTGATTGGTGCGCGCCTCCTCGATCAGCAGCCCGCGCAACACACCGTTCGCGTAATCCCACCTTGGCGCGTTGCTCGCCGCCGTCTGGATCACACCGCTCGCGTCGGTGTATGTCGCGCTGCTCGCGCGGGTGAACGTGATGCGCGGATCGAGCGAACCCGGAAACATGAAATTGAGGTCGAGCGTCGCCCCGGCCGGTCCGGCGTTCCGCACGCCGCCGAGGCACGCATCCACGGCTGGCGCGTTAATGACGCACTGCGCGAACGCCGACGCGGGAAACGCGGCGCCGGCCAACAGCAATGATCGCTTGCTGATTACCACTGACGCGCCGCGAACGCCTGCGCCGTGGTCGCGCCGATGATCGAATACGCCTGACCGGACGCGGGAGACATGCACAAGAACTGCTGACCGGCCGGGATCAGGATCGACGGCGGTCCGGCGACCGCTGTCGCCGTCTCCGACACCCACAGGCTGCCCAACGACTGGTTCTGAATCATGCAGCCGTGGCGGCCCGTCCACGCCGGCAGGACGACCTGGGCGGTGCCGCCGGCGGTGATCGTGCCGGAACGATCCTCGTAGGTCAGGGCCTGCGCCCACGCCGCCGAGGGCGACATCAGGGCGACCAGGATTAACAGGCGGATCATGTGCCGTCTCCCTCGATGACGTTTCGTATTGAGTGTTTGCGCGCGGTTTCCATGGCGTCGGCGAGCAAATCCCGCAGCCAGTCGCGATCGATCTTGTAGCCAAGGTCTTCGGCCGCGATCATCGCCGCGTCGGCCCACTTGTCGGGATCGGTGCCGACTTCGCGCTGGAACGCCGCGCCGCTGAGTGATCGGTAGTCGGTCATCACGTCACCCTCCAGTCGCGAAGTTCTTCCGCGTCCCGGTTGAACGCCGCGTCCCAACTGTCGCGGGGCGGCGGCTTCGGTTTGTCCGGCGCGATCTCACGCCATGCGAGGGACATATACCTCATTGCGTCTGCGGAATGGCTTGACCAGTCATGCTTCGGTCGATCCGAAAACACCTTAGCCCGCTCGTCGAACTCGGCGTGATACGCGCGCAACGCCTCAAGCCCTTCGTGGCAGTTGCCAGCGTCGAACCACGTCTTCGCCAACGTCACCCGTGCCGCGTTGATACCGTCCATGATGGACAACTTGCGAACGATCCAGGGATGGCGACCGCTCAGTGCCTTCATCGTCTCGAAGATCGATCGCCCCGTCCCAAGCTCGCGCGCCATCGCGTCGTGCGGCAGGTAATCGCGGCCGTATTGATACGGCTTCGACTTGAGCACTTCCACGTAATGACCGAGCGCGAAGCCGGACGCCTCGTAATGATCGATGACGTGCAACTCGGAGCGCACGATCTGGAAAAACCAAATGGCGGTGCTGTCGCCAATGCCGATATCCCACGCGGTATGCACGGGGATCGCCGGGTCGTATGGCACGCTGGTAATGCGCCCGGATGTTTCCGCGTCGGCCAGATCCTTGCCGAAGTAGGAGCCGAGGATCGCGGCATCGAAGCTGCATTCCATTTCAGCTTCGAAGGCTTCGGGCGTTAGCATACGCCTGAGGTCTTCCACCTCGGCCTCCGGTAGCAGGTGCGTCTGGCTGACCCTGAGAACCAGTGAGAACCATGCCGGGTCTGTCCGCGCCTGCTCATGGATGCGCCAGAACTCATTCCGACCGCGTGGAGTGCCGATAAACACAGCCCACCCTTGCCGGTCAGACAACGCGGGACGGATGACCTGAGGCCACGCCTGAGGCGGCATATCACCGGCCTCGTCTAAGATAACGCCGTCGAGGTAAATGCCACGCAATCGATCATAGGTCTCACAGCCATAGAGGCGGATGCGCGCACCGTTGGGAAAGATGACCATCAAATCAGACTCACGTTGCTCTATGCCGGGAATATCGGCCGTGAATCGCTTGAGGTATTGAAACGCGCTGTCTTTCGCCATTGCGTAGGTGGGCGACATAAAAGCAAAGCGCGCGTCTGGCTTGTCACAGCGCAGCGCCGCATCGATGAGGTCCATGAGACTTGCTAACGTCTTTCCGCAACGTCGATGCGCCACAATGCAGGCCCAACGTTGCTTGCGACGGTGGAAGTCCTCGAACTGCGGACGGGGCCTGTAGCCCAGATCGATCGCACCAACAGACGACGCCGCGTCGCCCGCCTCGCGCCTTTCCCGCTTACGCGCACGGTATCGCGTGTTGTGTATTCGGTTCTCCGCTCTGCGCTCGTCAGGCGTCATCGCTAATCATTCGCCGTGGAACGCCCGTTATCACCTGGATAGTCAGTGGCCCGCCGTCTTCTCCAGTGTGGGCGGTAACGGCGAGATCTGGGATAGTCTTGCGAAGTAAACCAAGTGCGGCTCGCACCTGATCACTCGACATAACGACGAGATTTGCCTCGTCCAGCGCGAATTTGTTCAGACGATTAACAAGCTGACTTGTTTGAATGGCACAGCGGGCTCGCTCGTCCTGCTTCGGGTTGAGTCGCGCGGCCATGAGTGCATCTCATTCCTGATACAGTGCGTTCCTCATTCCCCGCTACCACGCTCTACCGCTCCACGCAATGCTCCACGCCAGTCCTACCGCTCCACGCGCTGCTCCACGTTACGATTACGCGACTGTCGCGGTCGCGTGGTGCGTCTCCACTTCGCGTTCGAAGAGTCTGGCGCGACCTTCGCGGAAAGCGGCGACGAGCGCGGGGTGTTGGGCGCAGTCTCGGCATAGCGCGACCTCGACGTTGGGCGGCGCGGCGATGGGGCGTTCGCAGACACCGCACGGGATGGTCCGGGCCGGCCTGGGAGGGTCGCCAGCGGCTTTTGTGTCCTGGGTGGCTGTCGGATACCCGGAAGCGTCCGGACCGGCTCTGGCGGGCATCAGAGGCGCCCTGTCAACAAAAGTATCAGCAACACCAGGATCAGCAGACCGCCGATGCCGATGCCGTAGCCGTAGTGGGGATACGCCGAATAGTAGCCGCCGGAGTATCCCCAGCCGCCTCCGATGATCACGATGATCAGCAGGATTATCAGGATCGTGGTGAGGTTCATGGGTTGAGTTCCTCCGGTTGGGTGACGGGCTCGATGTCCTCGGCGCGCAGCCACGTGGTGCGGTCGCCGGGCCATTCGACGCGGGTCCACTCCTCGAATTTGTAGGTGCCGAGGATGGCCGTGCCGTGGCTGGTGCCGATGTCGGGGAAGCGGCACCTGGCGGCGAAGGTGAGGCGGACGCGGGTCACTTATTTGTCCTTCGTCAAAGAAGCCGTAGCAGTCGCCCATAAGTAAGAAAATAGAATCATGCTACGGTGCTACGGGCGGTAAGGGGGGAGGGGCTAAACCCCCCCCTTCCCCCTAGCCTGCTACGGCAAAAAACGTCGGGTTTCGTAGGTGAAGCGTCATTACGTAGCTGTTCCGTAGCGGAAAACCGTAGCAATGCTACGTTACGTAGCCGCAATTTAGGGTCGTAGCTGTGACGGCTACGGAACGAACCCTGGGTTTTTCTACCGCTGGTTGCTTTTGGATACATTCTTTGCACCTTTTGATTTGGCGATGATGATCGACCTGATGGAGGGTCGCTTGCCTCGCGGCTTCCCGGCCATGTCGGGTCTGGCCTTGGCTATGGCTCTGGCCGCGATAATGGTTGGTGCGGTGGATTTTGGCATCACAGTCTGTCCTTGTTCAAAACGGATTCGCCTTTGTCTGTCAGTTTCCACGGCGCCCCTTTGCGGAGCCGGTGGATGAGTTTGTCGTCGAGTAGCGAGGCGATAGCCCGCTGCACGCGCCACTTCTCCGGTTGGTCGTTGTCATCGAGCCATCCGGTGTCGCGGCATATCTGGGCGTATGACCATTCCGGGTGACCGTGGATCGCGCGTAACACGACATCTTCATTGGCCAATGTCTGTTTGCCGTGATCGGCGACGGCTTCCTCGGACATCGGCTCGGCGATGATGGTTGTCTCGGGTCGGCTGTTTTCGTCGAACAGGCCGGTCTCGACCTTGCGGAGTCGGTAGCCGAGCGGGGAGAAGTCGGGGCCGCGTATCTTGCCGCACCAGTGGAGTTCGGTGACTTCCCCCTGAACCTCGGACCAGAGGACGAGATTGCCGTCGAGTTCGTTGAGGAACGCGCCGCCGCCTCGGGGCAGGAGGTTGCCACGCGCCGCGCCCTTGACCGGGTGGGACAGCGCGATGACGGCGGGGCCGCCTGGGCACTCATGCAAGGTCCGGAGCGTCCTGGCGTAGCCGCCAGACTGCACGTTGGAGTTCTCATCGTCGCCGGGGAAGAAGCTGGACGCCGTATCGCCGATGATGAGCGCGAGCGGCACGCCGAGGGCTTTTATCAGGCCCTTCAGTTTCTCGATTTCATCTTCGTTGAGAGGGAACGCGCCCGGCAGGACGTAGGGTAGCCTGTCTAACGGGATTTTGTATGCCCGAGCCATGGCGATCATACGGGCTTCGAGATCGGCGGGGTTTTCGCCGGCCAGGATGAGGACATTGCCGGGGAATGTGCCGAGGTTGCCGATCATGCGTCCGGCGTGGACCATGCAGGCGTTGAACAGCCAAATAGCGGTCTTGCCGTGGCCGGTCAGCGATGTGCAGGCGTAGAGTCTGCCGCGTTGGACAATGCCGTCGATCAGCCAGGTGGGCGGCACGTGCCTGCCAATAAACTCCGCTCCCGTGAGGATGCGCGGGGGAGGGCGCGACTCTCCGCTCTCGGATCTGCAACCTCCGTCGGCGTATGTCTTCCAGACAGTTTCCTCATCGGGCATGGTTGCGCCGAGGGGCTATCGGCAGGTTGTCCCACACTGTTTGGACCACGATCGCGTTGACCTCCCACTCGTGCAGCGTTTGGCTCGCGTTGATGTCGTGCGCGCGGGCGAGGATGACGTTCTTCGGCGCCTTGGCGCTCATTTGGGCGCGTGTCTCGTCGGCGATCCTGATGGCGAGTTGGTCGCGGATATGCCGCCAGACGGTGACGGATCGGCGCATTTCGGCGACCTTCTGGCGGGCCTCGTCGATGTCTTTGTATCGGGCCAGGACGGACAGGTCGGCGAGCGTGAGGGTCATGGTTCCGCGTGCGACGGCGAACCCCATCTCGGCCTCGAATGAGGGGAATCCGGTGGCGCGGATCAGGATCTGCTCGACGATGGGTCCGATCGGTTTCACCCCGCGCCTCCCTTGCCGCTGACCCGGCGCATGTATCGGTCGAGTTCGAGGTAACCCGGTTCCCCAGGCAGGCGGAGCCATTCGGGGATCGTCTCGAACGGCAGCGGCGGGCCGAGGGGCGACCAGTCGTGGAAGTCGTAGACGACGCCCGAGGGCGTGCGGACGGTGGCGACGTGGCGGGTCTGGGGAGGGTTCAGGGGGAGGGATGCTTGCTTCATGGGTTCCACAGTCCGAGGCGATGGGCGGCCGCCACGGAGACGCCGCCGGAGCCCTTGCGTCGCGGCGTGCGCTTGCGCTTCGCGGGGAGGCGTTCGTTCTGCTCGGCGATGCGTTGGTGGATCTGGGTGAAACTCGCCCGCAACGGAATGCCCACGTCGCGGCACGCCTGCTCCACGTCCTCGGGACATCTGGCGAGCGCCCAGCAATGACCGTTGGCCATGACCTGATCGCGGAATAGCTTCTGATGTTCGGACAGTTGTGTCCCGCTCTTGATTTCCAGCCAGAGCGTCGCGCCTAGATACGCTATCAAAACATCAGCAATCCCCGGCTTCACGCCCCTCGCTTTTCGTAATTGCCCCGCCTGCGCTGAGCCAGCGGAGCCGATGTCGATCGATGTAAAGTATGCTGTTGGCGGCAGGGCTTTTGAGAGATAGACGACGATACTTCGTTGTAACGACCATTCGCGCTGCACGTTGCGGGGGCGCGCGGCGGTCATGCCGCCCTCGTGGAGACGCGGTGGTAGACAATCGCCCTGCACGACGGGCACCAACTGCTCCCGAGCGGCGTGCGTTTTTCGCAATACTCGTGGCTGATCGGCGCGCCGTTTTCCCACAGCGGAAACGCGCATTTGCCATTCCCGAGCGGCGGTGGAGGAGGCGGCGACGGCGCCACCACGGGCCACGGCGCCAGCGCGCTCGCCAGCGGCGGCAACGTCACGGTGGGCGGCGGCATCGCCATCGGCCGCGTCTTCGGCGCCTTGGGTTCCAGCGCCGCCCGCTCAGCCGCGCGCTTGCGTTCGAGCCGTTCGTTCGCGGCCTTCTCGCCCCGGTCGATGCCGAGGATCGTCCTG
>Ga0193692_1000376_pt1 | contig 11226 bp, 9 predicted proteins | sample L3a1metaG_FD_144917 | JGI IMG/M metagenome (GOLD analysis project Ga0193692, IMG submission 144917) | Soil microbial communities from a riparian zone of the East river system, Colorado, United States - L3a1 | ecosystem: Environmental > Terrestrial > Soil > Riparian zone | place: USA: East River... | reverse complement strand
AAATCCGGCGCCGCCACGGCCGCGCAGCCCGGCGGCGGTGACCAACTCGATGATCTCGTCCGGCTTCTTGCCGAGCGCGGTCTTCAGCGCCTCGTAGCCGCCGTGCTGCAGGTAGAAGTCGAGCGTGAAGGAGTTCGGCTCGCGAACGTATTTGGTGAGGACCGGATCCATAAGCATCAGGCAGGCCTGACCTGCCGCCGCCAGGGCTTCGGCGGTCCGCCGTAGCTTAAGCGAAGGCGGAAGGCCTGCACTACTTCTGCCTCTCAATCACGTGATGACAGCCACTCAGCGCGTCTTCGCCGCGGGCGCGCAGATCGTCGACCAGCTTCGCGGCGTGCTCCGGCGTCAGGCACTCGTGCCACGCGTCGTTCACCATCACCGCCGGCGCGCGGTCGCAGGCGCCGAGGCATTCCACCTCCATCAGCGTGAAGGTGCCGCTCGCGTCGGTCTCGCCCGGCTTGATCCCCAGTTTCCCGACCAGTTCTTCCGTCACCCGCTCGGCGCCGTTGATCGCGCACGACAGCGTCCGGCAGACGTTGATGACGAACTTTCCGACCGGCCGGGTGTAGAACATCGTGTAGTACGACACGACATCCTCGACGTCGGCGCGGGTGATGCCGAGCAGCTCCGCGACGTGGCGAATCGCGTTCGCCGTGATGTAACCCTGCTGGTACTGCGCAAGATAAAGCGCCGGCAGCACGGCCGAGCGCCGCTGCTCGGGTGGATAGCGCTGGACGATGACGTCGAAGCGGGCGCGGTTCTCCGGCGTGTAGACGAACACCGGGCCCTCGTCCTCGAGTTGGCGCGACGACTTGTGGAACGTGGCGCCGTAGGCCATCTTCGGATGAAAGCTCACCGGTCCACGTCCCCCATCACCACGTCAATCGATCCGATCACCGCGATGACGTCGGCAATCAGCCCGCCGACGATCATCTGTTCGAGCGCCTGGCACGCCAGCAGCGACGGCGGACGCGACTTGACGCGCCACGGCCGGTTGGTGCCGTCCGACACCACGTAAAAGCCCTGCTCGCCGCGTGGCCCTTCGACCGGCACGTACGCCTCGCCGGCCGGCACTGTGAAGCCCTGCGAGTAGATCAGGAAGTGCTGAATCAGCGCTTCCATCTCGGTGTACACCCGATCCTTGGGCGGCGGAGTGATGCGCGGATCGTCGATCGCGAAGATCCCGGTCGGCGTGATCCGCGCGAGCGCCTGGCGGCAGATCTTCATACTCTCGCGCATCTCGGCCACCCGGACCAGGTAGCGCGAGTAGACGTCGCCTTTGGTCTGCGTTGGCACCGCGAAATCGTAGGTCTCGTAGCCGAGATAGGGAAAATACCGGCGCACGTCGTAGTCGACGCCGGCGGCCCGCGCGATCGGCCCGACCAGGCCGTACGCCACCGCGGCCTCCTTCGAGATCACGCCGACGTCCTGGGTGCGCTTCAGGTAGATCTCGTTCTTGGTCAGCAGGTCTTCGTATTCATCGAGCTTGGGCCCGAAGCGATCGAGGAAGGCGACGACCGCGGCGTGGAAGCCGCGCGGCAGATCCTCGCGCAGGCCGCCGACCCGCATGTAGCTCGGGAACAGCCGGAAGCCGGCGAGCAGCTCGTTGATGTTCAACAGCAGCTCGCGCTCGCGGAAGCAGTAGAGCATCACCGACACGGCGCCGACTTCCATGCCGTGGGTGCCGAGCCAGACCAGGTGGCTGTTGATTCGCTGCAGCTCGGCGATCAGCACACGGATGTCGCGGACCCGCTGCGGGACCTCGACCCCCAGCAGCCGTTCCACCGACAGGCAGAACGCCATGCTGTTGGACTGCGCGCTGAGGTAGTCCATCCGCTCGACCAGCGGGATGACCTGCTGCCACTTCTTCTGCTCGGTGGTCTTCTCGATGCCGGTGTGGAGAAAGCCGATCGTCGGCGCGGCCGAGAGCACCGTTTCGCCGTCAAGCTCGAGGACCAGCCGCAGCACGCCGTGCGTGCTGGGGTGCTGGGGCCCCATGTTGACGGTCATGACTTCCGTTTTGATGTCAGGCATCGGCGGTCATCGTCCTCGCGTCAGCCGATCCTTCATCAGGTTCGAGCGGAACTCGTCTTCCGTCACCTGGAGCGCCTCGCTGGCGTTGGGGGTCATGCGGATCTGGACCGGGTAGTCCTTGCGCAGCGGGTAGCCCTGCCAGTCTTCCGGCATCAGCAGGCGGCGCGGATCCGGGTGGCCGTCGAAGGCGATGCCGAACAAGTCCCAGACCTCGCGCTCGAGCCAGTTGGCCGCGGGCCAGACGTCGCAGACCGTCGCGACGTGCGGATCGTCGGCCGGCAGCCGCACTTTCACCCGCAGCCGCAGCCGGTGCGCGATCGACACGACCACGTAGACGACCTCGTAGCGCGGCTCCTTGGGCCAGTAATCGACGGCGGTCAGCTCGGCGAGAAGCGTGAACGCGAATTCCGGGCGATCGCGCAGCGCGCGGGCCAGGGCCGGCACCGCGTCGCGCGGCACGTAGACGGTCGTCTGCAGATCGATGCTGGGTGCCTGCTCGATCTGCGCCTCCGGAACCGCGGCCTGCAACGATGCGACGAGCGTGTCGACGTCCATCTACGCGAGCTTCTGCTGATCGATCTTCCGCTGGAGCTGGATGATCCCGTAAATGAGTGACTCCGGGCGCGGCGGGCAGCCGGGCACGTAGACGTCGACCGGCACGATCTGGTCGACCCCCTGCACGAGCGCGTAGTTGTCGAAGACGCCGCCGATCGACGCGCAGGCGCCCATCGAGATCACCCACTTCGGCTCGGGCATCTGGTCGTAGATGCGGCGGAGGGCCGGGGCCATCTTGCGTGACAGCCGACCGGCGACGATCATCAGGTCGGACTGGCGCGGGCTGCCGCGAAACACTTCGGCGCCGAAGCGGGCGACGTCGTAGCGCGAGCAGCTCATCGCCATCATCTCGATCGCGCAGCAGGCGAGGCCGAAGGTGACCGGCCAGATCGAGGAGCGGCGCGCCCACTGCACCATCTTCTCCACGCTGGTGGTCAGCACCGGAATGTCGAAATCGGATTCAAGCCCCACTTTTAAGCGCTCACTTTTCGCTTCTAACTTTCCGTGCCCCAGTCGAGCGCGCCTTTGCGCCAGACGTAGACGTAGCCGGCGAGCAGCAGGCCCATGAACAGCAGCACCTGCACGAAGCCGTTCCAGCCGAGATCGCGGAGCGCCATCGCCCACGGATAGAGGAACGCAACCTCGATGTCGAACAGCAGGAAGATCATCGCGACGAGGTAGAACTTGACCGATTGCCGCTCGCGCGCGTCGCCGACGGCGGGCATGCCGCACTCGTACGGCGCCGACTTCTCCGGCGACGGTTTGCTCGGGCCGAGGACGTTGGAGAGCAGGACCGAGATCAGCGCGAATCCGGCGCCGAGCGCGATCATGATGAGGATGGAAAGCCAGCCCTGCATAGACAGTTGTGTAGGCTTGTGAACGATTTCCCAAGCCAATCCCTGATGCTAGCACACTGAAACGGGAACAGTCGTCTGCTTCAGTCGGCAGCCTCAGCTTCGGACTGAGACCGAGACGGCGACTGAGACGGACGACTGCTCTATCATCTAGCCCGTGCGTATCGCCTGGTTCTCACCGCTGCCTCCCGCCCGGTCGGGAATCGCGGCCTACAGCGCGGACCTGGTGCCGCGGCTGGCACCGGCGCACGACATCGACTGTTTTTCCGAGGTGACCGCGCGCGACTTTCTCTGGAAGGCGCGGCGCCATCCCTACAATCTCGTCGTGTACCAGCTGGGTAACGCGCCCTGCCACGACTACATGTGGGGCTACCTCGCCGCGTTTCCGGGGCTGGTCGTCCTGCACGACGCGCGGCTGCACCAGGCGCGCGCCCGCGACCTGCTCCGGCAGGAGCGGTTCGACGACTACCGGCGCGAGTTCTGGTACGACCATCCGGACGCACGGCGCGAGTTCGTCGAGTACGCGGTGGCCGGGCTCGGCGGGCCGATCTACTACTGCTGGTCGATGCTCCGCCCGGTGATGCGCACGGCACGCCTCGTGGCAGTCCATAACCCGCGCGTCGCCGCCGATCTCCGGGACGAATTTCCCGGCGCGGCGGTCGAAGCGGTTCCCCTCGGCATGGCGGCGGCCGGATCCAGCGCGGCGGGCGCCGCCGATGGCCGCGGCCGGGTTCGCGCGAGCCTCGGCGTGCCTGACGAAGCGGTGCTGTTCACCGCGTTCGGCAAGATCACGGCCGAAAAGCGAATCGGCGCGATTCTGCGCGCCTTCGAGGCGATCGCCGCAGAGCATGCCGGCGTGCATCTGCTGCTGGCCGGCGACGCGTCTGACTGTCCGCCCCTCGAGCAGGAACTGAAGGCATCGGCGCACGCGCGGCGCATCCACGTCTGCGGCTACGTGCCGGACCACGCGATCGGCGACTACCTCGCGGCGGCTGACGCCTGCCTCTGCCTGCGCTGGCCGACCGCGCTCGAAACGTCGGCGTCGTGGCTGCAGTGCCTGGCCGCGGCGCGGCCCACGGTCATCAGCAATCTTGCGCACCTGGTCGACATCCCGACGATCACACCCGGCAGCCGCCGTGCGCCCCACGAGTCGGCCAATCCAGTGGCGATCGCGATCGATCTCCTGGACGAAGATGCGTCGCTCGTCCTCGCGATGCGCGCGCTCGCCGGTGATGAGCAGATGCGGCACTCGCTGGCGCGCGCGGGACACGCCTACTGGTCGGCGAACCACACGCCCGACGTGATGGCCCGCGACTACGAGCGCCTGATCGCGATGGCCGCCGCCCGCCCCGCGCCGGTGGTCAGCGATCTGCCGGCGCACTTCACCAACGACCGCTCGGGAACCGCTCGCGCGATCGCGGATCGATTCGGCATCGCGCTGGACGACACTCTAGGAGCTAGGTACTAGGTGCTAGGTGCTAGCTCCCAGCTCCTAGCTCCTAGCTCCTAGCGCCCAGCTCTGTACGTCCGGACACATGGGTAACAGATTAGTCCGGCAACAGGGGTAACGGTTTATTGACGTTCTCGAGCATTTGTTTACCGTCAGGCGCGAGGCGGCGAAGCCGCCGAGCGCCCTCCGTCAGGGAAGCGATGGGGTGAATCGTACGATGACGTTCGTCGTAGCGCGCGAGCGCGACCGTGGCGAAATAGATCGTCCAGACGCCGTCGGCCACCTCTTCGAAGGCCACGTCTTCGCCGTCCAGCGCGGACGCGACGAAGAGCGGCGCCCCTCGCCACGAGACGCAGCCGTTACTCGAGACGCGCCGAATCTCGAAATGCCGAGGGTAGTCGAGCGGCGCCAGCCGTCGCGGTGCCGGGCGCGACGACGGCGCATAGCAGGTCGCCGGCGGCTGATCCGCCAGGGCTTCATGCGGCCGCACCTCGTTGTATTCGGTACAGAATCGGGCGAATCGACGTTGTTGCGCGCGCGCATCACCAGCGGGAGGCCGCGCCGTCTCCGCTTTGAGCACCGAGTGAAACTGCTCGTGCGACCCGTTCTGCTCAGGATGCCCCGGCGCGATGCGCTCCGGAATAATGCCCAGGCGCATCCACCAGATCGAGAGTCGCGACAAGCGGCCCAGACCGGGACTGGCAAACGGGCCGCCATTGTCGCTGCGAATGCGTTCGGGCAGGCCGTACTCTTGGAAAGCTCGTTCGAACCGCCGTCGACTCGCGACGTAGCCCCGATCCAGCAACGCATCGCAGCGCAACACGAACCGGCTGAAGCCGTCGCGCAGTGTCAGCGGATGGCAATACCGGCCGTCTCCCGTGCGAAACTCGCCTTTGAAGTCCGTCGTCCATACTTGGTTGGCGGCCGTCATCGCGGTCAGCGGCGACGCGGGCCCGTGATCCGTGCGCTGCGCCCGCTGACGAGGGATCACCAAGCCACGCGCGGCAAGCAGGTCACACACCGTCGACCGGCTTGGCCACGCGGCGTGCGGGTCGCGCCGGCGGGCTATCGCCAGCAATTTCTTGGCGCCCCACCGCGGATGGCGTCTCCGCACGGCGATCAGCGCCGTGACCAGGTCGGGCTCGGTCGCCTGCGGACAGTCATGCGGCCGCCGCGAACGGTCCGCCAATCCCCGCGCCCCCTCGGCGCCGTATCGCTCGACCCATTTGTAGCCGGTCTTCCGGCTGATGCCGTACTGGGCGGCGAGCTCGGTCATCGTGAACAGCTCCGTCGAATAATCACGGATGAAATCCAGGCGTTGCTCCACGGGCGTCACCTCTTGCCACGGCATCGCATCCTCCAGCGAAACGGTGGCAAAAAGTGTTACCCATGTCGTCGGACTGGTTTGTTACCTATGTCCCCGGACTGAACCCTCCCAGTGCCTAGCTCCCAGCGCCTAGCTCCCAGTGCCTAGCTCCCAGGAGTACCCGGGCTCCGTTGTGAGCCGCGTATCTTCGACCGGGATGCCGACCGTGAAGTGATACAGGCTCTGGAACCGGTGATCGGCGAGCCCGAGGACGTCATGTACCGGGTCGTCGTAGAAGCAGCCAATGCCGGTGGCCCGGGCGCCGGCGGCTTCAGCCTCGAGATACAGTTGCTGCCCCACCACGCCGGACTCCCAGAACAGGTGACGGTAGAACGACGGGCCGAACGCCTCCAGGCTCGAGTCGAACTCCGTGATCATCCCGAGGCTGAAGAACCCGTCCGCCGCGATGTCCTGGTCGCAGCTCAGGCGACGGGCCATCCCCCGGCAATCGCCGCGGGCGAGAAGGTAGAGCGGCAGCGCATCGCCGATCGGCTCCCAGAGAAACTCGCGCCCGCACGCCGCCCGCAGGCGATCGACGGCCGACGGATCGCGAACCAATAGATAGAGGCCCGGGGCGAGGCCGTCGACGCGATGTACGAAGATCGCGAGGTGCACGCGCGCATCCCACCACAACGCGTCCCACGGCGCCGCCGGTTGGGGCATGACGCGCGACAGCATCTCGAAGAACGTCGCGGCGCCGATCGTGCTGACGCCGTCAAAGGCGACGGCGCTCCGGCGCTGCAGGACCAATGCTCGATCGGGTGATTGGGTCATCGGGTAATCGGGTAATGGGATCGCCTGTATTGGCAGGATTGACGGGACAGGACGGCCGGGATCGCGCGTGGCCGCGGCGATCTCGTCGATGAAGCTCCACGTCGTGTGATCCTCGCTCAACTGACTCGCCTTCCCCGTCCACTGCCCCGCGCGGACAGCCGCCAGCAACGAAGAACGACTCACGTCGGACGTCGAACGACTGATGACCATGACGCATCCCGGTTCTTCCCGCTCGGCGTCGAAGAAGTCTTCTTCCCGATCGATCCCGGTGAGCGCGGCGATCTCGGCGCTGGACCACTCGGGCAGGAGCGTCGCGCGCCAGCCGGCCATCGCTGCGGCAATCCCGACGGCGGCGATCGCATGCCCCATGTCGTGCTGGCAATAGCGAAACGCGCGCTCGCCGTACTTCCAGGCCTCGCGCCAGTGGATCGACGTCAACGCCAGCAGCCAGCTGTCCGGATCGGCGACCGCCGCCGGCCATGCCGCCGCGCCGAACGCGCAGCGCCGCTCGAGCGCGTGGCGATCCGGCGCGTAGTGAAACACGCCTGGCCTGCCGCCGACACCGGGCATGTCGCCGGCGATCGCGTACGCCTCGGTCGGGTGAAGGTTGCCGCTGGAGGGGTTGACGCGCAGCGCCCACCGCGAGGCGCCGAATTGTTTCCACGCTGAGAGGCCGAGCGCGTGCCGCAGCACGTCGCCAATCGTCGTGACAGGAGCGCCGGGTTGGGGGAAGAGCGGAACCGCCTCCGCCCCGGCAAACGATCGAAACGGATTGGGTTGGGACGCCCAGTCGAGGTAACCCAGCGACCGGGCGAACCGATGAAACTGATGCTTGGTGCCGTCGTGATAGCGATGAACGGGTGCGATCACCCTGCGCTCATCACTTCATCGTCGCTTCGGTTTCCTTCATGCGGCGATCGACTTCGGCGATCGCGTCGTTCAGCTGCGCCCGCCGCCGCTCGTGCGTCGTCGCTACCAGCTGCCGATCGAGCTCCATGCGCGCAAGCCGCAGCGACTCGAGCGCGTGCACCTTTTCCGGATCGCGGATGATCTTCCCGTGGTTCTGGCGCGTGCGCTCACGCTCCAACTCTTCCATGCGCTCCTGAATGCGCCCTTCCGCGTCGATCAGCCCCTCACCTGCGTCACCCATGAATCCCCCAGTCCCGAGAATGAATACTCTCACATTATAAGATGAGGACGTGGGCGTCCGTTCGACGATTGATCCGCTCGCGCGTTTTTCTCCGGCGACTCGCGGCTGGTTCAGTTCGGCGTTCGAGGCGCCAACGCGGCCGCAAACGCTCGGCTGGCCGGCGATCGCGGGCGGCGACTCGACGCTCATCCTGTCGCCGACCGGCAGCGGCAAGACGCTGACCGCGTTCCTGTGGTGCCTGGATCGCCTGATGTTCACGCCGGCGCCGCCAAAGAGCGGCCGCTGCCGCGTGCTCTATGTCTCGCCGCTCAAGGCGCTCGCGGTGGACGTCGAGCGCAACCTGCGCGCGCCGCTCGCCGGCATCGCGCAGGTCGCCGACGGGCGCGGCGACGCCTACCTCGTGCCGGCGATTGCCATCCGTACGGGCGACACGCCGCAGGCCGAGCGCGCGCGGTTTCAGCGGCAGCCGGCCGACATCCTGATCACGACGCCCGAGTCGCTCTACCTGCTCCTGACCTCCAACGCCCGCGAGGCGCTGCGCTCGGTCGACACGATCATCATCGACGAAATCCACGCGCTGGTGCCGACCAAGCGCGGCGCCCACCTCGCCCTGTCGCTCGAGCGGCTGGAAGCGATTTGTGAACGGGTGCCGCAGCGGATCGGCCTCTCCGCGACGCAGCGTCCGCTCGACGAGGTCGCGCGGTTTCTGGGAGGGACCGAGTCATCGGTCGGCAGCCGGCAGCCGTCAGTCAAGAAGCATGCGAAGGCCCCTCAGGGTGCACTCGAGATCGCAGACGAGTTCGCCGTTCATCGAGCCGTCCGCTACCGGCCGGTCACCATCGTCGACGCGGGGCAGAAGAAGGCACTGGCGCTGACCATCGAGGTGCCGGTCGAGGACATGGCGAAGCTGACCAGGGCCGCGCCGAGGGGCGACGAAATCCCGAGCGGCCCAGCGTCGATGACCGACGCGCGGCCATCGATCTGGTCGGCGATCCACCCGCGCCTGCTCGAGATCATCCGCGCCCACCGGTCGACGCTGATCTTCGTCAACAGCCGCCGCCTCGCCGAGCGGCTGGCCGGGGCGCTCAACGAGCTCGCCGGCGAAACGCTCGTCCGCTCGCATCATGGATCGATTGCGCGGCCGCAGCGCGTCGAGGTGGAGGATCTCCTCAAGGCAGGCGCGCTGCGCGCCCTGGTCGCGACTTCGTCGCTGGAGCTCGGCATCGACATGGGCGCGATCGACATGGTCGTCCAGATCGAGGCGCCGCCGTCGGTCGCGAGCGGCCTGCAGCGGATCGGTCGCGGCGGTCACCAGGCGAACGCCGTCAGCAAAGGCGTCATCTTTCCGAAATTCCGCGGCGACCTGGTCGCCTGCGCCGCAGTGGCGAAGGCGATGCACGAGGGCGCGGTCGAAGCCACCCGCTATCCCCGCAACCCGCTCGACATCGTCGCCCAGCAGGTCGTGGCGATGGCCTCGATGGACGACTGGGACGTCGACGCGCTGTTCGGCGCGATTCGCGGCGCGGCGCCGTTCGCGGAGTTGAGCCGCACGGTGTTCGACGGCGTGCTCGACATGCTGTCGGGCCGCTATCCGTCGGACGAATTCGCCGAGCTCCGTCCGCGAGTCACGTGGGACCGGGTGGCCGGCACGATCAGGGGGCGCGAAGGCGCCAAGCGCGTGGCGATCGCCAACGGCGGGACCATCCCCGACCGCGGTCTGTTCGGCGTGTTCCTGATCGGCGCCGGGCCGGGCGCGGCGCGCGTCGGTGAGCTCGACGAAGAGATGGTGTTCGAGAGCCGGGCCGGCGAAACCTTCGTGCTCGGTGCCTCGTCGTGGCGCATCGAGGAGATCACGCACGACCGCGTGCTGGTGTCGCCCGCGCCAGGCGAACCTGGCAAGATGCCGTTCTGGAAAGGTGACCGGGCAGGCCGGCCGCTGGAGCTCGGCCTCGCGATCGGCCGCCTGGTACACGACCTGTTGGGGCTGCCGCCGGCCGCGGCCGTCGATCGACTGACGCGCGAGCACGACCTCGACGCGCGCGCCGCCGAGAACCTGCTCGAGTACCTTCGCGATCAGCTCGCCGCCGCGCGCGCCGTGCCGGACGCGAAGACGATCGTCATCGAGCGCGTGCGCGACGAGCTCGGCGACTGGCGCGTCTGCGTGCTTTCACCTCGCGGCGGGCGGATCCACGCGCCTTGGGCGATGGCGGTCGCCGCCAAAGTCCGCGAGGAGACCGGCGCCGACGTCGAAACCTTATGGGGAGATGATGGGTTCGTGGTGCGGTTTCCGGACGTGGACCAGCCGCCGGATCCGCGCCTGCTGCTGCCGGATCCCGACGAAGTCCAGGCGCTCGTGGTGCGGCAGCTCGGCGCGACCGCCCTCTTCGCATCGAAGTTCCGCGAGAACGCCGCCCGCTCGCTGCTCCTGCCACGTCGACGGCCCGGCCAGCGCGCACCGCTCTGGCAGCAGCGCAAACGCGCTGCCGATCTGCTGGCGGTCGCGTCGCGCTATGGGTCGTTTCCCGTGCTGCTCGAGACCTACCGCGAGTGCCTGCGTGATTTCTTCGACATGCCGGCGCTCATCTCCACGCTCGCCGACATCCGCAGCCGGAAGCTGCGCATCGCGACCGTCGATTCGGAGACGCCGTCGCCGTTTGCTTCGTCGCTGCTCTTCAGCTATGTCGCCAGCTTCATCTACGACGGCGATGCGCCGCTGGCCGAGCGCCGCGCGCAGGCCCTCGCCGTGGATCAGGCGCAGCTGCGCGAGCTGCTCGGCGACGCGGAGCTGCGCGAGCTGCTCGACGCCGATTCGATGGACGCGATCGAGCGCCAGCTGCAGCGGCTCGATCCGCAGTACCACGTGAAGAGCGCCGACGGCGTGCACGACATGCTGCTGTCGCTCGGCGACCTCACCGAGGCCGAGATTCAGGAACGATCGCTGACGGCCGAGGTCGCCGCCAGCGCCGGCACGCTGGTCACCGCGCGCCGCGTGCTGGCGGTCCGCATCGCCGGCGAGCCGCGCTTCATCGCCGTCGAAGACGCC
>Ga0193692_1000375_pt1 | contig 11234 bp, 8 predicted proteins | sample L3a1metaG_FD_144917 | JGI IMG/M metagenome (GOLD analysis project Ga0193692, IMG submission 144917) | Soil microbial communities from a riparian zone of the East river system, Colorado, United States - L3a1 | ecosystem: Environmental > Terrestrial > Soil > Riparian zone | place: USA: East River... | reverse complement strand
TCATCGCACCAGTCACAAGCACCGCTGCTTCCGGTTGACGTAACAAACGAAGTATCATCTTCATGATTAATCATGAGGAGCGTACCCACGCTAATTCCACTGGCACTGCCAACGGTAATACTTGTCGAGTTCTTTGTATTGCCACCCGTGATCGTTGTCGAAGTACTGGGATTCGGGCTGCTGTCGGAGCCGAGTCGCAGTGCAGCAGATCCAGATCCCGACATGCTCAAAATTGTCAAACCAGGTCCTGCGCCACGCAATGTTTTGTACGAGGGCACAACGATCGTTTGGCTAATCGAAAACGTGCCCGGGCCAAGCAAGACGACTTGATTCGATGGGCACGCCGCCAGCGCCGCGTTAATAGCGGCCGCCGTGCTCGAGGCAGGCAGCGTCGTATAGATCGTCGAACGCAAAGGAGGACCTCCGGGAATTCCCGGATTCCACACAATCCGACGGTCTGCGGGGATTATTTCAGCAAAGGCTGTATACGCCCCGAACATCATTAACAGGAATGCAGGGCTACGAAAGCCCTTTACGTGTCTTAAAAACTTCACAGACATCATTGTTTAAACTCTAGCATGGACCCGGCCATTTTTTAAGGGTGGGAAGAAGACCCAAAAACGGCACGAGTGTTTGACCCGCTTTTGGCGGGCGAAGACACTACTCAGGACAGCAATGCATCGAATTGTCTAAGATTAAGACGGTTTTTGAGGAACCGACGGTACTTTTCCGGCGTAACTGTGTTCGTCTGAATCCAGGCTTTGCGCCGGACTGTGTGAAATTGAGACAGATTCATCGACGCGCCGCAACCTTTTTTGCTCTCGTCCTCGTCCGTAACCGTACGGAGGCTCCACTATTACCGCTAATAGACTGAGCCAGACGGGACTAAGTCGAAAGAAGGCCGCTTCGGACCAATTGTAAATAATTACAATCGCGCAAAAGACCAATCTCACGGTCGCAACATCTGCATTTTGTTGAAGCTGCTTCTGGATGCGCTTGCCAAACGCGAGGATCACGCCAACTAGTAACGCCACACCGATTCCTCCACCGTTCAAATAAAGTTCCAAATATCCGTTGTGCGCCTGGTTCAGCACGAAGATGTAGCGGTTCTTCTCCGATAATCTTTGCGAGCGGTTGCCCAGCCAGAAGCTATTGAACCCCGTTCCAAGCAGAGGATTGGTATTTTCTGCAAGCACCATGCTCCAGATCTTGTCCCTTCCAGTGAGACTCGAATCACGACCGAGACTCCGGGATGTCAGGGCTCCAAAGTCAATAACGCTGGAAAGAACTATTGCTGCAATTGCGCCGCCCACGCTGAAAGCCAGGAGATGCTTAACGCGTTTTCGAACCCACGGCATCGCAAAAACCGCCAGGGACGCCGACCCTAAAACCGTGCAAAGCAGTGCCGTCGCGCTGTTCGTGATGCGCAACAGGTAAGCCGAGCAAGCCAGGATTCCAGCCGATCCCGCAAGGGCCAATCGCGAAATTCCTTTTTCTCGAAACCGTTGAAGCAGATCTGCCACCACGAATACGGTCAAAACCATAATCGTCGCGCCGAGAAGGTTCTTCCCGAGAGCGACCCCATGATAGTGAACATCTCCCGTATAAATGCTGTAACTGCGGCCAAGTTGCGGATAGTATCGGATAAAGAGTACCGAGAGCGGGATGAGCACATACCCACACCGTACAAACACAGCACGAATCGCATTCATCGGATCTTTTTCCGTCAAGAGCAGCAACACCATGACGATATTCCCAAAATCCTTCAGCCATCTCTTGAAGGCTACGAAAGGATCTTCGGACCACACGACGCTGATGGCGCAAAACAGATACAATACGAACAATGCCTTGTTTTTTGAGACGACCCGCCCCCAGTTCAGTCCTCTCTTTTTGAGAATGTATAACCCGACCAGGATCAGAAACAGGAAGACGTTCCGGTCGGAAGAACTCTCAATCTCAGTCTCGCCGGAAATCTCAGTACCCAACGACAACCATGCGGACACCGGCCTCGAAGCCAGGATCGCGAGCCAGATCGCTGCCCACCACGAAGCCACTGAGACGCCCCGCCGTTCCTCAGCATCCAAATACAACAGGAAAATGATCCCGCCCGCACAGATACAAAATGCGATGGATGGGCTCATTTCTCCTTAGCCGTTACTCGCAAGGTATTTCTCTCCCATCGGCCGCAGCCCGACGAGACCAGCCAGCTGGCCAACGTGGCTACAAAGCTTCACCAGAATTTTCATGAAGCGGTGTTGCCCCGCAAGCAGCGCAAACGGCAACGCTACCAGGTAAGCAGGAACTGCGAGAAGTGATTTTACAACGGCACTCAGGCTGGACCAATGCCGATGATTTTGCCCCTGCAGCAAAGCTCTTTTTAGATAATAGCTCTTTTTCCACCGTGAGGGCGGAACAACTTCGTAGACCACAGCCTCATTGCACCATTTGAACACCCGGCCTTGAGCAATCATCCGGCGGAAAAAATCGCAATCCTCGCCACCCCCTGCAAATCGAGAATCAAACGGCTCCCTTATACCCTCGATCATCGCTCGTTTCAAAAGCACATTTCCTGTTCTCGTTTGCTGCCAATCCAGAACAAGTCCTGTTCGATGCTCTGGTCTTTCACAGAATCGGCTTCGAACCAGCCACGTCGGTGGCTTCTCATCGAAATGAGGCTTCACGGGGCCCAGAACTCCATCTGCCTCGTGGATCAATTGCGCCTGGAAAAGATTCAGCAACCAATCGTCCACTGGGAATTCATCGTCGTCGATGAAAGCTACAAAATCACCTCTAGCCGCCCCCAAGGCCGTATTCCTCGCCGCGGCAATATTTTGCTCAGGTTCGCAACGATAGGTCGTTTCCACAGACCACTTCTTTTCCACCACCACCGTTTTGGCCGATTGGAGTTTATCGTTATCCGCCACTACTACTGAATACGTAAACCGCCCATCCGTCCTTTGCTGGCCGAGAGTTTCAAGCAGCCGCTTAAGGTAGAGCGGCCTCTTAAACGTGCAGACGCACACAGTGATGTGCGGTTGGCTAGTTATTGTGCGCTCCTTCCCAACGTCGTTCGAGGAGTGATCGCTGCATCAGCTCCAGGCTCAGGATCTTGTTCAGCTCCCGGGTATAGTTCCGCGTTCCACGAACGTGATGATCGACCATTGCCTTCACGCTCTTGCTGCAGAGGTAGGGTCTTTGCAGCGCTCGCGAGTCGAGAAGAACTTCCTGCACGTAAGATGCCAGGTCGTCCCGATACCATAGCCTGTAACTTTGAAATTTATGGCGTCCCAGGAACAGCCGAGCAGGCTTGAACGGCGCCAGCAGCCTGTCAATTGGAGCTGCCCAATGCGGCATCGCGTAATCATACGCATATTCCGCCTTCAAGACCGCGGCCTCGTAAATCTGATGTAACCGGGTCAATACCGGCACCTCGCGAGATCTCAATCCTCGGTCCGTTGGAATCACACTCAATGCGGGATTACCGTCAGCAATCAGGCGCAGGAAAAGGCTCTTGTCGGCCATCGCATGCGGCATGCGATACGACAGCGCGACTAATTCATTGTCCAGATACGGAGAACGGACGCTCAACTCCGACTGCTCAATCGAAAGACGACAATAGTGGTGCCATGGCACCTGCTTGAATGCGATGAACGAAAGCACGTTGCCTTCGGCTTCCTTACGATAGGTCTCTTCTCCCCTGAAACAAAGTGCCTCAAATTCGTTATCGTAGACCCCGCCAGAAACTTTCGAAGGCCTGAATGCGACTGTGCCGCGTAAGATTTCCGAACCATAATTGCCCGTCAAACGAACGGGCGCGATCGCTCTCGCAAGCCGGTTGAGATAGAGTTCAGCCGCCCCGGTGATATCCATGGCACCATCCGAGATGTAGACGGCCTGCTCGGCAAGCTCAGGAAACTGCCGAAGAAACTTCGCATCCAAAGGGATCGTCGAATACGGCTGAGATGCGACTTTGGCGACTCGTCGTGCCGACCGAACATCGGCGCTATCACGGTAAATACTGGCAAACGTATAGCACGGAAGCGTTCCCGCAGCGCGATTTGCCCACGCCATTATCATTCGGCCGTCGAGGCCACCGGTCAGCGATAAACCAATCTTCGCTTCGCCCGCGAAATACTTGCGAAGAATTCGCGGAAAGGTGCTCTTCAGCGCCTGGTAATAAGCCTCGGCATCAAGGGCCGGCTGCTGTTCCCATGTTTCCTTCTGGAAAAAGGCCTCTTTGGTTCTCTTACCGCCAGCCCAAAACGTCCAAACCGAAGCCCCGGGGAGCAGTGAGATCCCCTTGAACACCGTCTTGTTCTGAAGGGGGCACCCGCATGAAACGAATTCGCCAAGGCTTTGAAAGTCTATCTCCCGCAGCCCGGGCAAGATGCACAACAATGATTTCGCTTCCGACGAAAAGAAGAAGAGCTCGGGTTGTTCGTGGATATAAAGACGTCCCAACCCGTAGCGATCGGTGAAAAGAACGACTTTCTTCTCGCGAAGATCGATGAGAACGCCGTTGAACCATCCATTCAGTTCCGAAAGAAATTGTATGCCCTTTCGTTCATACTCCGCCACCAGGGCACGACCTCTCCCGCCGAGATCAAACTCCTCGCCCGCAAAGAGCAAACAGATGGTTCTCTCGTCGTTCCAAACGGGCGAAAGATCAGACGAGCCGCCCTCAGCTTGATCAATCCAGCCGAGCCAAATCCCCATCTCAGCGTCACAATAGCTGTTTAAACGCGAGGAACCCTCATGCCTCATGCATGCCGCCATTTGACGGACCTGCTCCTCCTGCCTTTCAGGTCCCTTGCCTATGATGCCTGCGATTCGGAGCATTGAGAAAAGGCAGGGCGACAATTCACGATCTTTGTCGCCCTTTCTGAATCTAAGTTGGATGGAGCCGGCGGGAGGAATTGAACACTCCATCTGCTGAATACAGATCAGCCGCTCTAACGTTGAGCTACACCGGCACTGAAAAACTTTATGGAAAAGAAAAACTAAAATCCACGAGAATTCATCAATCGGCCTCAGCAGCCGATTCTACCTTGCAAATGGGCGCCGCCTTTTCTATTGGCGCGCTCCGCATCTGATATAACCGCGAACGAACACGACGCAAGAACCGTTCGACTCCCGCCGGGAGCCATTTCCGATACCCCTCGTGCAAGCGGAGGCTCGTATACAATCTCCCCTTCATGGTCAGCGGAATGTAGTATCTGGGCAGGTAAATCGGTTCGAAGCCATTTCGCCGCTTAAACTCGGTCAACGGACCATCAGTGTCGCTTCCGTAAACATACTTCCCATACAAAAAATACGACATCTTTCGCTCAGCGCAGATCTCAATCGCCTTCGCCAGCAGCGCATTCGTCGGCCGTTTGTCGGTGTGCTGCTGTTTGCTCAGGATCTGCATGATCGTGCATACGCCATCCGTAAACACCATTTTCAAAAACCCGATGAGCTCCCCTTCGGAAAACGCGCCTAGAAATTGGGCTTTTTCCAAATACGACGAGTTTTCACGCTTGATCTGTTCCCGGCTTTTTCCGTAGTGCCAAAAACGCCTTCCCTGGCGCACGGGTGTTTCGTTGTAAATACTCTCAATTCCCTCGATGAGCTTATCATCAAACTCGACGACCCGGACCTCCACACCACGTTTCGTGGAGCGCCGGATATTTTTTCGCGTCTCTTGCGGGATCTTGTTTTCCCACCAATCGGTATAGGAAGTTATCCTGACCGCCGCCACATTGTCTGACACCTGCGGAAAAGGCAAATGGACGGCCTTGTCCGATAGCTTCTGCACGAAAGTGAAAACGTCAGCGTTTAGCGGGCTTTCGCGCAGCGATCTCACGAATGCATCAGTCTCTCCGATGCCTTCAGACTGCCACTCTTCGTCGTGTACCCTGGCTGTCCTCATCCACCCGCCGGTCACGGCAATGGTGTGACCTTGAATTTGGCAGGCGGGAACTTGCGTCGTTTCGCCGTCTTTTGAAATTTCAACAGAAGTTATTTCCATAATACCGCACGCGGAATTTCCCATTCCGAATCAGCTATTGCTGAGTGCCCCCTTCGAGAGATCGCCTCTTTCCTTGGACAACGTTAAATAGTTTTCTGAGCTGTTCTTTTCGTCTGAATGCCACCAAATCGGGTGAAACCGTTTTCGGCGTATTCTTCAAAAGGGCGCACAAATACCCCGCCACAATGAAGCAGCCTCCAATCACATATGGTTTTTTCGTCAATCGATACGCTGCCCGGCAGAGTTCCCAAACCACGTGACTGCCAAATATAAAATCCTTCCGTCCATTATGGAATTCGACCAAATATTTATGCGCTTCTGCCGTTCCTTGCTGGCGATGATGTACCGCGAACCTGCCACTGAATGTTTGGGTCTCCCAGCCATGCATTCTCGCCCGAATGGAAGCAATTAGATCCACTCCTCCGCTTCGGCTCACTTGATACCCTCCTGTCGCTTCAAAGCATTTGCGTCGAAAGAGTTGGCAGATCCCGGAAACATCCTGGCTGTTGCTGAAGCGGAAATCGTGCTTGAGAGATTTCTGCCACGCGCTCTCCAGATAATTTGTTCCGGCCACTCCCAATTTCGGATAAGTCTCAAACTGCTTCAAAAGGTATTCGATGTAGTCCGGTTCGAAGGAGGCGTCGCCATCCAGATTCCCGATAACGTCGTACTCTAAATGTTTTACCCGTTCATATCCTGCATTGAACGCGTTCACCTTGCCTCCGAAATTGCGCTCGGTCCGTTCGGGCGTTCGCACCAGCTCAATCCATGGATGATTCGCCGCGTACTGCTGCACAATCTCGTCCGTGCCATCCGTCGAGCCATCACTCACGATCACCCAACGGACAGGCAGAACAGTCTGGTGAATCATTGACTCCAGGGTCTTTGGAATGAACTGTGCCTCATCTCGTGCCGGCGTAATCAGCACGTATCGTAACGTGCCTCGCTCCGGCGCCACGGTCATTCTCTGGATTTCTTTGACTTCCACAGCAGCTGCTTCTCGAATCTCTACTTTGCGATCACCCGTCTGATTGCCGCATATGCCATCGTCAACGACCGGCTTTTATCGAGGTAATTATCCCTTAACTCCGAAAATCTCCGTCGCAAAAAAACACCGGCGTTATACCTTGGCTTCCGCGCTTCCATTCCCCTGGATGGCCGGTTCGGCCGGCATATCTTGATATCTGCTGACTCCCCTGGCAAAAGCGTGCGCTCTGCAATCAGGTCACCGTCCGCGATCACTGTCGAGCCCGGTGCGTCGTCTCCCCTGAATCTAATCGCAGCATCTTGACCACTATTGCGACGGCGGAAGAGAAACGTTCCTGCCGACCCGGACGCATTTTGAAATTGAAGGCGGTCGCAGAAGAAACGAATTTCCGTGCTGCCGTCACGCCCATGCGCCCTGCTCAGGCTGGCACGGGCACAAACCTGTTCCGGGCTCATCCACTTCAGCCTCGGCTCCATGCCGTTGATTGCTTCGACCGCAGCTCTTAATCGTGCAAAACCATTTCGAAAATACCCATGATGCTCCACAAGCAATGCAGGTTTCCCTAGAAAAAGATTCAGGGCCGTTTCGGCCAATGTCTCTGGATATCGTCGCGCAAACACTGGGAAATTCGCAAACCGCTCCACAACGACACCCAGGAGCTCGCGAAGGGGAAACGCTGACGGCCCATCAACTGGAAATGACGTGCTGTTAATGGCCGCGAGATACCCTGCCCGCTGCAGTGCCTCTATCGAAGCACTGGAAAAAATTCCCTGTGGAAAAACCATTACGGAGTCGAACGGGACACCTGTGCGTTTTTTGTGCAAGGCCATGCGCTCGAGCGCGGTTGTCGCCTGTTGTTCGAGGAATCTGGGATCTGTGCCACCAAATTCTCCACCGGTATGATCGCACCCGTGAACGCACAGAGAAAGGGTTGTCGGGTGGCGCAGGAACAATTCTGCAGCTTCACGGCTCGATCGCTTGAAATTATAAGGAATGAAAGCGATCGACATCGCGAAGGGCGTGCCCGCCATTTCCTCGAGCAGCCGCCGGTAATTCAGAAATCCATAAGTCGGCTTCAACAAGGGATCATCGATGATGAAGCATCCAGCTGGTTCTGAATTCTCCCAAACATAGCCCGAAAAGGCTTCCCGCAGGAACATCATCAGCGGCATGAGCCGCGAAAAAAACTTCAGGAGCGACGTTTCTTTGCTGATCGATTCATTCAAATTCGCAAGGGCACTGCAAGCGACCAGTGTCAACCGCCCTTCCGGTGACTCAGTCCGAACCGCGAATGTCTTGTCACCCGCCTCAATCAATCGGAAACAGCTCGTCGCATCACCGTCGAAATGCGAATCGTAGGCTGCATCGGCTTCCGACATTGTTAGTCCCGCAAACTGGCGGCAGAACTCTCGTGGCTCGGGGCAAACACGAAGTTTCGCCTGCCCTGAAAGCTGGGCGACTCCCCTGATTGCCCCGCGCGTCAGACTGCGCAGCAAAGAATCATGGCTGCCATCGGCGCGAAACCCGAAAACAAAAATCTGCGGACTAAGCCTCTGAAGTTCTGCTCGAACTGCAGCCAGGTCGCTTTCATTCACAGTCAACGACATCAGAGTGTCCGCGGCTACGATCAGCCCGTGAGTTCTTCCGAGGCTTGAGAGGTCTCCGGGTGATCTGGCCGGCATCAACTCAACTTGAAGGCCCAGAAACTCCGCGATCTCGATGGCGTTCCGATCCAATTCAATGAGCTCACCGGTATAAAGCACGCCTACGCAGCCGGCCTTCGCCTCGGCAGTAATCGATTCTTGACGATCTCTGCTAGCGATTGTCTGCATGCACTGAACCTGCAACCTGGAGCTCCCTGTCCGTGGAATCTTCTCTGCCGCGTTTCGAACTCGCTTCTCTCCCACGAGTGAGGTTCTGCACCATGGTCAGATACCGCTCCTTCATCACTTCCCAACAAATCGGCCTGTATTCCTCGGCAGCCTTCTGTTTGAGCTTCTCCTGCAGCTCTTTGTTTTGGTACACGCGAACCATCTGCTCAGCTAAACTGGCTGGGTTGTTGGGCTCAAAGAATGCAAGGGCATCTTCAGTGAAATAGTGCCGAATTGCACGCAGCCGCGAAGAAATCACAGCCTTGCCCATGATGATATACTCAGAAAGCTTGTTAGAGAACGAGTAGTCCAGGAAAATGTCGCGTCGCGTCGCAAGCACGCCTGCATCGCACTGGGCCAGTAGTTGAGGCACTTGCTCGGGCAGGACGCTTCCGAGGAATTTTACGCGATCGCCAAGCCCGCGCTTGATGCACAATTCCTGCAAAGCTCCCTTTTCCGGACCATTGCCCAGAATCCAGAACTCCGCTCCTTCCAGTCGATCCCGGGCAATCGCAAATGCCTCGATCGCGATATCCAGTCCATAGATATGCGTCAGCGTTCCATGATACATCATGATAAACCCGGCTTTTCCGCGATTTGCTTGATCGGCCAACGACGCCTTTCTTGCTGCAGCGAATATTCCCTCATCCACCGAATTCATGATGACGGTTGAATTGCTGCCGCGGAGTCCCCTCCCCTCCAGCAGGCGTTGAATTGGTTCGTTGATGGTGATGACGTGATCAGCAAACTTGAAACTGATTTTCTCAATCCACCCCAGTACCCGCACGAGCAAAGCACCCGGCTTCATCTCATACTTTGACATGTAGAACTCCGGAGTGATCTCGTGCATGTCCAGCACCAGCTTCGCCCCGCGTAGCCTCGCCGGAAGTGCCGCAAAAACCAGAAAATCGGGCAGAGTATTAATATCGACCATCAAATATTTCCGCTGCGGCATCAGCCGCCAAAGCTTCACGAACGCCCAAACAAAGAAAGCCGCGTACTCGTAGCCGTAACGCACCAGCGATCCCCTCTTTTTTCCCAGGTCGAGCGTATAAACCGTCACGCCTTCGAGCTTGTAAACCGGTTCCTTGCTGAACGAAGACCGTAACGCAAGGACATCCACCGAATATCCAGCTGCGATCAGGGCTTCCGCCTTGCGCCGCACCCGAATATCGATCTCGTAATAGTTCTGCACGAGCATGCAGACCGACCGTCCCGCGGAATGTGCTGATTGAATCATTTAACCTTATTTCGCAAACGCGTGCGCTTCGTGAGCGTCACACTGCCGGGAAAATATCTCTGCGACATTCACAGAGCTGTTCCCATCCCAGATTAGATCGCGCGATGCGATTTTTCCCCCCACACCAGGCAAATGCATTCGTAATCTCATTCCCGGCAAAGGCGAGTTGCCTTTCGGACACTCATGCACCTTCAGCTCACCGCCTTGTCGCTCGAAAACGACCTCCCGACGCCGACGAAACCATGATGTGACTTGCTGACCTGTCCCAAACCACACCCCCAGTTCGCGAAGACTCCCGACCAGGCGTGCATAAAACTCGCCCCAAAATCTTTCCGCGGCATGACTCCGATCATGCCATATCACTGTGATCACTCCGCCCAACCGCCTGGCTCTGGCAATGAAATCTTCACACAGGCGCGCTGCCCGTTCCTCGGAGATGTTTAATCGACCCGGAAAGAAAAGGGCGCCATCCTGAATATGCATTGGCAATTCGAGTAGCTTCTTGACGCCCGGTGGACGATAGACCTGGCCTGTTCCCGCACGGTATCCCACGGTTTCGTTGTAACCGACTGTCGAGTCATAGCTGAATCCCGCCCTATCAAGAACGTTAAGGGTTTCGGAGTTCCGCAGCAGCCAATGCATCCTGATGCCCCCGCCGCAGCCGCCTGCACACGAATCGACCCTCTCGAGTTCCTCTCGTCCCTTTTCCATGCTGTGCCATGCATCGATCCCATGCACACCCAGTTCGCATCCTGCTTCTTTTAAGGTCTGCAAAAGTTGCGGAATATCCGTGACGTCGTAGGCCGTGGCGCGCCGCGATGCATCCGGAACTGTCACGTTTTCGCCGGCGCGGCGCTTGAATGGAATGAAATAATAGGTCGCTCCCAGTCCCTTTTCCACATCCAGGTACCAGTCGAATGGCCACCAGAAATCCCTGGCCCAGCCGAGATAAACAAATGGCAATGAAGCCGCCGCCTTCCAGCTCTTCCAGACATTCCTGAGCGATCCTCGGCCGCGAAAAAAGTTCAGCGTCGATCCCACCAGCGCGCGATACAGGAACCCGAACATCGTATGGTCAAATTTGTGATTTCGTATGCCGATAAAGTCGATGTCATGACTCAGGCA
>Ga0193692_1000374_pt1 | contig 11258 bp, 9 predicted proteins | sample L3a1metaG_FD_144917 | JGI IMG/M metagenome (GOLD analysis project Ga0193692, IMG submission 144917) | Soil microbial communities from a riparian zone of the East river system, Colorado, United States - L3a1 | ecosystem: Environmental > Terrestrial > Soil > Riparian zone | place: USA: East River... | reverse complement strand
TCGTCTCCACGTTCTTCGTTCTCTTCGCGGCAATCGCTTCCGCATTCGTTGTGCTTCTCACGTGGCCATTTCGCTGGGTGATCAAGAGAGTCTTTCGTCCGAAACGGTCGAAAGCGGCACGCACTCAGCGCGTGGTGATTGTGGGACTCGACGGACAGGATCCCGAACTCACCGAGAAATGGATGAATGCGGGCTTGTTGCCGAATTTTTCTCGTTTGCGTGAGAAAGGCGCCTTTGCCCGTTTGGGAACGACGCTTCCCGCGGAGTCACCGGTTGCATGGTCTTCCTTTCAAACCGGCTGCAATCCGGGCAAGCATCGCATTTATGATTTTCTGGTGCCGAATCGGAAGTCGCTCATGCCGGAACTGAGTTCGGCCAACGTGACCGCGCCGGCGCGGACTGTGCGGTTGGGCAAGTATCAGATTCCGCTGGGAAAACCTTCCATCGCGGCGGGCCGCAAGAGTGAGTCGTTCTGGTCGATTCTCGGGAAGTTCGGAGTTTTTAGCGCCGTCCTCCGTGTGCCGATCACTTTTCCGCCGGAACGTTTCAATGGTGTTTTGCTTTCCGCGATGAATGTTCCTGATGTGAAGGGAAGTCAGGGCACCTATTTCTATTTCACGACCGACTCGAAGGACAAAAGGACGCTTGTCAGCGGCCAGCAATGTCCATTTGAAATGATCGGTGGAGGAGCGAAGGGTGAATTGCCCGGCCCGCAGAACACGCTTGTGAAGGACGGCGGGGAGCTGCGGATTCCATTTTCAATCAACATTTCGAAGGCCGTTCCGGGCACTGCACAACTCGGGCTTCCGAACGGGACGATCGAGCTCCGACAGAACCAATATACACCGTGGGTATCACTCTCGTATAAGGCCGCACCAGGATTCACCGTAAAAGCGATCGCGCGATTCCTGCTTCTGGACCTTCAGCCGCACGTTCGACTTTACGTCACTCCAATCCAAATTGATCCCGAGAGCCCAGCGTTGCCCATTTCACATCCGGTTTCCTACTCGATTTATTTGGCGAAGCGGCAGGGTCCTTTTGCCACGCTCGGGGTTGCCGAGGATACGTCTGGGCTCAACGAAGGCGTTATCGGTGAAGAAGCTTTTCTTCAGCAATCCCAGGACATCCATCAGGAGCGCGAAACGATGTTCTTCGATGCCCTCAAGAAGACGCGAAGAGGGTCAGTTGTGTGCGTTTTCGACATCACGGATAGGCTTCAGCACATGTTCTTTCGTTTCCATAAGGACGAACGCTGGGGAACAGGGATTTCCGATGAGCGCTACGCCAACGTCTTGCGCGATCTCTACATTCAGATGGATGGCTTGGTTGGGCGGGTGATGAAAGAGATCGATGATCAAACCGTCTTGATGGTGCTCTCAGATCATGGATTCAAGCCGTTTCGACGCGCCGTTGAACTGAATCGATGGCTGCAGCAGAACGGTTATCTGACGGAGCACACCTCCGCCACGACTCCTGATTTATTGCAACGCGTCGATTGGGCGAAGACGCAGGCGTACGCAGTCGGTTTTGGCGGCATCTATCTCAACCTCGCGGGGCGTGAAGCGAAGGGGATAGTGTCGACGGAGGACGCTGTGGGCTTGAAGCGCGAAATCATTGAGAAGCTAAAAGGCCTAAAAGACCCGGACCGGCCTGGCTCGCCAATCAGTGAAGTCTACGACCGAGATCAGGCCTACAAAGGGCCATACGTCGAAGATGCGCCTGACCTTGTCGTGGGATTCGCTCCGGGCTATCGCGTCGCATGGGAGACAGTGACAGGCGGTTTCGGCGAGAAGGTTATTTCGGATAACACGCGTCCATGGGCCGGTGACCACAACATGAATCCCCCTGAAGTCCCGGGCATGCTTTTCTGCAATCGGCTGATCGATGTGGAACGGCCGAACATCGTAGACATCGCTCCGACCGTGCTCGATTTGTTTGGCGTTCCAATTCCTGCGCACATGGACGGCAGGCCGATTATGACCGGCAAACCAGTTACCCAAGCGGGCGATCAGGTCAATGGGCAACGACCCGCGAATGTCGCGATCGTTGAGCAACCGGCTCACGGAATATGAATCATAACGAATTTCTTGGGCTGATCGTAATGGCGAAGCTTTTGGAGTGCGGCACTGCTGCGCCGCTTTTGATTGAAAGACGACGTTCGAGACGAGCACTTGCGCTGCTGGTTGCGTTCTCCCTCCTCACCTCACTGACTCTCCCAGCCGCGGCGAAAAAAGTGGTCGTGCTGGGCATCGATGGGATGGATCCCAAGCTTTTGCAGACGTTCGTGGATCAGGGGCGCATGCCCAATTTTAAGGCCCTAATGCAGGAAGGTGACTTTCGTCCGCTCCAGACCACGATGCCGCCTCAAAGCCCTGTAGCCTGGTCCACCTTCATGACCGGATTGGACCCCGGCGGGCACGGCATTTTTGATTTCATCCACGTCGACAAAGAGAAGATGACGCCTTACTCGTCGATGGCGCAGGCCTATCCGGGAGGGCGTCCAATCAACATTGGATCATGGTCATTCCCAACTTCGGGCGGCGGCGTCCGCATGCTGCGAAAGGGGACGACCTTCTGGGAGATGATGGGAAAGCGCGGGCTTCGTTCGACGATTTTTCGGATGCCGGTGAATTTTCCGCCGGTGAAAACGCCGGGCAGGGCGCTGGCGGGAATGGGCACGCCCGATCTCGTTGGTTCGCTCGGCACTTTTTCATTCTATACCGATCATCGTGCCGACTTTTCCCCCGTTGTTTCGGGCGGCGAAATCTATGAAGTGACCGTTCGCAGCAATAAAGTAACGGCGCAACTCAATGGCCCCGTGAATACGTTTCGTCGATTTCCGAGCAAAGAAAGTTTGGACCTGATCGAAAAGGGCAGGGCGGTTGCAGTGACTTACGACAATCCGAAGATGCTTCAGGATTTCGTCGTTTACCTCGATGCCAAAGCGGGCGCGGCCAGGTTTGTCGTCGGCGATCAGGAATTCATCCTCAAGGAAAAAGAATGGAGCGATTGGGTCCATGTTGAATTCGAAGCGATTCCGCACGCCCTCAAAGTGAGTTCCGCTGGGCGCTTTTATCTGAAACAACTGAGCCCGAAATTCGAACTCTACGTCACGCCGTTGCAAATCGATCCAGAGGATCCGGTGATGCCGATCTCACATCCGGCGAACTGGTCGAAGGAACTGGCCGCGAGCCTGGGTCGCTTCTACACGCACAACATCCCGGAGGACACGCAAGCATTCAATCACGGGGTGCTGACCGCGCGTGAATTCTGGGATCAAATGATGTTCGCGTACGAAGAACGCTCGCGAGCCCTCGATTACCTGTTGCAGCATCAGGAGGAGGATTTTCTCTTCGTCTATTTTGGGACTGTCGATCAAGGCTGCCACATGCTTTGGCACTTCATGGATCGCGAGCATCCGGGCTACGTCCAGGATGATGTTTTGAAGGATGGCATCGCGAAGCTCTACGAGATGCTCGATGGCCGCCTGGGCCGCGTTCGACAGGCGATCGGCAAAGACACAGCGCTCATCGTCATGTCAGATCACGGCTTCGCACCGTTCTATTGGGAAGTGAACCTGAACACCTGGCTGCTCGAACAGGGATACGTCACGCTCAAAGACCCGGCGAAACAGGAATCGGGTGAGTTTTTCTCTAATGTGGACTGGTCACGCACTCGCGCGTATGCGGCAGGATTAAACGGGCTTTACATCAATGTGAAAGGCCGCGAAAAAGCCGGAGCCGTGGCGTTGGGACAGGAGTATAACGCCCTTCTGGATGAACTCGAACGCGCTTTGCTGGCAATGAAAGACGATCGCAACGGCAAATCACCAGTCTCCCTCGTCTTGCGGCCGGGCCGAGATTTTCATGGATTGGAAAAGGATAAGGGGCCCGATGTTCTCGTCGGGTATAGTCGTGGGTATCGCAGCTCATCGGATAGTCCGCTCGGGTTGTTTCCGAAAGCAGTGTTTGTTGATAATCGCAGCCCATGGAGCGGCGATCACTGCATCGATTACCGATTGGTGCCGGGAATTCTCGTGACGAACAGGCGCATTACGAGCCAAACACCAACTCTCGCGGACCTTACGGTTTCAATTCTGCACGAATACGATCTCGCTCCGCCGGCGGGACTCATTGGCAAGGACGTTCTCGAAGCTAAACGATAAGGCAAAACTTATGTTCGGACCCAAAGTGAAAGTCGACAAAGCGCTCTACGAAAAAATCAAGATGTACTCGAAGATCGCGGGCTATTCTTCGGTGGACGAGTTTGTTCATCACGCCCTCGAGAAGGAGTTGAAGCAATTCGAAGGGGCTGAATCCGAGGAACAGATCCGACAAAAGCTCAAAGGGCTTGGATATATTTCGTAGCTGATGCCATGACATCTGTCGTTGCACTCCTTAACTCCGTCTTCACTTTTATCTTCGGATTGGTGCACGGCGCCGTTAAATGGCTCGGCCCATTTTGGTCGCTTGTCGCGATTTCCGCACTTGGCGGAATTCTATTGGTATGGATCTTCGGGAAAGTCTCGAATCAGGCCGCGATCGAGAAAACTCGCAATCGGCTCAGCTCGGAATTGATAGGCCTTCGCCTCTTCAAAGATGACCTGAGGGTCTTCTTCGGAATACAATTTCAAGTACTGGTCTGGACCTTGAAGTATCTGCGCCATTCGCTCATTCCGATGCTGATCCTGATGGTTCCTGCCATGATCATTCTGATTCAACTGAACCTTCACTACGGCGCCCGTCCTCTGCGCGTGGGGGAACAGGCTCTCGTAAAAGTGAAACTCCGCGATCCATTGGCCCTATCGCGCGGAGCAAACCTGGCTCTTCAGGCGCCGAATAATTTGAGAATCGAAACTGATGGAGTGCGTGCCGAAGAACTGAAAGAAGTCTCCTGGCGTGTCCGGGGGGCTTCACCAGGAAGCTTCGCTCTAACCCTTACTGACGGCAAAGAGACGGTCACAAAGCAAATGGTTGTGGGCGGACGCCTGGAAGGCGTTCCCACTCTTCGCACCGGAGAGAGTTGGCTCACGAGCCTGCTCTACCCCGGCGAGGCACCGATTGGGAAGCAGTCCACAATTGAATCAATTGAAATCCGCTATCCCGAACTCGAAATCCTTGTCTTCGGCAAACACGTAAACTGGTTGATTATCTTCCTGGTTCTCTCCCTGGTTATTGGATTCGCCTTCAAAGGCGTTCTTGGGGTTAAAATCTAGAATGGGTGAACAGGTGTGGACCCGTTTGTGACTCAACTTGTTAAAACCGCACTCGGGGCAAATGGCGTAGCTGTCGCCTCAACCCGTAACCTGATTGCCCCGGCATGGCGCTCTCTCTTCTATTGCCTCTCCTTATCGTTAGTGTGGATCGTCTCGGTGCCGCGCACAGGAGCGGCGGCGGAGCCGTTGAAGGTGATCTTTGATACAGACATGGACGGCGACAACGATGATGTGGCCGCGGCCGCGATTCTGCACGCCTTCGCGGACGCGGGCCGTGTCGAGGTCCTTGCGATGGGGGTCGTTTCGCTCTATCCCCACAGTCCCGCATGTCTCGACGCGATCAACACTTACTACGGTCGCGGCGACATTCCGATTGGTGTGTACAAGGGGACGAATCTCGCCATGCAGCATTCGCCGTATGCAAAGGCCGTGGCGGAACGGTGTCCGAACGACATTGGGCTTTCCGATCAGGTGCCAAATGTTATCCGCGTTTACCGCAACATCCTTTCCAAACAGAAGGACGGCACAGTCACGATCATCGCCGTTGGACAAATGAACAACCTCGTTGATCTGCTCCGTTCACCGCCCGACGGACAGGGCGAACTTTCTGGCCGGGAACTCATTCGCCGCAAAGTTGGCGCATTGTTTGTGATGGGACCTTATTTCAACGAACGAAACGAATCCCAGCGGGCCTACAACTTTACCACATCACCAAGGGCCGCGAAGGAGTTGACCGAGAACTGGCCCACACAGATCAGGTTCGGTGAGGGCAATCTGGGGCACCGGCACTTCATTGGCGGTCGTTTGAGCGAGACTCCGACCAATAACCCGGCTCGCATTGCGTTCGAGGCCTACTTCGCCGCGGAGAATCGGCGTTCCGGCAAGACGGAAAGCAAACGTCATTGTGCCGACCCCGCGACGGTCCTCTACGCAGTTACAAGAAACGAGTACTTCAGCGAGGTCGGCCCGGGCGCGTGCGAAGTCAGGCAGGACGGTTTTACTCGGTGGAATTCCGGACGGGACAAGCAACACTTCTACAACACACAGAAACTACCTGTCCCCGAACTCGAACGGGTCATGGAGCAATTGCTGATGAAACGGCCCAAACGCGGTCCAACTTCGCCCGGCCGTTAAGCAAAAGCGCGAGGGCGGTTGCAAAAGGTAAAGCTCCAACAGCATTCGAAAACTCGCAAGCCCGAATCAATCGTCCCTTAGTGCAACTGGTCTTAATCTCACAGGGTTGTATTTTGCCAAATGAGAATTCGACTTCTTTTACCTGGGTTAATATTGCCGTTCTTTCTAACGGCTTGCGCCTCGAGCCATAAAAACGTGGCGCACACTTTGGACAAGTACCAGCCGGGCGTTACCACGTGGAACGACTTTACGAAAGACGCGAAAGTGATGGAGGAGAGGCCCGGTCCGCAGACTCAACAAGCGCGTTATCTCGACTCCAGCGCTCCCCAGACAATAAAAGTGTGGGTCGCTCAAAAGGATCCGTGGAGGATCTATGAGCAGAGGGAAACCGTCAGCACTGCTAAAACAGAGGTTGTTGTGGGTGATGACAAGCGCCCACTGGCACTCCTGACCTTTACAGGGCCGACGTTGTCCGACAAACGACAGCTTCAGTGAGCCGCATACACAACGGCGCCGAACAGGTCTGAAGTGAAATCAGATCTCAAAAGGCCGGTTGCCGAATAGCCCACGGCAGTGAATAGCCTTCTCCTGAATCCTCGAGTTTTGCGGCGATAACATCGATCACACGTGTGATGCCTTGATTTCGAGGACCAGGAGATAAACCCGCGAGGAACCTCCGAACTTCAAGCGGTTCTCGGTTGTACCTCGCCCGCGGGTCTGCCGATCCTGTGCAAAGCCAAACTAAAGATCATATTCATGGGCACGGAAAGGCCGCTGAACGCTATGATTAACCCAATCATTTCGCTATCAGCGGGGAGGCGCGCATAAAGCAGGAGGACGATACCGACATTGCGCATACTGGTTGTGATCGCCAGAGATTTCCGGGTGGCAAGATCAGGTCCGCCCAGACCCCAGGCGACTACCCAGGAACCCAGGACAAGTAGTATTAACGCGGCTATCGCTCGTGCGTCGAGCGCACCGATCGCTGGATTGCGGGCCTGTATGGCTGCGATGTTGGCTCCCACGAAGAGGAGGAAGGAAAGAATATTCAATGGCCGGGAAAGTGCCTGGGCAATTTTCTGACTCCCTCTCTGCACCCATCGTCCGAGCAGCAGTGGCACCAGGCCTAATACCAGCAGGAGTCCCAAGGCATGCGCTGCCGGAGAACTCAAAGTCAACCCGCTTGCGACACGCAGCCAGCGCAACAAAAGTGGCATCAATGCTATTGCAGCGAGATTGAGAATGAACACCAGCCCGACTGTGAAAGGCATGTTTCCCCGCCCTAGTTTCACAAAATTCAGCGCAAGGAAGCCGCCCGGCAGGAACGCGATCAACAGGAATTCCGTCCGCAATATAGGAGACAACTCGAAAATCTGCGCCAGCGCCAATCCAAGCGCCGGGACGACCAGAACATTTACGAGCACCGCGCGCGCCATCAAGCTTCGGTCGTGCGTGGCGGCCACGATCTCACTCGTGGAGGCTACCAGCCCTGTCCAAAACATGAAAGTGACCAAAAAAAGAACTGAGAGAAGAATCGGTGTGTTCATGAACGGCGTATCAGGACGGCGATAAAAGCAAACAAACCTATGAGACAAAGCATGACCGCGATGATCAGTGTTGTCGATTTGGGCATGGCCTCTGCCTGGGCAATGTCGCGAAAAGTTTCGCTATGGAGGTAGAGCACGAGGCGCCGGTACTGCCACATGGCAACAAGCAGGCCGAGGACACCGGTGCCGATCAGGAGCAGACCCACATAGTGCGAGAGTTGTGGCGCTTTGGGAGGCTTAAACCCTTGCATCGTGTTCAAATGCGCGAAGAATTGCACGATAGTGAAACCAAAGCCGATCAAGGCCAGGGCTGTGCGAACCCAAGCTTCCAGCGTGCGTTCGGCGCTCATGCGTGTGCGAATCCATGCGAAATGAGTCTGAACATTTAAGTGCGGCTGTGGTTCATTCGACGGGTCCACGCCACGCCGCTGCTTCTCAGACATCAAATTCCCCCCTTCCATGTCTACTTAACGAACAGCCCTCCCGGCCAATTAGCGATGTTGGACTTTGGTCCAGTCTTCAACCTGCTGGGCGCGCCAATGCGGAACATCAGGCCGTTGACGTCGGCGTGGTCTCGGTGTTTTCGGCGCGCCTATCCAAATCTTTTTCAAGGAAATAGTTCAGGAACGTCCGGATAACCGCGATCGCTCCGAGTTGACCGATTTCGGCCCATGTCGGAGAGATCGCAGTGCGAACGATATCGGCGCCAAGCTCAAACTCCAAACCAAGAAGGAGCCACATCCCAAATTCCAACCAGACCTTCTTCTTGCGTCCAATCGGCCGCGGGCCATGGGTAAGAACGGCTCCGAACGTGCCGACGACCGCCTGGACAGCCCCCATTCCAATGATCAGTACTGCCACCGCTTCCAGGCCCAGCGCGATATAAGCTGCAATTTCCTTGAAGAACGCTTCCATCCGACATTTGACCTGCAACGTTACAATCCCGGAAGTGGAACTCCTGGAAGCTGAAAACGTGGCACGCGGACGATGCAGCGAAAGCCAACGTGGCAGGTGGAGGTATCGATCGGTTCAGGGAAACGCGCGGCCGGGCGATAGCGGCGACAATAGTTGTGCGAGCATAGGTGTGATCCGCCTTTGAGCACCTTGCGTGGAATTCTGATTTGCGGTTGGGCAGGGTCGTAGCTTGCCGTTTCGTTGCCGCCGCGGGGATTTTGTGGAATGCAGCAAGCCTTCTGCTGCTCTTCGGGATGGCGTGGCTCATACCAATCCGTGGTCCACTCCCAGACATTGCCAACCATGTCATGCAGGCCGTACGCATTTGCAGGAAACGCGTCCACGGGCGAAGTACCTTCGTATCCATCCTGGCAAAGGTTCTGCCATGGAAATTCACCCTGCCAAAAATTGGCCATCGGTTTTCCGTCGGGAAAAAGTTCATTGCCCCACGGATAATCCGCGCCGTCCAGCCCGCCCCGCGCCGCATATTCCCACTCGGCTTCGCTCGGAAGCGCTTTCCCTTCCCAGGCCGCGAAAGCTGCGGCATCACTAAAACTCACATGGACGACAGGATGGCGCTCGCGACCTTCGACCGAACTCATGGGTCCTTGCGGATGCCGCCAGTCCGTCGCTTTCATGAAATGCCACCAACCTCCAATGTTGCGAAGATTCACCGGCCCTTTCGGTTTCACGAAAACGAGGGAGCCCGCATACAACATGTGAGGCAGCGCACCGGGGTAATCTTCGGCACGCGGCGGAATCTCAGCAAACGTGACATGTTTCGTCGCGTCGATGAACCGTTGAAAATGCTCGTTTGTCACCGGATAACGATCCATCCAATAGCCGTCCACAGTGACACGATGAATTGGGCGTTCCTCCGGATAATGCTTGTCCGAACCCATTCGAAATGTTCCGCCCGGAATCCAGACCATATCTGGAAACGGCGGTCGTTGCGGTTCCATTTTTGGGGAGACCCCTGGCTCGCGCACTTTCGAGAAACTCAGGGGCGTAACGGTCTTTTCCATAGTGATCGTGTCCGAGTTGAAGAAGCGCCGGCCAGACGAATGTCTGGCCGGCGCTGGCTATGGTTCATTTGTTTCTCCTTGACTGTCTTTGCATGGAGGATGTGCCGGCCGAGCGTTTCTATTTCTTGCTTTGTTCTTCGTGCAAGCGCTTGCTGCGAGGCGCCGATTCCGCAGTGGCCATCCTACTCCTCCTGGGTGCTCCCTCCTCCTCCCCTTCAGGCTTTTCAATCGTTGCGTCATGTCCGGCCAACTTCTCCATGGCCTGATCGATGCTGAAGCTCGCGGGCTTCTGCCGTGGTGGGAACTCTTCAAAGGTTTTGAGGTACTGGGCTACGATCCCCTGGGCTGGGACGAGCAGGAACGCCCGATCGACCATCCATTTGTCGTAGAACATCGAGGCGTCTACATCACCCCTTTCGAAGGGGTCGCTCCGCAGATTGAATATCTTCGGAACGCGTAACGAAACAAAAGGCTCCTGCCAAACGCCTACCCCGTGGCCGCGTTGCTCCATGAAGTGCATCTTCCATTGCTGATAACGCAACGCCATAAGATCGCCGTCGTCGCTCCAGTAGAGGAAGGCCTGGCGCGGGTTTTCCTTAACCTCGCCCTTAAGAAACGGCAGCAGGTTGAAGCCATCAATGTAAACTTTGAAAGTCTTGTTGCCGGCCTTGTATCCCTTTTTGAGTTTCTCCACAACGTCAGGCTCACCAGCAACCGCTGCCAGTGTCGGCAGCATATCGGTGTGCGAGAAGATTTCGTTGGAAACGGTGCCTGGCTTGATGACGCCCGGCCAGCGGATCAAACATGGAACGCGCCAGCCACCTTCGTAATTCGTGTCTTTCTCAGCACGGAACGGAGTGCAACCACCATCGGGCCAGCTCATTACCTCGGCGCCATTATCGGTCGAATACATAACGATGGTATTTTCGGTGATGCCCAGCTCATCGAGCTTCTTGAGCAGTTGGCCCACATGACCGTCATGCTCCACCATGCCGTCCGGATAAACGCCCAAACCCGTTTTCCCTTCGGACTCTTTCTTCAAGTGAGTGAAGATGTGCATGCGGGTCGAGTTGAACCACAAAAAGAAGGGCTTGCCGTCATTGCTGGCTTTCTCGATGAACTTGAGGCTGGCCTCGAGGAACTCTTCATCCACGGTCTCCATGCGCTTCGTGTTCAGAGGCCCGGTGTTCTCGATCTTTTGGGTGCCGTCTGGATTGGCCCAGGCGTGCAGAACGCCGCGCGGTCCGAACTTCTTTTTGAACTCCGGATCTTTCGGATAGTCCGGGCACTCTGGCTCCTGCTCCGCGTTCAAGTGATAGAGATTGCCGAAGAACTCGTCGAAGCCGTGGTTGGTGGGGAGGAACTCGTCCTTGTCACCGAGGT
>Ga0193692_1000373_pt1 | contig 11259 bp, 11 predicted proteins | sample L3a1metaG_FD_144917 | JGI IMG/M metagenome (GOLD analysis project Ga0193692, IMG submission 144917) | Soil microbial communities from a riparian zone of the East river system, Colorado, United States - L3a1 | ecosystem: Environmental > Terrestrial > Soil > Riparian zone | place: USA: East River... | reverse complement strand
TCATTTACTTGCCAGCCTTTATCAGAAGGAGATGCTACACGCAATCTTCCTTTATCCACTTCTTCTATAACGGCTCTTACTGCATCACTGTATTTTGAGCCTTTCAAAAGCTCACGATTGCTCCATGCTTCAAGAATTAATTCTTTCATTGATGATCTTTATTTAGGACTGCGAAAATAAATGATTAGTGAATAGTGAGTGGTGAATGGTGAATGTTTTTCTGATGATTGGCTCAATAATTCACAATTATTTCATCTGTTGGATTTCTACAAGACAAAATGAATATTCAGTCTAAGTCTCCCCTTTAGGGGGACAGGGGGTTTGAAAGTGCAATTATATCTTTCACCTCTAGTATCTTTTTCTCATATCCTTTTGTTGTAGCATTGATCATCGCATCTCCAATTTGTTTTAATGTAACAACACTTTGCGGAGATATTGTATTAATGATGGGAAGCATCCAACTCAGCCACTTATAAAGAGGTAGGATATGCTTTAATCCTTTAGTTGCTTTTATCACTCCCGGCCGGAAATTATAAACTTGTTTAAAAGGAAGTTTCATTAAATCACTTTCTGTTTTGCCTTTTACTTTTTGCCACATTAGCTTTCCTGTTTCATTAGTACCGCGACCTGAAACATAACAGAAAGTCATTTCAGGGTTTAACTTACTCAATGTCGTTGCAAAATGCATTGTCAGATCGTAAGTCACTTTTGTAAACTCAGGTTCTTTTACTCCAACCGAGCTCATACCTAAACAAAAGAAACAGGCATCATAATCTTCCAGTTGATCTTCGATCGATGAAAGATTATACATATCTGCATGAACGATCTCTTTTAATTTCGGATGAATATAGCCGCAGCTTCTTCTTCCAATAACTAAAATTTCTTCCACTTCATTATTTTGTAAACATTCATACAAAACACCTTCCCCGACCATGCCTGATGCTCCGGTTATTATTACTTTTATTTTCATAAGAAAATAATTAAAATGTTACGATAAAAACGCCTTCTTAAATTTCGGCGATATTCTATTTTTCGATGCCTGCTCATAAGCATAAGCAATACTTAATAAAACTGGTTCGCTGTACGCAGATCCAAAAAATGAAATACCGACTGGCAGATCATATACCACTCCACCCGGTACAGAAATATGCGGATAACCTGAAGCAGCAGCAGGCTGCGTAAGAAAAACATCACCCCAGCGATCACCATAGATCATATCAATACTGCATGCTGGTCCCATCGTAAGACCACAAATTGCATCTAATTTATTTTGGTTGATCACATCATCAATGATCTGCTTTGACCCGGTATGACTTTTTTGCAATGCCTCTTTATATCCTTTGTTATTTAAGTCACCCATTTTATCAGATGCTTCCAATGTTTCCTGTTTGAAGTAGGGCATTGCTTTATCCTCATTCGTTTTATTAAAAGCAATTACCTCTGTCAGCGTTTTCACTTTTGAATTGGCTGTTGCCAGGTATTTATTCAATCCATCTTTAAATTCATATTTCATTACATCAAATTCTGCATCGCCCAGCTTGCTGATCTTATCAAAGTATTCGATCTCTATTATTTCAGCGCCTTGTTGTTTCAGAAGATCAACAGTTTTTTTTATTAACGCATGCATGTATTGATTATCACCCTGCGGTTTTTTATCAATACCAATGCGTTTCCCTTTCAAGCCATTTGCATCTAAAAACTTTGTATAGTCGGTATAAGTCTTGCCTTCACTTGCTTTTGTTATTGCATCTGCAGCATCAGCACCTGTCATGGCTCCCAATAAGATTGCAACATCTTTTACCGTTCTTCCCATTGGTCCTGCAGTATCCTGTGTTGAGGAAATAGGAATGATACCCGAACGACTCACCAAACCAACTGTTGGTTTCAATCCAACAATACCATTTACAGATGCAGGACACGTAACAGAACCATCGGTTTCAGTACCCACTGCCACTGTACAAAGATTTGCAGCAACAGCTGCACCGGAACCAGCACTTGAACCGCAAGGATTATGATCAAGTATATAAGGACATTTGGTTTGTCCGCCACGACTGCTCCATCCCGAACTCGAATGAGAAGAACGAAAATTTGCCCATTCGCTCAAATTAGTTTTACCAATAATAACAGCACCTGCATCTCTTAATTTTTTTGCAACAAATGAATCGTTTGCCGCAATATGCCCTTCCAATGCAAGAGATCCTGCCGTTGTTTGCATTTTATCGGCAGTATCAATATTGTCTTTTATTAAAACTGGAATGCCATGAAGTGGTCCTCTGGTCTTGCCGGACTTTCTTTCATTATCCATTGCTTTCGCAATATTCATTGCATCAGGATTTATTTCGATCACCGAATTAAGCATCGGCCCCTTTTTATCAATTGCATCAATACGATCAAGATATAATTTAGTTATTTGTTCAGAGTTGTATTTACCGGCAGATATTTTTTCCTGTAATGAAGTAATGCTTTCTTCATTCAGTTCAAAATCAGGAACAGCACCGATAGAAGCTGTTTCCTCTTTCACAGGCTTATTAGTTGAGTTGCAGGAAGCGACCAACACTGAGCTAAGACCTGCGGTAGCGATCGTACTGCTAGTAATAAAATCTCTTCGTTTCATAAATGTTGATTTGGGTACTAAAAATACAATGTATAGCACCAAGCAGAAAAAATATAATTATGTTACCAGCTTCAGCTTTTCATGGTATCGCCTGTGGAGTTTATTCTGAGCTTGTCGAAGGATCAATAACTTTATCGTTCAGCAATTCTATTGGTCATAATGAGTCCTCACTTTTGTGCTTCGAAGTTTTAAGTACTCTACGCAGTGAGATTTGCAATGAGAAGCTTCATATTGCGAAACCCAATGTTAGCGGCAGCTTTTTTGAAATTTATTTCGTTCGTCCACCAACAATTTAATCATATTCTAATCTTTAGGCTCCCATAATTGAATTTTATTTCCTTCAATGTCTAAAATATGAACAAACTTTCCATAATCATAGCTTTCAATTTTGTCTACAATAGTTACGTTTTCCTTTCTTAACTCTTCAACCAATGCTTCTAAATTCTCTACTCTGTAGTTGATCATAAAGTCTTTTGTTGAAGGCTCAAAATATTTTGTGTTTTCTTTAAAAGGATTCCACTGGGTAACTCCCTTTTTAGTACTATCATCGATCTCCCGCCATTCAAAGCTTGTTCCATATGGGCTTGTATCAAACCCAAGGTGTGTTTTATACCATTCGTTAACTGCATTTGGGTCTTTACATTTGAAGAAAATACCCCCTATTCCTGTTACTTTTTTCATTTTTGTATTTTTTTTGTTAGATATAGTTGTCTTAAAAGCGAAACCTAATAGAAACGAAGTAGCAATTAGTGTTATCGTCAATGTCATTCTTTTCATTGGATATAAAATTAAACTTTTGCCGTTTTCCTTTTTAAAATTAATGAACTGATAAGCGTAACGATCAACCCGACCGGTAAAATTTCCACGTAAGTCATCATCGCATTAAAGAATGGGTTTTTATACATCTTAGTAAAGTTTGCCATTTCTTTTGTTTCCTTATCTATTTCTATCTGGCTTGCTCCGCTTGATTTCAGTTTGTCAAGCTCCTGTGCTGAAAATTTTTCCATAAAATCGGGTATGAAAAAAAAGTAGTCAATTAGCCAGGCAACAACATAAATGGTAGAAGCGATCAAAACGATCATGGCCCCTATTTTAAATGCTTTGCCAAAACTGATAACTCCTCCATTGTATTTATCCCTGTAATTGCGAATGCCAATATAAACCAATGAAAAGGCGATGAGCATAGAAGCATACCCGATGAGCAGACTTGTGTTATAATCAACTTTGCCTTCAACATGGCTTATGTAGTTTACAGAAAACAGCATTAAAATAGAAACAACAATGCCTGCTATGAGTCCGTAGATGATAATATTTTTTTGCATTTTTTATTTTTTGTTGGCGCAAATGTGACTATTGCACAGCTTTTTTCGGTCATACTTTCGGCTATTTTTCTCCACTGCTGCTTATTTTCATACCAAAGTATGAGGTTTTTAAGGGATGAGTCTTAACCTTTTTGCTTTTTCAACTGCCTGTATCCGTCTTTTCACATCTAATTTTTCAAAAAGGTTTTGAATATGTGTTTTGATGGTGCTTAATGAAACGAATAGTTTTGCGGCAATTTCCTGGTTGCTGTGTCCCTGTGCCAATAAACTCAATATTTCCAACTCTCGTTTGCTTAGTTCAAGTTGGGAGACAAGTGTGGCATCCAGAACAAAATTTTCATTCCTGGTTACATACACTTCTTTTTCTACCACCACGGTTTTAATTTTTGGTTTTGAAAGTTTTAAGGCAAGCCATATACCTAATGCAGTAAAAATGATGGCAATAAACCCGATGTAGATCTCAAATGAATAGTCAAATATTATAAAACGAAGTTCTAACCATTTGAGAAGAAACAGCAGAAAAGCCAAACTGATGCTATAAACTATAATCGCTTTATTCCTTAGCAAAAAGTTTTTGTTATCTGTCATGGTATAAATGTTCATGTTTTGCAGTTGCTTTCAATTTACCACTGATGCCCAGGCATGACCGCTAACACACTGCTTTACGTTAATTCATGTACAGAAAGTTAATACTTTTCGATTGTTGCTGCGAAGAACTATGAAAGAAAGATGTCATAAGTTTTCACACCAGGAAGCAAAGATTATTAAGACGCCAGGAAAGTACCTTCGCGACTTTGCTCCCTGACGTCAATCTTCAAACCTCTGAGACCAAATAGCAAAAACTTCGTATTTACGTTGGGTTGCTCTGATTTATATAGTTCTTAGTCCGCTTTACGTTCTGTTTTTAATTTGTTGTCTCTACCATCCTTTCACAAAATAATCTGCACATTTGCACATCAACAAATTGACATATTGAATGAATATTGGCTTCGATGCAAAAAGGGCATATCATAACGGAACAGGCTTAGGGCATTATAGTCGAACGCTGATCCGTTCACTTGCAGAATATTTTCCGCGGGATGAGTATTTTCTTTTTAACCCCAAACCATCTGAACTGTTTAAAATAAATGGAAAGAACATTCATGAAGTGCTGCCATCAAAGCTGCTGCATAAGACCTTGTCCTCTGTTTGGCGAAGCACCTGGATAAAAAGTGATCTTGAAAAACTGGGCATTGATATTTATCATGGACTAAGTAACGAAATTCCTCTTGATATACATTTGACCGATACCAGATCTGTTGTTACAATTCATGATGTGATCTTTGAACGTTTTCCTGGTCAGTATTCTAAAATTGATGTAGAGATATATAAAAGAAAATTCAAATATGCCTGCGATCATGCAGATAAAGTAATTGCTATCAGTGAGCAGACAAAAAAAGATATAATGGAGTTCTACAAAACTCCGGAAGAAAAGATCGCTATTTGTTACCAGAGCTGTAATCCTGCATTTGCTGAAACAGTTAGTGAGAAAACCAGGCAACAAATAAAGGCGAAGTATTCGCTCCCGGATCAGTATTTTCTTTATGTGGGTTCGATCATCGAAAGAAAAAACCTGATGGGAATTTGTAAAGCGATTTATCTTTTACGAAATGAACTTAAGATCCCACTGGTAGTAATAGGTGATGGAACTAAATATAAACAGCAGGTAAAAGATTTCATTAAACAGAATGGGTTAGATAAGCAGATCATTTTTTTATCGGAAAACCCATTGGCAAAAGTCGCTTCTTCCTTTTTGATGGCTGAAGATTTTCCCGCGATCTACCAATCAGCAATAGCCATGATCTATCCATCCTTTTTTGAAGGCTTTGGTATCCCGGTATTAGAAGCATTGTGGAGTCGTTTGCCAGTGATCACTTCAAATATTTCTTGCCTGCCCGAGGCTGGTGGTGATGGCGCATATTATGTTGATCCGAACAGTTCAGAAGAAATAGCTGAAGGAATGAAAACTATTTTTGCTGATGGATCATTTACTGAAGCATTGAAAGAAAAAGGCTGGCAACATGCACAAAATTTTACACAACAAAAATGTGCGGCTGATGTGATGAAAGTGTATGAGTGTTTGCTAGTATAGTTTTTTGAAACACGGAGTCACGGAGTACACAAAGGAACACAGAGCGACTCTGTGATTCACTGTGTCTTTGTGTCTCCGTGGTATAATATTAAATTTTTACCATGAGTTTTGAAAAAGATATAGAGAAATGTTTGGAGACACTGAAAGCTGGAGGTTTGATCCTTTATCCAACCGATACTGTTTGGGGAATTGGCTGTGATGCAACTAATGAAAAGGCTGTAGAAAAAATTTATAAGCTAAAAAGACGCAGCGATGAAAAAGCAATGATAGTGCTGGTGGCTGATGAAAGAGATATCATGCAACATGTGGCAGGTCCTGATCTTTCTTTATTTGATTATTTAGATAAGGCAACCAAACCGACAACGGTGGTTTATGATGGGGCGTTAGGTTTTGCTGATAATCTTGTTGCGAAAGATGGATCAATTGCTATTCGAATTTGCAAAGATGAATTCTGTCGTCAGCTTATAAAAAGATTCAGAAAGCCAATTGTTTCGACTTCTGCAAATATTTCCGGGATACCTGCCCCCAAATTTTTTAAAGAAATAAGCGACGAAATAAAAAATGGAGTTGATCACATTGTTCAATACAAACAGCAGGATGAAACTTCTGCTCAACCATCTTCACTTATCAAATGGAATAATGGGAATGTGACCATTCTTCGCCCATAGACAATACATCAATTATCTTTGCCAGCGTCTATGGATATTAAATGCACAGAAAAAGAATTGTTCATTCTGAAGAAGGTTGCCCACGCTGCCGAAGAGTTGGGAATGAAAACCTATTTGATCGGTGGTTTTGTAAGGGATAAGATAATTGACCGCAAAACCAAAGATGCAGACGTTGTTTGTGTAGGAGATGGGATCGGGTTGGCAAAAGCTGTTGCAAAGCATTTTAAACCCGAACCAAAGGTTAGCTACTTTAAAAATTTTGGCACTGCTCATATTAAGGTTAATGATTTCGACCTGGAATTCGTTGGTGCCCGTAAAGAAAGTTATCAGTATCATTCACGTAAACCAGCTGTTACTTCGGGAACTTTAAAAGATGACCAGGATCGCCGCGACTTTACCATCAATGCACTGGCAATAAGCTTAAATAAAAATGATTTTGGAAAGCTTATCGATCCATTTGATGGCGTTAGTGATATAGAAAAAGGAATTATTCGTACTCCACTTGAGCCCTTGCAAACTTTCAGTGATGATCCGCTTCGTATGATGCGTGCCATTCGTTTTTCTTCACAACTGGGATTTAAGATCGAAGAAAAAACTTTCCAGGCCATAAAAGATGAGGCGGATCGTATCTCAATTGTTTCGCAGGAAAGAATAACAGATGAGCTTATAAAAATTATTGATAGCCCGGTACCGTCAATTGGATTTGATCTTTTATACCTGTCCGGCTTGTTACATATTATTTTTCCACAAATGGTGGACCTTGCCGGCGCAGAATATAAAGATGGTATAGGCCATAAGGATAATTTTTATCATACATTAAAAGTGCTTGATAATATTTCTGAGAAAACAGATGATACATGGCTTCGATGGTCGGCTGTTTTGCATGATATTGCCAAACCTGTAACAAAAAAATTTGAAGAGGGTCATGGATGGACATTTCATGGTCATGAAGTGGTTGGCGGAAGAATGGTACCAAAGATCTTTACAAAGTTGAAACTGCCTCTTAATGAAAAAATGAAGTTCGTCCGTAAAATGGTGGAGCTGCATCTTCGTCCAATAAGTTTAACAAAAGAAAATATTACAGACTCTGCTATTCGCCGGCTGTTGTTTGATGCTGGCGAGGATTTTGATGCACTGATGATACTTTGCGAAGCTGACATTACTTCTAAGAATAAATGGAAGGTGAAGAAGTACATGGAAAATTTCAAGTTGGTGAGGAAGCGTTGTGAAGAAGTGGAAGAGAAAGATCGTATTCGCGGTTGGCAACCACCGATCAATGGGGAAATGATCATGGACATTTTTGGATTAAAGCCCTCAAAACCTGTTGGAATAATCAAGGATGCAATAAAAGACGCAATACTTGATGGTGTAATACCAAATAATTATGATGATGCGTATGAATTCATGCTGGTAAAAGCAGGGGAGTTAAATTTAAAACCGGTAAAATCGGGTTTTCGTTCCTGATAGATATCGCGACTTGATTCATAAATCGTATTTTTGACACATGGCAATATTAAAATTCAGGATCTATTTTGAAGACGATGATAGCATTTATCGTGATGTCGTTATCCGGCATACACATTCTTTTTTTGAACTACATGAAGCAATATTAAAAGCCTATGAGTTTGACAACAAGCATAAGGCTACTTTTTTCCGCAGTAATGATCATTGGCAAAGAGGAAGAGAGATATCACTTGAAGTATATGAAAAGGATTACAAAGCTGCGCCGTTGCTGATGAAGGATACTACTGTTGGTAGCGAAATAAAAAACCCAGGGCAAAAATTTATTTACAATTACGACTTCAATAAGAACTGGAGCTTCATGGTTGAGTTGATAAATGTTTCCAAAGAGGAAAATGCAAAGCTGAGTTATCCCGCTACAGTTCGCACCGAAGGAATTGCCCCAAGCCAATACGGGACTAAAGGCTTACTGGGAGCAAAGTTTGCAGATGTGGAAGAAAAATATGATCTCACACAAGGGGCAGAAGGATTTATTGAAAAAAGTGATGAAGGAGAGGACCTGGGGGTTACTGATGAGAGTGAAAGTGATGAAGAGGCAAGTGATGAGGGTGCAGTTGACGAGGAAGTAGCGTAACGATCTTTACATTTTACTATTGAAAATAATTTTCAATGCTCAATACTCAATGTTCAATGTCCAATTCATCAATTATGGAGTGTTTTCATTGATAGTTGAGCATTCATAATTGAACATTGGGCATTCCTTGAAAAATCCAAAAGATAAGACTGTCATTATTATTTGCGGACCAACCGCCGTTGGTAAAACTTCTGTGTCCATTGCACTTGCAAAACATTTTCATACTGAAATAATTTCTGCGGATAGCCGACAATGTTTTAAAGAATTAAAAATTGGAGTAGCAAGACCATCAGGGAAAGAATTAAAAGAGATACCGCATCATTTCGTTGCTTCCTACCCGGTAGCTATCGGGTCCGTCAAAGAAAATATTAATGCGGCTTTTTTTGAGAGGTTTGTTTTACAAAAAGCAGATGACCTTTTTAAAACCCACGATATAATTATTATGGTTGGCGGAACTGGTCTTTATATCAAAGCTTTTTGTGAAGGCTTAGATGAGATACCTCCGATAGATGAAGCAATTCGAAAAAATATCATTAAGGATTATGAACTGCATGGATTACCCTGGTTGCAGGAGCAAGTAAAGATAAAGGACCCGGAATTTTATAAAGTCGGCGAAATACAAAATCCGCAAAGATCAATGAGGGCTTTGGAAGTTGTGGAATCAACGGGACATTCTATTCTTTCATTCAGAAAAAATAAAAAGGAAGAAAGACCATTTAATATAGTTAAGATCGGTTTGGAATTGCCAAAAGAAGAGTTACATGTAAGTATAAATTCACGGGTTGATAGGATGATCTTAGATGGGCTTGTTGAGGAAGTAAATTCATTGAAAGGTTATCGCGATGTTAATGCATTGCAGACAGTAGGTTATTCAGAAATATTTGAACACCTTGATGGCAAGATCACTTTAGCAACTGCTATTGAAGAAATAAAAAAGAATACGAGGCAATATGCCAAGCGACAAATGACCTGGTTTAAAAAGGATAAGGAAATAAATTGGGTCAATGCAAAACAAACAGGCGATATCCTTAGCATGGCACAAAAATTGGTTCAAACTGAAAGGAAATAAAAAAGTTTATCAGATGAGAATATTTTATTTGTTAAGATCGTCAGTGCTAATAACTGGTTTATTGTTTCATAATTCCTGTAACAACAAATCGGAAAGTAAAAAAGAAAAAGAAGATGGCCCAAAGCCTGTTTCAATCCTGTCGACTAATTATGATCTGGTGAATCCTGTAAAAAAATGGGTTCTTTCCGATAGCCTTGGAGAAATATCAGGCATTACATTTTTTAAAAATGATAGATTGTTAGCGATAGAAGACCTTCGTCCTATCTTATATGAGCTCAAACTCGGTGATTCTTCTGCAGCCATCATAAATAAGACTGAATTCAAAGAAACTGATAAAGAAAAATTTGATTTTGAAGATCTCGCAGTTATCGGAGACACTGTTTACGCATTATGGAGTCATGGTGCAATATTTAAGATCGTAAATAAGAAAAAAGGAGTTATTTCAGAAAGAACAAAGACCTGGCTCAAGAAAGACAATAACACAGAAGGATTAGCTTACGATCCTGTATCGGGTAACTTACTTGTTGCCTGTAAAGATGATGCCGGTTTGGAAGATGAAAAGAAATCGACAAGGGCCATTTTTGAATTTGATACAAAAGCAGACTCGCTAAAGCCGGAACCATTTATGATGATAAAGAAAAGTGATTTTGAGAATGTAGCAGGGGAGAAGATCGATTTTTACCCGGCAGCTATCGCTGTTCACCCGATCACGCATGACATATTTATAATTTCGACTAAGGATACAAAATGTATTGCGCAGTTCACACATGATGGAAGACTAAAAGCATTTGATTACCTGGAAAAAGAAATGCTGCCGCAACCAGAAGGAATTTGTTTTGATGCAAAAGGAAATTTATATATCAGTACAGAAGCGAGGCACGGTAAGCCACCTTATATTTATGAGTTTGCAGTAAAAAAATAAGCCGAATAGTTAGGAAATAACTGCTTCAATTTCTAGTGGATCTCTTTTTCAAAACATACACTGTTTTCCATAACTACATATTTGCCATAGTTAGGAATAGATTTATATCCATTCTTTTGATATAACCATATAGCATCGGGTTGTCGCTTGCCCGTTTCCAAAATACATTTTTGATAGGATAACTCAGAAGCCCATTTTTCTAATTCATTTAAAACTTTTGTGGCAATGCCTTTGCCCCTGCTTTCGGGTATCGTGTACATCCGTTTAACTTCCATTATCGCTGGAGAATATTCTCTTATTGCACCGCAACTTATTGGCTTGTCATTTTCATAAGCAACGATCACATGTTTAATTTTATCAGTTTTATTCAGCTGCGCATAAAAGACATGTTCATCTCCATCCAAAATTGCTAATTCTGCATCAAGAAGCTTTACGAGT
>Ga0193692_1000372_pt1 | contig 11270 bp, 10 predicted proteins | sample L3a1metaG_FD_144917 | JGI IMG/M metagenome (GOLD analysis project Ga0193692, IMG submission 144917) | Soil microbial communities from a riparian zone of the East river system, Colorado, United States - L3a1 | ecosystem: Environmental > Terrestrial > Soil > Riparian zone | place: USA: East River... | reverse complement strand
TCAGCAAAAGATCGAGACTCCCAATATTGATAAGCTTGCACAAAAGGGGATGAAGTTTACGCAGTTCTATTCCGGTTCTACTGTTTGTGCACCATCAAGGTCAAGTTTTCTTACAGGCTTGCATACGGGCCATACAGGTATACGAGGAAATACATCTTATCCACCAGAGGGACAAACACCAATACCAGATTCCGTAATAACATTTGCAAACATACTACAGCAAAATGGTTATGCAACCGCTGCCTTTGGTAAATGGGGGCTTGGTTATATCACAACAAGTGGTGATCCGAATAAAAAAGGTTTCGATCTTTTTTATGGATACAATTGCCAGAGTCTTGCCCATAATTATTATCCCGATCATTTATGGAATAATCATGATCGTATTGATTTCGCAGCTAAAGACAGCAGTTATTCAGCTGACATCATTCATCAGCAGGCAATACAATACATTAAAAACTCCGGGGAAAAACCTTTCTTTATTTATCTGCCTTATACGATACCTCATGGAGAAGTGATAGTTCCTCACGACAGCACTTACTATTATTACATTAAAAAATTTAAAGAGCAACCGGTTACTGTAAAGAAAATGTATGATGGTCGTCCGCTTGGAGAGTATCCGCATGCAAGTTTTGCTGCAATGATAGCAAGACTCGATAGATATGTTGGCGATATCGTAAAACTGGTAGAAGAAAAAGGGATTGCCAATAATACATTGATCATTTTTACAAGTGATAATGGGCCACATAAAGAAGGTGGTGGCGATCCCGACTACTTTGACAGCAATGGAATTTATAAAGGAATAAAAAGGGATCTGTATGAAGGCGGAATAAGAGTCCCTTTCATTGCTTACCTGCCAGGAAAAATAAGATCATCTGTGGTTGATAAGCCTGCAGCGCTTTGGGATATGTATCCTACATTTCTTCAAATGGCAGGAGTGTCTGTTAAGAAAAATATAGATGGCATTTCACTAGTGCCTACCTTTTTTCAAACAGGCAAACAAAAGCAACATGAATATTTTTATTGGGAGTTTCATGAGAACGATGGCCGCCAGGCCATACGTTGGGGAAAATGGAAAGCTATAAAATTGGCAGTTACTAAAATTTCAAATCCTGCTATTGAATTATATGATCTGGATAAAGACCCACAGGAGCTAAATAATATAGCTGCACAAAATCCGGATATCGTCAAGAAAATGGTAGAATTATTTTCAAAAGAGCATCGCTATAATCCTGACTGGCCTTTATTGTTTAAAGAGATTAAAAAGTAACAGCAAGAAAATCATTTATGTCTTTGCGCCAAAACATTTATAACATCCTGTTGTTTATAATTCTTTGCCTGTAATAAGACAAGATAATGGTAAAGTAGATCAGCAGCTTCGCCTAAAAATTTTTCTTTATTGTCGTCTTTACTTTCGATCACAAGTTCAACAGCTTCTTCACCCACTTTCTGTGCAATTTTATTTATTCCCTTTGCAAAAAGCGAGGAAGTATATGATGAAGTAGAAGGATTATTTTTTCTATCAGCAATTATTCCTTCCAGTTTCTCCAATGAAAATGAGGAATTGTTTTCATTAAAACAAGTATCGGCGCCTGTATGGCAAACAGGACCGGTGGGAGAAGCTTTGATCAGCAATGTATCATTATCACAATCAATAATAATTTCTTTCACCAATAAAAAATTATTACTTGTTTCTCCCTTTGTCCAAAGACGTTGTTTGCTGCGACTGAAAAAAGTCACTTTGCCATCAGCCTTTGTTTTAGCAAGCGATTCTTCATTCATAAAACCAAGCATTAACACTTTATTACTAATACTGTCTTGTATAATAACTGGCATTAAGCCATCTGCATATTTTGAAAAATCTGGGTTCATACAAATATTTTATGTTTTATCATTTTTTGATTCCGGTTCATCGTTCTTGTCGCTATTCGGTTTTTGCAGCTGGTTCATCAATCTTTCAAATCTTTCTTCCCGGCGTTCATGTTCATTTTCTCTTCTTGTGGATTCTTTCCTCGTCATATATGAGTTAAGAATAATGGCAGCAACTAATATTACCAGGACGATGTATATCATAAACGGACAGCTATATTTTGTCGATGCAAAAATTGTTTTAGATCTGGGATTGGGATTTCTTTAAAATGAAAAATGCTTGCAGCTAAAGCAGCATCCGCAGATGCTTTTTCAAATACTTCAACAAAATGCTCCATATTTCCTGCACCACCGCTTGCAATGATCGGAACCGGCAATTTCTCTGAAAGCAGTTTTGTTATTTCAATTGCAAAACCATTTTTAGTTCCGTCATGATTCATGGATGTAAGCAAAATTTCTCCTGCGCCCCTGTCAACTGCTTCCCCGGCCCAGTCAAAACATTTTTTATCTGTCTTTGTTCGGCCGCCATTCAGATAAACATACCATTCACCATCTACTTCTTTTTTTGTATCAATGGCAAGCACCACACACTGGCTGCCGAATTCTTTGGAAAGTTCATTTATCAATTGCGGGTTTTTAAATGCAGATGTATTTACTGAAATTTTATCAGCCCCGTTTTGTAATAATACAGTTACATCTTCCACACTGCTGATACCACCACCAACGGTAAAGGGAATATTTACATGATGAGCAATTTTATTTACAAGTTCACTCAATGTTTTTCTTTTTTCAATGGTTGCAGTAATGTCAAGAAAAACCAATTCATCGGCGCCTTCTTTTGCATATAATGCACCTAACTCAACAGGATCACCAGCATCACGAAGATTGATGAAGTTGGTTCCCTTGACAGTTCGCCCATCTTTTATATCCAAACAAGGTATGATCCGTTTTGTCAGCATAATTATTTTCCTGAGCTTAATGCAATTTGTGATCTTATCATAAAAACAGTTTTAGCTCCTTGAGCAATATTTTTTTCTCATAAATTGCTTTTCCAACAATTGCTCCACTGCATCCCGCTTCTCTAAGTTGTACCAGATCGTCAATAGATGAAACACCACCACTGGCAATTAAGTCAATAGATGGATGGCTGTTCAATATCTTTTTATACAGATCGATCCCTGTTCCTTGCAGTAGCCCGTCTTTGCTGATGTCAGTACAAAAAAATTGTTTCACTCCTTTTGTCTTGTAATTTTCTATTAAGTCAAATACAGACAGGTCAGTTGTTTCTGTCCATCCTTTGATGGCAAGTTTTTCTTCTTTAACATCAGCGCCGATAATAAATTTATCAACGCCAAACTCTAACAGCCATACGACGAATGTTTTTTCATCTTTTACTGCAATGCTTCCAATTGCGGCAAAGCTGGCGCCTGAATCAAAACAAATGCTTACATTTTTTTTTGTACTGATGCCACCACTAAAATCAATCACCAATTCAGTTTTAGAAGCAATTTGTTCCAGCACCTTCCAATTTTTAACCTCGCCTGCCTTTGCTCCGTCAAGATCTACAAGATGCAATCTTTTCAATCCCGCGTCTTCGAATTCTTTGGCTACTTCCAACGGATCTTCATTATAAATTTTTTTTTGTTCATAATCTCCCTTGGTAAGCCGAACGCATTTGCCTTCGATGATATCTATTGCCGGTATTATAAACCCCCAACCCCCTGAAGGGGGCTTTGAAGTTTCGCTTGTAGATATATTTTTCTTCTCATTCATAGTTTCAAAAAATTTGAAAGTATTCTTTCTCCCGCCGTTGCAGATTTTTCAGGATGAAACTGTACGCCATAAAAATTATTTTTCCTCAAAGCGCTGCTATAAGGTTGTACATAATTCGTTGTTCCTATTGTATGTTCTCCTTTCGCTGCATAGTAGCCATGAACAAAATAACAATAGCTATCCTCTGTTACATTTTTAAAAAGATCGGTCTTTAAATCATAGATGGAGTTCCACCCGATCTGCGGAACTTTCAACTTTAAGCTTTCAGCCTTGAACTTTCTAACAGATTCATCAAATACTCCCAAACAGCTTGTATCATTCTCTTCAGAATATTTACACATTAACTGCATGCCGAGACAAATGCCCAATACAGGCTGCGTCAATGAACAAATAAGTTTATCCAAGTTTCTATCTCTTAAATAATTCATTGCAGTACTTGCTTCGCCTACTCCGGGGAATATAACTTTATCAGCGTTTCTTATTTCATCAGCATTATCGGTAACCAAAGCTGTATGACCAATTCTTTCCAGTGCATATAAGACTGACCGGATATTCCCTGCATTATATTTTATGATCGCAATTTTCAAAGTATTCCTTTTGTTGTTGGAAGTTGCATATTCTCTACATCTCTTTTTATGGCCATCTTGATTGATTTGGCAAATGCTTTGAAGATAGATTCGATCTTATGATGTTCGTTATCGCCTTCCACTTTTATATTCAAATTGCATTTTGCGGCATCACTGAATGATTTAAAGAAATGATAGAACATTTCTGTTGGCATATCACCAATTTTCTCCCTGGAAAATTTTGCATCCCATACTAGCCAGCTTCTTCCGCCAAAGTCAATGGCAACTTGTGCAAGGCTATCATCCATTGGTAAAAGAAACCCATATCTGTTGATACCAGCTTTATTACCTAATGCTTTTGCAAATGCTTCGCCTAATGCTATAGCTGTGTCTTCAATGGTATGATGCTCGTCGATATGCAGATCGCCTTTCACTGTTATTTTAAGATCTGCTCCGCTATGTTTTCCCAATTGATCAAGCATGTGATCAAAAAAACTTAAACCTGTGTTGATATTAGTTTTGCCATTGCCATCAAGATTCAATTCAATGCTGATCTTTGTTTCATTAGTATTACGTTCGTGGTTTACAATGCGGTTTCCTAGTTTTAGGAATTCATAGATCTTTTTCCATTCAGTTGTTTCCAAAGAAATTGTTGATTGCAATGTTTTTAGCGTATCGCTGATCTCGGCACCACCGAGATTTGGATCATTATTTATCCAGACCGCTTTGCAACCAAGATTTTTTGCCAATTGCACGTCTGTAATTCTATCGCCAATCACAAACGAATTTGCCAGGTCGTATTCAGAAGAGTTCAAATATTTTGTAAACATGCCAATACCCGGCTTTCGTGTCGGCGCATTTTCTTTTGCAAAAGTTTTATCGATCAACACTTCGCTGAAGTTTATTCCTTCAGTTCTTAATTGTTTTAAAATAAAATTGTGTACAGGCAAAAAAGTTTCTTCAGGAAATGAAGGGGTTCCTAATCCATCCTGGTTAGTCGGCATCACCAATTCATAATCGAATTCTTTGGTAATTTTTGAAAGCCAGGTGAACATCCCTGGATAAAATTCAAGCTTATCAAATGAATCGATCTGGTAAGTGGGGGGTGCTTCTTTGATGATTGTCCCGTCACGATCAATAAATAAAACTTTTTTTGCCATGCTACAAATTATTTAAAGCTTCAATTAGTTTTTTATTTTCTTCTTCTGTCCCAACCGTAATTCGTAAACTGTCTTCACATAATACAACTTTGCTTCTGTCCCGAACAATAATTCCTTTTTGACATAGCTGCTCATAAATATTCCTTGCATTTTTCATCTTTGCTAATAAGAAGTTTGCATCGGATGGATAAACATCTTCAGTAAAAGAAAGATTTAGTAATTCATTCTTTAAGATTTCTCTTTCAATAACCGTGATCGCTATGTGCTCATTTACCCAATCAATATTGTCCAATGCTTCCAATGCCAATAACTGAGTGGCTGTATTTATATTATAAGGATATTTTACTTTATTCATCAGATCAATGATCGGTTGCGAGGCAAAGGCCATTCCCAATCTTAATCCTGCCAATCCCCATGCTTTACTTAGGGTTTGCATAACAACAAGATTGGGGTATTCTGTTAACTCAGCAATAAATGATTTTTGTTTTGAATAATTAATATAGGCTTCATCTATTACAACAATACCATCAAAATTATTCAGGATAATTTCTACATCAGCACGGTTAATGCTATTGCCGGTTGGGTTATTCGGAGAACAGATAAAAATTAACTTAGTGAAAGGATCAATTGCGTTTGCAATTCCATCAATATCTAATTGATATTCTTTTGCCAGGTTAACTTTTTTTATTTTCACATCATTCATATCGGCACATACTTCGTACATGCCATAAGTAGGAGGCAGTATTATCGAATTATCACGACCCGGCTCACAAAAGATGCGATACAAAAGATCAATTGCTTCATCACTTCCATTGCCAAGAAAAATATTTTGAACAGGAACTCCTTTGATCTTACTCAGTTTTTCTTTTACCTGCATTTGCAATGGATCAGGATAGCGATTGAAATTATCAGGCAGGGGCGAGCCAAATGAATTTTCATTTGCATCAAGATAAATAGAAGCATTGCCGGTAAACTCATGTCTGGCAGATGAGTAAGCGGTCATCTTTTTGATATTATCACGAACCAAACTGTCTAAATTAAATTCCATAATTGTTTATTATTCTTTAAGTCTTATCGCTACTGCATTTTTATGTGCACCCAATCCTTCTGCTTCTGCCATTTGCATTATGGTATTTCCAATATTTGTTAACCCTTCTTTTGTTAATTGCTGAAATGTTACCTTTTTTACAAAACTATCAACTGAAACACCGCTATACATAGCTGCATAACCATTTGTTGGTAACGTATGATTGGTACCACTTGCGTAATCACCAACTGATTCCGGTGAATAATTGCCAATGAAAACAGATCCTGCCGAAATAATTTTTTCAATTAACTTCTCAACATTACTGCAGGAAAGAATTAAATGTTCTGGCGCATACAGATTTGAAAGATCAACTGCTTCATCGATGGAATTCAACAAAACAATTTTGCTATTTGCTAAAGCTTTTTCTGCGATTTCTTTTCTAGGCAATTCATTCAATTGTTCTTTTATGCTTTGTTGAACCTTTTCAACCACAAGTTCACTTGTCGTTAATAAGATCACTTGAGAATCTGCTCCATGTTCGGCTTGTGATAAAAGATCTGCCGCAACAAATTCCGGTACAGCAGTTTCATCTGCGATCACTAAAACTTCCGATGGACCCGCAGGCATATCGATCGCTACTCCTTCTTTTTGTATCAATTGTTTTGCAGCAGTTACATATTGATTGCCTGGCCCAAATATTTTAAACACTTTTGGAACGCTTTCCGTCCCGTATGCCATTGCCGCAATTGCCTGCACACCACCTGCTTTAAAAATTTTTGTTATGCCACAGAGAGTTGCTGCGTATAAAATAGCGGGATTGATCGAACCGTCTTTTGAAGGGGGCGTGCAAAGAATGGTCTCTTTGCAATCAGCAATAAGAGCAGGAATAGCCAACATTAAAACAGTTGAGAAGAGTGGTGCCGAACCTCCGGGAATGTAAATGCCAACTTTTTCAATCCCAACAGACCTTCTCCAGCAATTTATGCCCGGCATCGTTTCAACGACTTTTATGTCTTCAATTTGGGAACGATGAAATTTTTCAATATTTGATTTTGCTTGCTGGATTGCATCTTTTAATTCTTGTGATAATAAATTTTCAGCAGTCTTTATTTCTTTTTCACTTACCGCAAGCCTCTTCAATTTTACTCCGTCAAAATCCTTTGTATATTTACGGACAGCTTTATCTCCTTTGTCTTTTACTTTATCCAGGATCTTTTTCACAGTTTTTTCCAATGAAGAATTTTCAAACACAGGCCTTTTAACAATCTCCTGCCAATCTTCTTTACTTGGTTGTTTTATCACCTTTATCATCATAATCTTTTTAAATCCTAATAATCGTGGTTCTGATTTAAACTATCATCTTTTCAATAGGTATTATTAAAATTCCCTGCGCTCCATTTGCTTTCAGGCTTTCGATCACTTCCCAAAAATCATTTTCACTAATAACTGAATGTACAGAACTCCATCCTGATTCTGCTAAGGGTAAAATGGTGGGACTTTTCATACCGGGTAAGAGCTTGACAATAGCATCAAGCTTATCATTCGGTGCATTCAACAAAACATATTTATTGTTCTTTGCTTTTTTTACTGCTTTTATTCTGAATAATAATTTATCAAGTAAGCTTTGTTTTTCAGCAGATAGGTTTTTATTGCTTATTAATACTGCTTCAGATCTTAAAATTGTTTCCAGTTCTGTGAGCTCATTACTAAATAATGTGCTTCCTGAACTTACCAGGTCACAAATAGCTTCAGCCAAACCAATTTTTGGCGCTATTTCTACAGAGCCGCTGATCTCCTGGATAGTGGCATTTATATTTTTTTCTCTGAGATAATTTGAAAGGACCAATGGATAACTGGTAGCAATTTTTTTTCCGTTCAGATCAGCAACAGTTTTTATAGCCCCGGTTTTGGGAATAGCGATCGATAACCGGCACTTACCAAAACCCAGTTTTTCAACTGAAGTAACCTGTTTGTTTTTTTCAGCGATCACATTTTCTCCGACAAAACCAATATCCGCAACTGCGTCCTGTACATATTCAGGAATATCATCATCTCTAAGAAAAAATACTTCTAAAGGGAAATTGGCGGCCTGTACTCTTAACTGGTTATTGCCATTGCTTACATCAATGCCGCATTCTTTCAGCAAAGCCATTGAGCCATCATAAAGTCTTCCTTTTTTCTGCACCGCAATTTTTAAATTCTCACTCATTGTATAAAGTTTATAAAAGAAAAAGGGCCTACTAATGTAAGCCCTTAAAAAGTTTATGTAAAAAACATAATACCATCATGGCCTACCTGTCGGTAAGATATGATGATGGTTATGTGAACGATTAATCATTGCAAAGCAAAAATAGGGGGAAATGATTATACCTTGTCTTTTTTAGTTTGTACTGATACAGTTGGGCAACCATATTTGCGTGATGTTGCACACGAACAAACGCTAATTGCCATGATAAGAAGTGCAAAACCGGCGAGTAACTTATTTTTCATAAAAGGATTTTTACATTAACGGCTGAACGCATTATTTATTTTACAAATATAGGCCAGTTTTTTTAAGTTCAGGCATTTGGAAGCCAACAATCTCTTAACTTTACCGCCCCGAAAAACCCGAACTAAATAACATGCTCCAACTTACAAAACCCCTGGCTTTTATTGACTTAGAAACGACAGGGATCAATCTTGCGACAGACAGGATCATCGAAATTGCGATCATTAAAGTGCTTCCTGACGGCAAGCGCAGTATCAAACGAAAACTTATCAATCCCCGGATGCCAATTCCAAAACAATCGAGCGATGTTCACGGCATTACTGATGAAATGGTAAAAGATGCGCCGGCATTCAAGGATGTGGCCCATGAACTGAAACAAATGCTGGATGGCTGCGATATAGCCGGGTATAATAGTAACCGGTTTGATATACCTCTGTTGGTCGAAGAATTTTTGCGTGCCGATGTCGACTTTGATATGAAAGGAAGGAGATTGCTTGATGTACAAAACATTTTTCATAAGATGGAGCAACGTACATTAAGCGCTGCTTATAAATTCTATTGTAATAAAAATCTCGATGGAGCACATAGCGCTGAAGTTGATGCAAGTGCTACTCATGAAATATTGATCGCTCAGTTGGAACGATATCCTGATCTTGGAACTTCAATTGATTCTGTTTTAAAACTGATCGGTGAAGAGGCTATCGTAGATTTTGCACGGCGCTTCATAATGGAAAATGGCATAGAGATCTTCAACTTTGGCAAATACAAAGGCAAGGCAGTAGCCGATGTGCTTAGAAGCGAACCTCAATATTATGATTGGATGATGAAAGGCGACTTTCCACAATACACAAAACAAAAACTCACCGAAATAAGGACCCGTAGCCTTCTGAAGAAGAATTAACATTCATACCTCATTTTTTTAGTTGAGGCAAATTCAAAAATTGTAAATTCGTTTTTCCTGAACCGACACTTTTGGAGAAACTTGTCATAATACCTACTTATAATGAACAGGAGAATATTGGAAATATTCTTACTGCTGTCTTTGGCTTGCAACAGGATTTTCATGTGCTGGTCATTGATGATGGTTCACCGGATGGCACTGCACAGATCGTAAAGGATCTTCAACCAAAATATAATGGTCAATTATTTTTAGAAGAAAGAACCGGCAAGCTTGGTTTGGGCACGGCATACATTCATGGTTTCAAATGGGCACTGGCAAAAGGATATAATTTCATTTTTGAGATCGATGCTGATTTTTCTCACAATCCAAAAGATCTTTCCCGTTTGTATGATGCCTGTAAGAAAGATGGAGCTGATGTTGCAGTTGGGTCCCGCTATGTAAGTGAAGGTGGCGTCGTTAATTGGCCATGGGACAGGATCGCTTTATCAAAAGGTGCATCACTTTATACAAGAATGATAACATGGATGCCAATAAAAGATCCTACTGCAGGTTTTGTTTGTTATAAAAAAGAAGTGCTGGAAGCAATGAATCTCGATGCTATTGCATTTATTGGTTATGCATTCCAGATAGAAATGAAATTTGCCGCATGGAAACTCGGTTTTAAGATCGTTGAAGTACCGATCATCTTCCAGGATCGTACACACGGCACCTCAAAAATGAATAAAGGAATTGTAAAAGAAGGGATACTTGGAGTACTCAAACTCCGTTGGGATAGTTTTTTTAAAAGCTATAGAAAGAAGCTCAGGAGTAATAATGAATTTTCGACCGTTGCTATTAAATAATTATTCCTTTACCTGTATCCCTTCCATATGCTCCCATTTACCCATCACCCCCCAGCCGCCGAAAGTTTCCGATACAGCAAGCATAATTATATTCTCACCTTTTTTTAATGGCAAATAAATGGTATCGAAGTAACCGATAGTGCCGAGATAACGATAATCCCTTGTACGGAAACTATTATTGCCACTATAAATCGCCTGACCATTACAAAACGCTTTTACCCTGTCGCTATATCCAATATCTAGTTTTTTCACCTGGTCTTTATCAGATGCAATTGTAATTTTTGCAATTACTGTATTTGAATCAGTAACAGGAGAGAGACGTGCAAGATTGGCGAAGCCGCCATTTTCAATAGATAATTTTTTCCATGAAAGTTTATTTACAAGGGATGCATCCAGCATATTTTTATCCTTTAATACATCTTCTTTAAAAGAATTTGAAACTTGCCACTGCATTATTGAATTGGCCGGGACATTGGTTGAAACATTCGCCAGGTTTTTAATTGTAACATCATCTGTTGATGTGTAAGAAAAGTTTGCAAATCGCATGGCTGCAATACTACTTGACACACCTATGGCACCGGCTTTCTGTTCCTGCAATAGTTTATTAACAGTGCCAATGAATTTATTATCGAAATACAATTCAGCTT
>Ga0193692_1000371_pt1 | contig 11277 bp, 17 predicted proteins | sample L3a1metaG_FD_144917 | JGI IMG/M metagenome (GOLD analysis project Ga0193692, IMG submission 144917) | Soil microbial communities from a riparian zone of the East river system, Colorado, United States - L3a1 | ecosystem: Environmental > Terrestrial > Soil > Riparian zone | place: USA: East River... | reverse complement strand
AGGTGGTTGACGGTCTTTTTGATCAGCATTTCCTCCCACGTAAGCATGACTCCCATGCCCTGTGGCCCACCATCGTAAGGACGAGAATATCCATACGGGAAAACTGGAACATCAGGGGCAACGCTCATGCTGGCTCCTCATCGGGGAACAGGTCCTTAATATCAATGTGTGCTGGATCGTCCAGAAACTCTTGGCGATCGCTCAAATCGTCCCCAATCTCTGGAACATCTTCCCCGGGGATTTCTGCTGGCATAAATATCTCCTTATCCATAGTAGAATTGGCGCTTCTTTCCACGCTTATCAGTACACCTACAAATACGACTGAGAGGTCCGAAGTTGTCAGCCTCCCCATCAACAAACGAAATATCCTTAAACCCCAACTTCTTCAGTCGAGGCGTAAGGAGTGTCTCCTCGTGCTTAATATAGTCGCGGTACGAGAAGTCTTCGAAGCTGATTAGTTCTAGAAGAGTCTCGTACTCCATTACGCAAGCCAAACCGCGAGAATAAGAACAAGCGCACAAACAGCCCCGAACGCAATAGATCGTTGCAACATTAGTCTTCCTCCTGTTGATCCACTAGAATATGCTGAGCAATACTGAACAAGCCGGTAGCTACATGCGCCGGAATATGCTCTGTATGGAAATGCAACGTATAGCTACGATTATTTCGTTCCTCAACAGGTTGCCATGAGGATATGATTGCGTACTCGTCAAGCAATTCATCAGCAGCTTGCATGTCATACGCTTTGGCGTGTTCCATAATCGCTAACCGCAAGTTGTTATCGGCTTCGTCTCTTGTCATTAGTCTCCTTGATTACGGGTAAGAAAGTGCGGGGGAGGGAAAGACGAGCAGGCCCTCACCCTCCCCCGCGATCTTGTTTAGAACGCAATCGGTTCCGGATTCTCGTTTGCCTTCTCGAGAATAACCAACGCATCGTTCTCGGTCTTCTTGAGGTTGACGATCTGTCGAATATACTCAGGACTCAAATTCATCTTCGCTGCGATTTGAGCGAACGTCATCCCTTGCGTGTGCATGCCGTAGATGATCAGATTGCGCTCATCCCGCTGCTTCTTCGAACCAAGACGAGTACCCTTCTTGGGCGCCTTCTTGATCGGGTTGTTGTACGAAACCCGCTTCGGAGTGTACGGGACTTGTTGACGCGGCTCTTCATCCACAGTCCGATACTCACGCTCGGGAGCACTCATTCCGCCGATCATCTCGGACAAAGTCAATGCCCGTTCGATGGCCCCATTGATAGAAATAGTTCCGGCTCCGGCATTGAACTGCTCCATCTTGAATCGACAGATCAGTTCACGCATCAGGTCTTCGTTGGTTGCGAGCCCAAGGTTGGGTGTCATTGCTTTCTCCTTATGGTTGTTGATTAAGAATTAGTATACACGAATATGCGGGGAAGGGGAGGCTGCGGAAGTAGCCTACAACCCTTCCCCACGTCGCTTGGGGTGAGAAGTCCCAAGTCGAATTTTTGTTTTCTATCCGCCGTCCGTCGGGAATATAGTTCTGTGTTGTCTTCACAGGATGCAAGAAATTGCAAAGGGATTGGGCCTTGTCGGTTAGTTCCGATGTACCCAATCCCCCTGCGTCACTACGTCGCTTATGCGCTTCCGAGTTGATCACTAATTGTTTCTAGAAATATGCACAGGCCTGCACACAACTCTAGGATTCGTGATTAAAGGGGGTAACCAGTGCCCCACCTCCACATAAGCTGTCGTTTCCGCCGGAAGAGGCGTTGAACTCCTGTATCACGCAGCCGATTTTTTGTTTAACCCTAAACAGTTTTATAAACCATTTAGTTTCTGTGTGTCCTTCACAGTCTATGCTGGCGAGTATGACGCGTTACCATCCTGACCCTAGGGGGCAGACCCTGTTGGGGCGAAATACTTCTTACCTGATGGCAGACCAACCGCTCTGAGCCTAAAGTGGTTTAACGTCCCTCAGAGGACGCTGATTAAAAATTACAAAAATGGAAAGATTAAAGAAGAGGAATCTCTACTCAGCCACCTTGCGGTTTCCGGGATATCTATTCTTAGGTTGGTATCAGCCAACTCTCTTCTATTACAACAGTTGTTTTTTGTGCGAGGTCAGAGAGCATCCCCAGAATATGGCTTGTCTGGAGTGATCACCAATTTGTAGTTACCTGACGACTCGTCAAATACGTTGTGCGCGGACACCCTTGCTCCGGTGGCGTCGTTCAAATACGGATCGTCTTCTTTCTCCTCAAAGAAATATCCACTACCAGGATCATGCTCAGTAAACTCTGAGTTGAATACCTTGGCGTTGTAGCAACGGAAATTGTCTCCGAGCTTTGTTACATACCATCCAAGATATGCGCGATGGATGTTAGGAACGAGACGACGATTGATTGCGATGAATGGCTGTCCATCCTTCTCACGGACCTCCCCAATAAGCTCCGCTACCTCTCCAATGTTCTCTCGAGTAATCTCAACGGCCTCAACCGTGAAGGGCTTACGAATATAGTTCTTAAATTCCATGATGAGTCCTATGCGGTTGTTGGGATGTAGGGCGGCGGGAGGGATGGCGGTGGCAGTTCGGGCGTGTCCGGTGGTTTCTCAATAACTACTACTGGATTGGTAGACGAAGTGAGGGTGGTTGGCATTGTCAAAGGCCGGTTAACCCAACCGACAGAAAGACCAAACCCCTCAAGTAGATTGTGCCCATTAGGACAAAGGGCAACGTCCGGTGGTTCTGGAGCTACAATTTCACCTTTAATGCCGGTCCATTCGCCATTAAGACACGTAATTGATGTGTATTGATCCCCAGAATTTAGAATAACAACATTGAATGATACCGCTTCACCCTCGTCTGGGAAATCAAGTTGACGTGTTAGGAATTTCTGATAGAGGGCGTCGCATTCCACCGCTGTCATAGCACTCCCAGCTTGGGGGGCTTGATCAATTGCCATTAGAGTCCTTTCTAATACTCTTTTCAATAATCAGGTCGGTCGTCTTTTTCTTCGTCATAGTTGTTCCACATTCTTACGATCATGATGATTACGGCGAGTGTCATAACTCCGACAACTCCCCAACGAATAAGATCACTTAACATTCTTTAGCCCCAAGCTCCCATGCCTTGATTACGATAAATAATGGCTGCGGTACAAATGTTCTTCCACGGGTCATACAAGTCATCTCGAGAATTGACACCACATTCTCCTGCCTCAGGAATCCAGATTCGGTGAACCTGGAATAGCCCTGAGCAACACGAGTTCGACGCACCAGGTTGGCAACGGGATTCACGATAGGCGATGCTCGCCATACGATTTACATCCCAACCAGGAGAAAGCTGACTCAGGGCATCGATGATCCCGGTACAGCGTCCGTTGGACGATGACCCAGATATAGATGGAGCAGACGGCGTATCGATACGCTCTGCCGGAGCAAGAGATTCTGTCTCGATAACTCCATCGTGATCCCAATCCTGAGTCAAAGACTCAACCACCTCGGGTCGCTGAATATATGCTTGGGCAGCCTCAGGGGCTTCGTTATTCCAAGCAACCCAAGTATTGATCTCCTGCCAGGTACATCCAGTGGTGATTAGAATAAGCGCAGCAAGTGCCGCAATACGTTTCGAGTACTTCATGAGGTTTCCCTTCTTAGGTGTTAAACGGACAGCAACCCCGGGCACCTCGTATAGAAGTACCCGGGGTATACATCATTCAGAAATATCCTTTGCTAGTCGAGTAAGATTATTCATCTTCATCTGCTTGCTCGTGAATTCTGGAAATAGCCATGCCCACAACAACACCCGAAAGCGCAATAAGCGCCCCAATAACTACTCCCCATAACATACGTTACTCCTGAACCGGCTCTTGGCCAGGTTCCTGAATAACAATTTGGAATTGCCCAACAAACTCTGCCATCTCTGCAGACAGTTCAGACAAAGCCGTTTGCATTGTATTCAGTTTCTCAGAGAAGACATCGAGAATATGCTGATACTGATCGGTAGTACCAATCCATGCTGACAATTCTTCTGGCTTATCTTCGTTAATAACTTCCGTCGCATTAGTATCGATAATATCGTTCATTCATCAACCTCATTCACAGCGTACTTCCGCTCTAGTTCATCTTCTTGAATTGTTACAAACAGGGACTGCAAATATGCCTTAACCCCACTCTTCCCATTGACTGTCCAGTCGTAGGCTCGAGCAATAAGGTCGGCTTTCTCAATATCAGCCCAGTCCAGAACCTCTACGTCAAGCTCACCAAGATTGGTACGAGCACGAGAAGTCATCATGACTACACGAGGAGGACGGACCTTGTATCCAACCGACACCTGAATATACGGAGTGGGCTCATCGCCCTCCTCACGAGGATGCAGGAATTTCACATTCCAACCATCCTTCAGCATCGCTTCGGCTGCGTCTGGTTCCAGAACCACAGCGAAGTTGCGATCTCCTTCTCGGTTGTATTGGCCTTCCTTTCCACTGAAGTTACGGAAAATGATTTGCGCATCTTCCACCATAAATGTCTTCGCTTCTTGCGCTACTTGTGCCATTATTTCTCCTTAAGCAGGTACGATACTTGCAATATGCAACCAGTTGTACAAAATTCCATCACTATCAATAATGTAGAGCGGAGTTCCGTCAGTTGCGTAAATAACCCTGGTCGCAGTAATGACTACGTCAGTTCGCTCGGTAGATTGATCAAATGACAACTTGACTTGTCGATTGATGAGTTGATCCATGAATATCCCTTCTACGCCACGAAAGCGTTGTAGTCCACGTATACGTCGATCGCAGCCAACGCATCCTTCTTCAATTTCTCGAAATATGACATGTCAATCTCGAGATTCTCCCGGGAGATTGCCATCTCTCGTTCGATCCACAAATATCCCTTAGTCCCCGTAACTGCGTAGTGGCGGTCGTCCTTGATTCTCCATAAGACACCCCCGCCCGTCAGGACCGGGACAAAGGAGCCAGTCCTCCCAACATGATGAAGTTCCGAAAGAATGGGCGGGTCCATAGACACATCCTTGAAATTCAGATACATCGTCCCCTGAGTTACATTCTTGGTCTCGCAGTAGTCGTCGAATGTTAGTTCTTCTCCCGAGAAGAGACATTTATATACGTATGGGTGCTGGAACTGGGCTCCGACTGCAGTCCACTTATCTCCCTCTCGAGCAATATATACTGCGTCATTAACGAGGCAAAATTTGTCATACGTCGCTTCATGCTCAAATTCGTACCCAAAGTTTTTGCCAAAATCTCTAACAAAATCGATGATTGCTGGTGTCGCATTTGGGATCTTGATTGAGTCTGTCTTGATGTGGGCAACTGTAAATCCTTTCTCTTGCACTGCGTGCTTTAAATCAATCATAAATAAGGCGCCACGCTTGGCAACGATATTATCTACATTGCGGTTGTCTCGGAAGAGATTGTCGAATTTCGCGCTGGTGAGCCCATAGACGATGTTGATGACAATCTTAAGAGCATACGCCAGCTCTTGGCTAGAGTCCTCGCCGCCCTCCAGAAACTTAGCGAGTTTACCGTCAAGCAAACCTCGGGCTCTTCCATAGTCCTTATGCTTAATTGCCATTCGCGCTTCTTTGAGATCCGCGAAACGTTGAGTGTACGGCCCAAAAAGGTTGAGCTTCTCAATGGACGTTGGATGCATACTCGCCACGTCCAGAACCGCCACGTCAGTATAAAAGCCCTGTTCGGCGTAGACGTAACCACCCTCACCTGTGATCTCACCACGATATGTACTTTCCTTCCCATCAAATGAATACCCAGGGAACTGTTCAGCTAGGTTTGTGTAGACGAATTTGTCCTGTGGACGCCTGTCGTCTCCAAATAAGATCTTGGCTGTATGGTTCTGAGTTGTGTGATTAACTGACAAACCCGAAAGTTCTGCCAGAATTTGCCGTGCGACAAAATCCTGCTTTCGGTTTTCGAATACGGCTTCCGTTGCAACAACATCGTTTACACAGTAATCAATAACACGTCGCCACTGTTCCTCTGGGACAGGTTGGTCCCAAGGAAAATCAAGCTCCATGTGATGAATACCGAGTTCAATCTCGAACTTCTTCAAACCTTGCTTCTTTGAGGAGAAGTCGTAAATATCCGCATAAGACAGATTGTACGCTTCTCCAAAGAGAACGTTTGGCTTGTTGTCAATGATGTTCTTACTCAATGTGTAGACTTCTTCGAGCGATCTACCGAGGAATCGTGCATAGAGAATATGGTTGTCGTATCGACGATTGTTGAATCCAACGAGCTTCAAACTGAATAGCGGTTCGATCTCTTTTGGTTCTGGATTGATCATCTTCACGACATCAGGTGAGCCTGCATACTTCCAACAGATGACAAGAAGATTAGGATATACCTCAATGTCGAAGAATGCGATTGGCGCATCATCCGAATCCTTGAGCGCTTCCATCGCATCGTCGCTGACGAACGACATCTTTTGTACGATTTTGATACAGGCTGATGCTTGATTAGTACTGGACGCTGCGAAAGTCAAAACCTTAGAACGCAAATCACGGACATCGTACTTAAGTCCGTCCTTCTTTGCGTCCTCGAGAATCTTGAATATGAAGTCGATAGAGGGCTTAGTGCCCGGATGAATCTCCTTGCGAAGGTTCCTATCGATCAAATCACGTAGGCCCTTCTCGCTTTGAATACTTTGAGTGTCGAGCATACGTACTTCCTTCTGTGGTAGACCGCTACTTATGGTGGTAATCTCGAGAGCATTACACGCAGTAAGCTTTCTCCGAAGAGCGCCATCTCCAAGCAATGTTTTGACTTCGATGCCTACATCATATACATTCGACAAAGAATGCACATCACCACTGTAGATATAATGCAAATGAATACCTGCACCACTTTTACTTAGCTCAGCGTACGTTGGTGGCCACTGAGCCGCTGCTTGTTTGTTTATCTCTAGGTTTTTCTCGCCATCTTCATCTACCAAGTCAAAGTCGATGACGATATGGTTCTCTGGCACCTTGACGAAGTGCAGCTCTCCAGTATCCAAGTCAGCAAGAGTTGTTTTGACATTTTCCCATTTGCGTCCAGGATATCCGCTGGCTTTAGCAAGCTGTGCCGGCAAAGACGGATACACCTTATCGAAGAAGGATTCTCGTTGATGGAAACCAAGAAAGTCGCCTTGCTCGACCGGTTTAAACGGTGATGGTGGTGTTGGCTTTTTGAATCCACTATAGTAACTACGCACATAGACCCCGTCCACCTCCGCTTTGTCTTCGAACTTGTGGAAATAGTTTCGCAACTCTTCACGGAATTTGTATTGAGGAAGAAGCTTATCGATTCCCGTGTCTTCGCAGTATTCCTTGTACAGAGAATATGCTTGCTTAAGCGTTACACCATCTTGCTTCTTGAATATGTCGAACTGTGCTTCGATGTAGTTGTAGAACACATCCGTCTGCAACATCATCTCGATTGGGCGATAACTACTATAGTAATTCTTACCCATGTCCAAATATCGCAAGAGACAATGATTGGCGATTGTGCCTAGTTCAAAGTCGATTTGATTAAGGAGTTGATGATAATGACCGTTCTCAACCTGATCTCCCGTAGGATGAATATCAATCAGCCGACGTAGGATTCCAGACTTGGCATCTGAGATCTTCACCGGCTGATTGGTGCCCATAAATAAGAAAGCGTTCACCCGTGCCGTATAGCTGGGCTTGTACTTCTCATTCATCGTCATGTCTTCGTGAGATATGATCGAGTTCAGCTTTGTGTTGTCATCAATCCTTGATAGATCCCCGTCGTGCTGGATTGCGACAAGGGGATTGGATTTGAATACCTCGGTAGAGAAGGATGAGTTAGAGTTTCCGAGAGCCTTGGCATCGAAGGTTGCGACATATCCGTCAAAGAGCTTTTGGACAATGTTGAGGACTGTCGACTTACCACTACCGGCTGGGCCATAGAACACAAGAAATTTCTGTATGCGTTTGGAATCTCCAGATATAACTGCTCCGATGGCCCACTCAATCTTGGCCTTTTCTTGGTCATTGTACAACACATCCATTAGTTCGTTCCATGCGTCACATCTTCCGTCATTCAGAGAATATGGTAGCCGCTTACTTGCGTAGTCAGACTTGTGTACCTCTGTGTTGGCGAATATGAGTCTCTCATCAAGTGTGTGAGAGTTGTCAGAGATGTTCTGCATGTACTTCCGGAAGGTACTCCAGATCTGTGTGTTGAACGATTTCAGATCCTTGATCTTGTAGATCGTTCCAGTTCTGGCGAATTCCTCATCAGCAAAGCGACGAAGATCTTGATCTACGAGACGCTGAACGTCGTATTCATCTGTTGACCACAGACCACGTTCTTCATCCCAAATAGCGTAGAAAGCTCTTCCTCTAACCATGAGGTCTTTTGATCGACCAATAGTCCAATCGGGGTAAATTTGATCGGGGCCTTCTTTCGTAGGCTTAATTTTAATCTTGTAAAAATCCACTCAACCCCCTATTCGATTTCTTGGTCCACCAACCATTCAAAAAACTGATACCAAAGTTCTAGCTTCCTCTGATCTTGTAAAGGCTCTCTCATAGGGAACAATCCGCCTGTTCCATCATACAAATATGTTCGCCAGACAAACTGATTCATCACCTCGTATGTGATTTGTGTAACATCGTCCATTGCATCATTCAACTCTGCCAAGTCGAGATTATGCATGAATATCCAGAACCAGTCCCTTTCGGGCCAGTCTGTTTGAAATGATGCTCGTCTGGAAAATGCAATTAGCATTTCTAGAACCGAACAGGGAATACTCATCCAAGCAGGATCCTGTTCCAAATATGCTTGGCGTAAAAACTCCCTACGCAATTCCATCCCATCCGCTGCCCTATTATCGTCTCCCGTCACAAGCCACACAAACTCTGTGCAATGCAAGTCACGAAGCAACGTGTAATATGTCAACGATGGGGTAGGAACTGCGACGGATGCAACCTTTGAATAGAGCCACTTGAAATATACTTCTTCAATGGGCTCTTCCATGGTTATTCTTCCCTAAATTTGAGAACCGAATGACGAAGTTCGTCCTCAGCCTCTTTTTCCATGGCAAGCCCTAGAACCTCTTGCTCAAATCGTCCAGTATGACGTAGGATTTCCCACTCCATGTGCAGTACTTCGTTGCGAAGATATACCACATTAGGGTCGGTCGTTCCATGGCCAAATTGGAGTTCGCCCATCAATCCTTTGTAATCGTAGATTGGTGTGTCATCAGCGTCAGCCAGAATATCGTCACCCTCGTAATACGTCAAAGTCTCTTGATTGAAGTCCATTTCATCTGCCATGAACTCATCTTGATGAATGATGTATGGGTGTCGAGAATCTCGATTGGCTAGCTCAACTTCGAAATCCCACTCACTTGTGTGATCAAATATGTTAGTTAGGATTCGCTCTTCGGGGTTCTCTTCAACTTCGTCTTCACCCACGTAGTCACCTTGTGCCAACCGTTCTTCAACGAGGCGATTAACCCGGGTTTCGATGTTTCGTTTGAGCTCATTGTCGGCCTCCAATGTAGGCGTCGTGATTCGTGCAGATTCGATGTCAAAAATGCTCAGTTGTCCATCATCTGGCTCCTCCGGAGGAACTACAACAACTTTGCCATCTCGTTTACCCAACCAATAACCAAGGCCGAGGCCAACTGCAAACGCAGCGACCCCGACCAAGGTCAGAACCAGACCAACATTTACTTCTTTGTCGGTCATCTCAATCTGTGGGATAGGAATATCAATCTCGTCCATTGCTTATCCAATCTGATTGAAGATAACACCATCGACATTGAAATCAAGAATAATGCTACGTTCCCAACCATTTACAAAGTTGGCGTTTGCTACCTCGAAAATCGAGAAGTCAATGAAATTGTCTCCAGTATCACTGATCGTCCATCCAACGATAGACCCAGCTTTGGTGTGACCGAATCCGAGATTATCGTACACCTCATTCAGGAATACGTGACCTCGTGCATGCAACAAATGGTTGAAGTAATTCTGTTGGGCTTGTAGGAAAATACGATTGACCTCAGAATCCTTATGCCAATTCGGATTCCCAACATCAAACATCACAGCGTACATTGAGTATTGATTTGGATCACCGAGAACCTTGGCCTCGATCTTTTCTCCGTCAATCTCGACCATCTCTGTATGAGCGTTGTGACGAATATCGAGTTCCTTCTCCTCCCCAAGTTCTTTGCGAACTCGCTCACGATACTCGTCGAAGCTCAACTGCAAAGCAGAATATGCTGCAGTCAAGCCGGCATTACGACGATTAAGAGTGACGTGTGAGCTTGTGAGAAGTCCAACGGAGGCAGCGCCGAGGACAATGGAAGGAGCATAGAGCCTGGCAAGCTTGGCTGTGCCCTTCAAATATACGTATGTGAGATCCTTACCGTATTCGTTTACGGGGTATGCCGTCGTCGATTGATCGAGATGAGAAAGGTGCTTTACCTCCCCAATCTCTTCCTGAATATCATCGAGAGTCTTCTCGAGCTTCAACGTTGCTCGACAAGCAAGAACCGCAGACCCAAGAACGCCGACAATACCGGCGGCAAACATAATGTTCGGAGAATCCTTCTTCATGTGGAGAAGTCCGCGCCCAATAGATTGGGTTACATTATCTGACATAATTTTCATGCTTCTTCCTCAGCCTTCTTAAATTCTAGATATACGTGAATGACTTGTGAGTCTGTCATCTGATCAACTTGTCGTGACCATTCTTCTTGCTGTCGTGGATCGCCCATGGTTTTGAGGTAATGTCGTTCTTCTTCAGCAGCCATGAATATACTCCTTATGTAAGTGGCTCAACGTCTGGGAGATCAAGCGCCAGTCCACGAGGGACCTGCCGAAGATTATACTGTGGTAGACTTTTCCATCCCCATTTACTGTCGTTGTATTCGGTTGGGAGCCCAACAAGATCATAGAGATCCGATACGGATGCATGGCCATAATCCTCAATAATTCGGGTAAGATGGGTAACTACGAGCTCTGCTTCGCCTTTTGAGCTTAGAATTACTTCTGTTCGTGCTTTGTGCATTACAAATATGCTCCTTACGAAAGCGGCTCAACTGCCGGGAGATCAATAAGAAATCCCTCCCGAACTTGTTTGACATCGGCATACTGAAGACTTGTCCAGCCCCACTTGTTGTCGATGTATGTGGTAGGCAATCCTACGAGATCGTGGAGATCGGCTACAGATGCGGCATCGTACATGTCGATAATATCGCTAAGGCGTTCGACGACGAGCTCGGCTTCTTCTCTCGATACTAAAAT
>Ga0193692_1000370_pt1 | contig 11279 bp, 5 predicted proteins | sample L3a1metaG_FD_144917 | JGI IMG/M metagenome (GOLD analysis project Ga0193692, IMG submission 144917) | Soil microbial communities from a riparian zone of the East river system, Colorado, United States - L3a1 | ecosystem: Environmental > Terrestrial > Soil > Riparian zone | place: USA: East River... | reverse complement strand
CCGTCCACCGTGAGGCTGTACCCGTAAATGCCGGGTTCGATAGGCCCGATCCTGGCCGACCAGATACCATTCGTTCCCAATTCAAGAGGCGTCGATTTGTCGGCCCATTCACCGGCCACCGCAACAGTGGTCACGTTTGAACTTTGAAAATGGAACGTGACGTGGCGGTCTGCCAACACTTCAGGTGAAACGATCGGTGGCCGCCGCGGTGGCGGATTGGTGGAAGTCGATTCAGCCGCACCGCAAATTGAAATCGACGCCAATAGAAGCAAGGGAATGAGTTTCACGCGCACTCTCTGCCCGAACTGATCGCGTAAAGGAAGGCAAAACTTTTCGCTTCCGTCGCAGCTTACTTCTGCGCGCGCAAGTCGAGGGCAACGAGCTTTTTTGGCCCTTTGATGTAGACTACTCCGTCCACAATTGCCGGGTAGCTTCGCGTGGTGCGGCCTACAATTTGCGCGCGCGATTTGACTTGGAACTCCTTCGGGTTCGCCTTGGCGAGAAGAAGCTCACCGCTATCCGATAAAATCAGCAGGTTATCTCCCGAACGGATAATGGTGCCCGAGCCTGTTTGAGGTTGTTCCCACATGACTTTACCAGTGGCCAATTCAACGCAGCGCAGATTGGGTCCGCCACGCTCCCATGCGTGCCCATGGTATCCATAAATGTAACCGTTATAGATAATCGGATTTGCGTAGTGAGTGGAGATTGCATTGTCGAGATGCCATAAAGTTTCCGGCTTCGCGTCCTTAACTTGCAGGAGCAGCGCGCCGAGGTTGTACCAGCCCGAGAGCAGAATCTTATCATCGAACACGACGGGACTGGCGCAATAAACATTGCCGGTGCTTTGTTTTCGCGTGGGCAAACTCCAATTCTCCTTCCCCGTATCCGGATCGAGGCTGCGCAATGCCGAGCGAGTCGCCACCAGTATCTGCTCTTTGCCACCGAGCTTCGCCAGGATCGCTGAAGAGGCGCTGGCCTTATCATCAAGCGCCTGCCAAATGACTTCACCTGTTGCGGGCGCGAACGCCACGACGGATGCATTGCTTCCGCCGACCTGCAGGATCAAAGCCTTTTCGGTCAGCAAAGGTGACGAAACGCACCCATGCCAGGTAGCGCTGCTCTTAAACTGCCCTTTCACGTTCTTCGACCAGACCTTTTTGCCGTTCTCCAAATTAAGGCAAACGAGATAACCATCCGTATTGTGCACGAACAAGCGCCCGTTCCCGATGCAAGGAGTCGGTCGGGGACCGCTATCGAAATAAGCGCCATCCTGGAATTTCATCCCATGTTTGAAATTCCAAAAAGGAGTCCCCGTCTTTGGATCGAGGCATTCCACGATCAGGTTCGTATCCATCCGATGGCATACGACCAGCCGACCCTCCCCGAAAATCGGGTTCGAGTAACCTTCACCGACCGCTTTGCTCCACAAAACCGTCGGTCCGTTGGCAGGCCATTGTTCGAGGAGCGCCGGGCCTGGGTAAACGGCATTTCGCGACGGTCCCAGCAATTGTGGCCACTCGGCATTTTCTGACGGCGCAGCGAGCAGGTTTGAACCGGCACAAAGCGCGATAGAAAGGAGAATTAGTGAATGGCCTCTCACGCCTATAATCCTATCGGCCGACGGATGTGTGTCGAGTGCGAGGATGTAAAAAGCTTCTCGATTGGCCAGAACTGCGCGCGCGCTATTCTGCTTTTCGCTTCAGGAAAAGGTCGTGAGTCGGCCAGTTCGTTACACTATTGGCTGCCTTGTGAATCCCGCGATCGAACTCGTTGAGGAAGTCAGGAACGCCCGGCAACTCAGAACGTTTGTTCAGCAGAACAGCCCAATTCAAGCCGTCGAACCTGCGCACCAAAAGTGTGCTCGTTCCGTCAAGCGAACCGTTGTGCCAGGCGTTGAAATGCCCGACGTCATCGGTGATGCGCATTTGCCAGCCTAATCCGTAAAAAGTTGAATTCGTTTTCTCGGCTTCCGGTCGCGCCCAGGTCGCATTGATCCATTCCTCGCTCAGGAGTGGAGATTTAGCAGGCGCGTCGAAGGCGCTCGCGAACCGGACAAGGTCAACGGCCGAACCAACCCAGCCACCGTGCGCATCCATCGTGTGCAGGTTCCAGCCGCCATATTGAATTGGAACTCTCCTTGGACTCGAAGCCCCCATGACAGTCGGAACCACCCGGCGCAGTGGATCATCGTAATTGACCTCCCCCGGGATTGCATCCTTCACCAGCGAGTAACCGACACTCATTGTCTTGATCCCGATCGGTTCCAGCACCGTGGATTTCACAAACTCTTCATAAGGCTTGCCCGAAATCTTCTCAATAATGCGCCCCAGCAAGAGGTAACCAAAATTGGAATAGGCATAAGCGGAGCCAGGATCAAAATCGAGTGCCTGCCCCTTCATGTACTCAATTACGATTTCGGGTGAAGTTGGCAACGATTTGCGGAGCGACTTGGAAATTTTCAAATCGCGAAACATTGGATCGAACGAAGCGTTTCGATTCCATCCGCCCCGGTGCTGAAGCAGGTGCCGGATTGTGATCAGACTCCAACGGCTGTCAGTCACGTCTTTGAGGTCCAAAATTTCAGCGATCCGTTGGTCGAGTGAAATCTTCCTGGTCTCCACGAGTTTCAGGATTGCTGCCGCGGTTATCGGTTTTGAAACACTCGCGATGCGGAAGAGGTTCGTGGGCTCGGTCGGGCGAGTCCCTTCTGCGCTCCATGTATAGCTGCGGGCCAGGAGCAGTTTGCTATTCCGCGTTACCGCAAGGCTGGCCCGTTCAATGTTGCGCCGCTGCATCAGGTTGGTCACCAGAGTATCAAACGGAGCCAAATCATCGGACGATTCCCCGGTAATCCGTAATACTCGCGGGGCAGGATCCTTTACCCAAATCGATGCATACCGCGGAGTCTCGCCACTCGCTACAATGACCTCCGGCCTGAATCCCAAATTCACTAAAGACTCCCCGCTGGTCGCGAAAATGTTTGTCGTTTGGCCATGGAAAATTCTCCATTCCGGCTGTTCTTCCTGCACCCAGGCCGCGGCGAATCGAGGCTCATCATCATTGCCATACGCCGAGATCGCAACCGGTCGATAACCGCCCTCCTCGCGTCCTTCGCATGCGAGTTCCAACTCCGTATGGGAAAGGTTGTGCCGCGCTGTCGAAGGCTTTCCGTCTTTGGTCCAAACTGCTGCGAAAAGAAGATTCGTGCCGCTGCCGCTCGCAGAAATCCAGGATGGTCGAAATCCGGCGCGCGCCTGTTTCCGGAACTCGGCTGCATACTCGGGTTCACTCATCCGAATCCGCTGCACGCTATTGCTCATTTCGCCTTTCAGCCAGATGGCCGCGTAGCTTTCAGCTGGAAACGTCCCGCACGTATCCACCGTTACCACTCTGTAACCAGATTGTGACAATTCCGTCACCTTGGCGTTGTATTCCTCGGCAGAGAGTCCGATCACCGCTTCCCAATTCGTTGCGCTGTCGCGAATCCACGCCGATGAAACGCGTGCGCTCGATGGATCACCGTTTGCATCCAATGAAATCGGCCTAAACCGCAGCTCCCGCATTTCTTTGCGGAGCTGGACGAACTCGTTCGAAGAGGAGCCGATCGCATACCGGGAATCGACCGCGAACGCAGCCAACGAAAGCAGCAGCTGCACGAGGCACAACCAAACCACGCATCCAAATGCGTTCTGCAGGATTCGCGGTCGTTTCATCTCCAGTTCATTTATGACAGTTGTGTAACATTCTTTGAAGAACGAATGATCGAAACTTTTTACAATTAATCAAGGCATCGTGTTGTAACCGGCGCCTTATTGTGAGGTCATTTGCAGAAGAGCAGTGTTTTCATTGATACCGTCAGTGTTTCGTCCGGATTCAACCTTCGTGCAGGGGAGGGCTTCAGCACAATTGAGACATGCGTGGATTGGCATATGAAAAAGCCCGAAGCTTTGCAGCACATCGCCCCATGAATCTGAACAAGCCCAAAGAGACGCGAAAAATCGCAACCGACCCGAAACGGCGCCGAACCCCGGTTACGATTTCTCATCTCATCCTGCTTTGCGCCGGTATGGTGCTCATGTTTTTGCTCCAATTGCTCCTCCCGCAGAAATACAGATGGTTCTCAGCAGCCTCTGATTCTCCCGAGACTGCCGACACCGCCGTGCGATTCGCTGGCAAGAGCCCCTGGGGCGACCTGCAGGCGACGCCAATTGCACTCGCCCGTCCCGACGCTTATTTCACCAATATTCCCCCGCTGGCCAAAGCAACGCAGTGGTTCATTCCGAAGGCATCGTGGACGGCATTAACGGAATTTATAGAATCGCTCAACCTCGATGGCAAATCGCGCAGCTTTCTAAAATCCGAATCAAATTGGCAGAAGCGCGCGGACGGCTTTGAATGTTTTCCTCCCGGTGAAGTAGTCCTGGCGCTCTCGCCGACAGTCCGCAGCCATCTCTACAACGAATTGGCGCAGGCTGGACAAAACACACCCCAGCGCAATCCATTTCGTTTTCGCCAGGAAGGCTTTGGTGACTGGTTTAACGAGTCAGGCTTGAGCGACGAGAAAGTGGCGTTGGTGAAACGCTTGCTTTACACCAACGAAGAGACGATCTGTTTCGCCGACCTTCCGTTTTTCTCGCAGGCTTCTACCCCCGCCGAAACATTGCTGCTCTTGAAAAGCATCTCCCGTGTGCCGACTTACATGCTGAGATTGCGCGTGGATCCGGAAGCAGATGTCGATTCCCTGCTCAAATACTGGGCGCCTTTCGGCAATGCCCGTGACGCAAAAATCCTGTTCCGTTCCATTTCCCGCGCCGACTCGGACATCAGCATCTCCTATTTCCTGCCGGCCCTTCCGCGTCTTCGGCTTTACACCTATCCTCGTGCTGAGGAACCACGGGCGTCAGACCAGGACGAAATCTGGACCGCGATGAACTTCTTCAATGCGACACCGGATAATGGATTCTTCGATGATCGCTACGCGGAGAAGGTGCTCTATTCCGAGTATGTCCGGATTGCCACCCGGCAACGGCAGTTTGGCGACCTGGTTGTGTTCGTCGCCCAAAACAAAATTCGCCGAATGTGTGTGCAGATTGCCGGCGATTTTGTTTTCACCAAGAGCGGACGGGGCCCTTTTGAACCGTGGCTCGTGACTAAAACGAAGGATTTAATCAAATTGTCGCTCCCCGAACGCCCCTTTGAGGTAAAGGTCTATCGCCCAAAGGTCCCGCCACGCTTCGCTATGAACGAGTTGGATATTCCCGCATTGGACTAACGCACCATCCGAGGGATCGGTCAGCAACTCCGCGAATTTCCTGCTTACGGATTCGTTCGGTCAAGGCGGACACCCGGAAGCTTCAGAGGCTTTACTTCCCGCTTCGCCTGGACCAGATCTTCCCGCGTTGGCTGATCGGCCCGCCCATGAATCATTGCCAATTCCGTGGCGCGGCGTACCAGATTGCGGCGGACGGTGCGACTCTCATCCTGCCTGATAGTCGTGGGTCTGGACTCCATATGATGCACCGTATCTCTGTCATAAGCGCATGCAAGTGGATTTCTCCAATCAATCCAAAAAGTCGTCTGTCGGGGAATTCCCGACGGCTTGGAGCTTGCCTTTAAGAGGTTGCGCTCGGCACCCTTGGCCGCTCTCAGTGAAGAAGCGGCCTCCTAGCATTAAAATCATTTCGGGAGGGCAGACAGGCGCAGATCGCGCGGCGCTCGATTGGGCGATCGCAAATGATCTTCCCCATGGGGGGTGGTGTCCCCGCGGACGATTGGCTGAGGATGGCTCCATCCCCGAATTTTATAAACTTCGCGAAACCGTCTCCACCGAATACGCAATTCGCACCGAACGCAACGTTTGGGATTCCGACGGAACTGTCATTTTCACCGTCGGACGTGAACTTGCCGGCGGATCCAAAGACACCGCCACAATCGCCACACGTTTGAAAAAGCCCTGGATGCATCTTTCGAAAGCGGAGGCCATTGATCCGCCGCAAGAGTTACGCCTGTTCATCCAAACGCATGGGATCAAAGTCCTGAACATCGCTGGAACGCGTGCTTCCAGGGAGCCGCTCGTTGGTGATTTTGTCACCGACACATTGCGAAAAGTCTTCGCGGATGGATTCAAAGCAGAACCTCCCGTTCCGACAAAACCGGCCCGAAAACAGCGCGCTTAAAAGTTTCCAACGCAAATTCCCCTCAATCCGCAGAATTCAATTGTCTTTCTCTAAACCGCGTGGGCATCACACCCGATTGCCACGCCTCTCCTCCTTCACACAAGATCGACCCTAAGAATTTCTGCCTGTGGAAGATGGCAGGGAGCGGCGACGAAGACGTGAACATCAAGAGTCGATAGTGTGGGAGGATTAATGAAGGGGATTGCGGGCATTTGCGCTTTTTGTTTTTCAACACTGCTCCTGCCATGGGCAGCCCAGAGTTCAGATGTAACCGTTTTCTCAATCACCAAAGGTTTCTATTACGAGCAAACCGGGGCAGCCTCTCCAACCGTTCTGACAAATAACGGCTACGTTTTCGAAGCAAACGTATTCCTGAACAGTCCAGGCGCGTTGCGGACCGCTTTCATTCAGCCGCCCGGCGGAACCGATGTGGCTTTAGACTTCAACGACACCCTCCAGTATCAGCTGCGTGACAAGTTCAATACGCGAGCCAAGCTCGATACGCGCTACCCTGACGGCTCTTTCGTAATGACACTCAATACGGTCAACGACGGCAATCGCGGCATCGTGATGCCCTTGGTTGGCGCCGGCTACCCCACTCCTCCGCACGTCGTCAATTTCGTGGCTGGCCAGCAGATTATTGCCGATGGCTATTTCAAACTGGTCTGGGACCCGATGAATGGCGGCGATACCTCTGACTTCATTCAATTCAGGATCGAAGACTTGCAGGGCAATAAAATCTTTGAAACCCACGATTTCGGCGAGGTCGGCGCGCTTAACGGCACCGCCACCTTCGTCTGGATCGAACCAGGAACTTTGAAGCCGGGAAAAACCTACGCCGCTACATTGCGATTTCAGCGCAACGTAACAATCAATCGCGGTTATGCGGGCTCGCTTGGACCCGCATCGTATTTTGCGCGCACAAGCTTTCCACTCGTCACGTCCAGTGCAGCCGCGCCAGACGTGGTCAACGTTCAACTAAGTAAAAGCCGCAGCTTCGTTCAAGTGGATGCTGCTACTATTGGCGCGGAGACCAACAAGGAGTACACATTCGAAGCCAAAATAAATGGACGCGACCCCAATCTTGTGAGAGGCGGCTCCATTGTCACACCAACCGGCAACACGCTCACGCTCACCCCGGATTCCGATAATGAGGATTTCGACTATTCCGCTTCGGCATCGTCCCAGGGATTATTCGATTCGCAGTTCTTCAACGGCTCTTACAGTTTTTCCATCAACACACTCCATGATGGACTCCGAACTCTCCCCTTGAGTTTGCCAGCCTCTTCCTACCCACCCGCCCCGCACATCATCAACTTCGACGCAGCCCAGGCAATTCGCGGCGACTTTCGTGTTCAGTGGGACGCATGGACCGATGGTCGAGACACCGACTGGATCCAATTGCGAATCGAGGATAATGACAATAATACCGTTTTCAAAACTGCGGACCTCGGGGAAAAAGGAGCGCTCGACGGCAGAGCGACCGGCGCGATCGTGCCTGCCGGAGAACTTACACCGGGTAAATCGTACCGCGGCCGCGTTTACTTCCATCGCATTCTTACGGTAGAGGCTTCCTCGTATCCCGGCGTACTCTCCTTCGTGAGCTTTTACTCCAAAACCAAGTTCGACATGGAGGCCGCGCCTCCGGACGTCAAAAGCCTGAACATCCTCAAGGGTCATGAATTTGTCCAAACCAGCAGCGCTGCTCCTTCGCCCAACGTTTCCACCGCTTTCGTTTTCACCGCCTCAATCGTGGCCGACGATGTTGGAACGGTTCGAGCCGTATCCATAGTGACACCGCGCGGCGCCGTTGGATCAGCTCTCCTCCAACCGGATGGTAAAACGTTCTTCTTTCGCGACGGCTGTGACGATCAAGTGCAGGTCGACGCAGCTTACCCCGACGGAACCTATACTCTGCGGATCGATACCGCCCACGACGGCCTCGTGGAGGCGCACTTGACCTTATCGGGCGCCAATTACCCAAACGCCCCACGGCTCGCCGACTTCTCGCGAGTCCAGTTGGTCGAGCCTGCCAACACCCTGATCCTGAACTGGGACAGCTTCGCCGGGGGCACAACAAACGACTTCATTCAACTGGAGTTTGAGAACCTCTCTGGAAACGTTATCTACGGCACCAAAAGTTTCGGCAAATCATCGGCACTTGATGGAACCGTCAGAACCATGCTCATCCCAAACGGCACTTTCGTGGCAAGCCAGCTCTATCACGCATCGCTTTTGTTTCAAAAAACCATAAGTGTCGACTCCGCTGCCTACCCTGGAGCGGATGTCTGGTCGGGTTACTTCTCTCGCACCCGCTTCAATCTAACAACCGCAGGACAGGACAACCCTCCAAGGCTCACGAGCTTGAGTTTCGCGCCGGACGGGCATCTTTCGCTAACATTGCAGGGGCTGGCCGGGGCCAGCTATCGCATCGACTGCTCGACCAACCTTGTTGACTGGACGCCGCTGGGGACCACCGCTTTGTCCGGGACTACCGCTATCTTTGAGGATCCGACGCCCGCAAGCCGTCCCTGCTTCTTTTATCGGGCCGTCCTCCTGCCCTGACTCCCTCTCCCCTGGTCGAGTAACGAGAACAAAATCGAGGCCTTTACCGTCTAATCCCCATGCTTTTGCAGACGGACGGTGCATCTTTTGTTTCCAATTGGCATTATACCTTCCGGTGCCTAGGCTTGGAATCGATCGCTTGATTTACATTCACGCATGAACCATCGCCATTTGCTGAGTCAATGCTGCGCGGTATTCGCTCTGCTCTTCGCCGCAAATATGCATGGGCAAACCGCCGCGGTTAACGCTGCCAGCGCCCCCGGCGAGTTTGCGCCAGTGGATTTGTTTCCCTTCGTTACCACCATTTTCTCCAACGCGCCGCAAGGGAACACTTGGAGCTACCTGCCTCGCGGACGGGTCGTGCTGCAGGGAATCCCATTCAAGATCGACGGCAAGTTTGAAGTCACAGGAATGGATGCCCTCAGGGGCGGCAACGATAATATTTCAACCCGGGTCAGTGGCATCCCGATCGGTCGCAAAGCCGAAAAGCTCGTTCTCCTGCACGCAACCGGTTACACGGAGAAGGATGGCACGCCGCTGGCCGACCTGGTACTTCACTATGCCGGCGGCAAGGAGCAATCCATTCGTCTCATCTACGGCGTTCACGTTCGAAATTGGTACGAGGACCGTTACGAAAAGAAACGCCCCCTGCTTGATCCAAATACCGCCATCGTTTGGAGCGGTGGCGAAGATGACGATCGGAACACTCCCATTCGGTTGCATCGGACCATTGTGGCGAACCCGCTTCCTTCCGAGGTCATTCAGAGCATCGATGTCGTTTCTCTCTTCAGTCACTCGCCTGCCATCATATTTGGGCTCACAACCCAAAACGGTGGCGCTGACCTCAAGCCGGTGATTTCCGCCGCTGCTGAGCGCGTCATGCGCAAAGGTGAACAGGAACCGGACGCTGCCTACATCAGAACCATGAAGATCCGCGCGGTCACCGCCGAAGCCGCGGAAGTTCTTACCAACGCCGCCCTTTTTGTCACCCTCGCCGACGATTCAGCTTCCTATTCGTGGGGCGCGTACAAGGTGAATGCGCAGGGCGAAGCTCATTTCGACTATCCGCCCCAACACACCCTTTTTCTGAATTTGCTCGTAAAATCTCCGGGGCGCGCCCCCTTGTTTCTTTCGCCTGCTCGGGAAACGGCCGGCCATTTCCCCTCATCCATCAACGCCAAACTCGAACGCGGAACTGCCATTGGCGGTGTGGTGCATGATGAAACAGGGAAGCCGGTCCCCAATGCTGAAGTCCTCATCAGCAGCGTGAGCCGCACCAAGGCCCGCACTTATACGCAACTCGATTACGACCAGGTTCGCACCGATGCCTCAGGCAAATGGAGCAGCCATTCGATGCCCCAGACGTTTTCGAATCTGACGTTGCAGCTGAAACATCCTGAATTTCGCGCCACGGTCTATCAGCAACCCGGAACCAACAGCGTCACCAATATTGTAGCCACACCGGATCTGCTCGCGCAAAACGCCACCCTGACAATGCGGCATGGTTTGGTCGTGCAGGGAACCATCAAAGACAACGCAGGCAAAGCCCTCGCAAATGCGGATGTCTACTTCATTGAAAATCTCAACTCTGCCAAGCCCCGTCGAAGCAGCCGCACCGGCACCGACGGAAAGTATTCCTTTGTGGCAAACGCCGACTCCGGAGAAGCCGCCGTGGCCGTCGTCGCCAGAGGCTTCTCTCCGCGCTACGAAGCTTTCTTCCTCGAAAACAATATGAAGCCGCTCGATCTTGCGCTCGGAACCGGAGGTCAGATCAAAGTCCGTTTGATGGACCAGCAGCAGATGCCGGTCCCCGGCGCCACCGTGAAGCTGGAGGGCTGGTACAATCTGCAATTGTTCCCGTGGCAAACACTCACCGATACCAATGGCCAGGCTGTTTGGACCAATGCGCCCGATGGTCCCGTGATGCTCTCATTCAACAAGACCAATTACTTCAACATGCGCTCGAGCGTCACCGCCAGCGGCGGTGAAATGGGTTTCATGCTGCGCAAAATGTCCATGGCTGCAGGAACCGTCATCGACGCCGAAACCAAACAACCGATCGACGACTTCACGATCATCAAAGGCCACAGCTATTCGCCCGGCGAACCGATCCGCTGGAATCGCTATACCGGAAACGTGATCAAAGGCCGCAACGGGCGTTATTCCGTCCGTCTGGAGGATTATTACAACGGCCAGACCAAGATCATGATCGAATCTCCCGGTTACATGCCGGTCATCTCTCAGGCCTTCACCAAAGCCGGCTGGTACACCAATGATTTCGAACTGAAGAAGGGACGCGGCGCCACCGGTTTTGTCGTCCTTACCAATGGTGAACCAGTCCCGAATTGTTCGGTCGTTCTGGTCGATGCCGGAAACTCCGCTTACCTCGATCAAACTGGAGAATTCCGATCGAGCAGCAGCAGTTACGATTTTGTCCGCACCGATATTCGCGGTCATTTCCAATTCCCCCCGAAGGCCGAAACACAGACCCTCATGGCCGCCCACGACAAAGGATTCGTCCAGCTGCCTGCGGAC
>Ga0193692_1000369_pt1 | contig 11285 bp, 10 predicted proteins | sample L3a1metaG_FD_144917 | JGI IMG/M metagenome (GOLD analysis project Ga0193692, IMG submission 144917) | Soil microbial communities from a riparian zone of the East river system, Colorado, United States - L3a1 | ecosystem: Environmental > Terrestrial > Soil > Riparian zone | place: USA: East River... | reverse complement strand
AACAGGCTGCGCAACAGGGACAAGGTCAGGGCCAACAGCAAGGCCAACGAAGCGATCAGCAGAACCAGCAGCAAGCTCAAAACCAGCAACAACAAGGACAGCAAGGCCAACAGGGACAACCGAATCAGCAGCAAAATCAACAACTCGCCCAGGGCCAGGGGCAGGGGCAAGGAGAGGGACGCGCCCAGCAACAGCAAGGTCAACAGGCGCAGCAGCGCTCCGAACAGCGTCGCGATGGCGGAGCCCCGACGCAGGGACAAGGTTCCAATCGGCCCTCAAAACAGGCTTTCTGGGAAGAAGGGCTTTCCACGCGTGATCATCGTGACAGTCCGGGCAGCCTCGACGCAGTTCTTACTGGCGAAGGATTCAAGAATTGGTCCGAACGTTTACGCGATGTTCAGGAGATGCTGGATGATCCCGCGATGCGCACCGAAGTGACGCGCGCTTTGGAGAAGGCACGCACGATGCGTTCAGATTTCAAACGTGATGGCAAGGCACCCCAATGGCCGATCGTGAAGTCGGAGGTAGCCACACCGCTTGCCGAAGTACGTAATCGCATCAGTGAGGAGCTGGCTCGCCGCCAATCGAACGAAGCGCTTGTTCCGATCGATCGCGATCCCGTTCCGACCAAGTACTCAGAACTGGTGAAGCGTTACTACGAGAAGCTCGGAAACAACGATTGATGACCGGATCGCTGTTTATCTCTGGCCTCGACTGGCTTTTTCCCGCATCTGCATTCCTGGTCGGAGCGTTGATCCTGCTTTTTTGGGGGTACCGATCGGTGCATGCCACGGGCGGGGTGCGAGCGCTTTGCTTTTTCCTCAAACTTGTCGGCGTACTGGCATTGGCTGCCTGTCTCCTGGAGCCGCTCTGGACTGCCAAACGCGCTAAACCAGGTGCGAACTACTTCGTTGTGCTGGCAGACAACAGCATGGGAATGCAGATCAAGGACCGGGGTGAAACCCGCAGCCGTGCCGACCTGGTGCGCAACCTTCTCGCTGCTGAAAAAGATGGCTGGCAGAACAAGCTGGAAGACAATTTCCAACTTCGCCGCTACTCGTTCGACTCACGCCTGCAGGCAACAAAAGATTTCGGGGAGTTGGCGTTTGATGGTCGTGCGACGGCGATCGGCCACAACCTGCACACGCTCGCGGAGCGCTATCGCGGCCAGCCCCTTGCCGGCATCCTTATCTTGACCGATGGCAACGCGACCGACATTAGCGAAGGCACCTTCGACCGTAGTGGCCTACCGCCTATTTACCCGGTTCTGATCGGCAATGATAGTCCGGCGAAGGATATATCGGTGAGCAATGTCAAAATCAGCCAGACGTCGTTCGAAGATGCCCCAGTGACAGTGCAGGCGAACGTAGCGCAATCCGGCTACTCCGGCGCAAATCTCCTCGCCCGAGTGATCGAAGCTGGCGCCCGCGGCGTTTTAACAAATAGCGCCCGCGCCACAAATTCTTCGGCCTTCACAAATTCCAGCAGCGGCTCAGAACGAATTGTTGCGGAACAAACGGTACGGGCTGCTGAAAATGGTGAATTGGCTCCGTTCCGATTCCAGGTAAAGCCTGAGAAGACCGGTATTCTGTTCTATCGGTTGCAGGTTGCAGCGAAAGGCGAGGAACGGGAATTTACGAGCCCCGAGACAACTACGGAAGCAACACTCGCAAACAATGTCCGCACGATCGTGGTCGATCGCGGAAAAGGGCCGTACCGCATTCTTTATGTCTCGGGCCGGCCCAACTGGGAATACAAGTTCCTAACGCGAGCGCTGGATGAAGACGACCAGGTACAGATGGTTGGATTGATCCGGATTGCGAAACGCGAAAAGAAATTCGAATTCCGGCGCAAAGGCGCGACCTCCAGCAACCCGTTGTTTGAAGGGTTTGACAACAAGCCGAAGGAAGAAGCTGAGCGCTACGATCAGCCGGTATTAATACGATTGAACACACGCGACCAGGAGGAACTGCGCGCAGGATTTCCGAAAACATCTGAAGAACTTTATACTTACCACGCGATTATCGTGGATGATCTTGAGTCGGAGTTTTTCACGGCGGACCAGTTGCAGTTGATCCAGAAATTTGTTTCGGAGCGTGGTGGTGGTTTCCTCATGCTGGGCGGACAGGAATCCCTGCAGCAAGGGCGGTATGTCAGAACCGCCGTCGGTGACATGCTGCCCGTCTACCTCGACCAGCCCGGGGATGCCCCACCTGTCTCTGACCTTCACCTGACATTGACTCGCGAAGGCTGGCTGCAACCGTGGGTCCGCCTGCGAAACAACGAATCTGATGAAAAGACGCGGCTTGCTGGGATGCCGGCATTCCAAGTGTTGAACAACATTCGGGGAATCAAGCCTGGCGCAAGCGTCATTGCCTCCGTCACCGACTCAAACAATCGCGAACATCCCGCCCTGGTGGTGGAACGGTACGGCAATGGCCGCAGTGCCGTAATGAGCATCGGCGACGTCTGGCACTGGGGACTGCGGGACCGTGAAGTCCATCGCGATATGGATAAGGCATGGCGCCAAATGATCCGCTGGCTGGTGTCAGATGTACCCAACCGCGTCCAGATGGTCGCAGAGGCACAACCTGGTGACCCGAATCAGGCCATCGTGCTGCAAGTGCGGGTGCGCGACAAAAAATTCCAACCGCTCGACAACGCAAAGGTCAATTTACTGGTCCAATGGGTCGGAGAAACGGCGCCCACCGGGACGAATGCAACGGCCACCGCTGCCGATGGCCGAACGAACAACATTCGAATCTCTGCAGAACAATCGTTAACTGAACCCGGCCTTTACATGGCCAGCTACGTGCCGCGTCAGCCCGGCGGTTATTTTGCCGAAGCCACCGTGAGTGATGCGGCTGGCCAGGCAGTGGGTAGTGCGACGACTGGTTGGAGTTCCGACCCGGCAGCGGAAGAATTCAAGTCGCTCAAACCGAATCGCGCCTTGATGCAGGCTATCGCCAAACAGACAGGCGGCGAAATGATCACTGCAGACAAGTTGAACGAATTTGCCCGCAACCTGCCGAGAAAATCAGCGCCGATTACTGAGAACTGGACGACACCATTCTGGCATCAGCCGCTTGTTTTCCTTTTTGCTCTCGCCTGCTTCGTGGCCGAATGGGGTGTCCGACGCATGAAGGGACTTGTTTAGCCGCCGTTACAAGATCCTTTTAACAAATCCGCTTGGTTCTGTAGCGCAGGTAAGTACAATGACGCTATGCGGTCGAGAGTCAGCTCCGGATTATTGATGTTCCGGATTCGCGATGGTCAGCTGGAGGTTTTCCTGGCGCATCCTGGCGGCCCCTTTTTCGCGCATCGCGACGATGGCCATTGGACCATTCCCAAGGGTGAGATCGAAGCGGGAGAGGAATTCCTTGGCACTGCGGTCCGCGAGTTCAAGGAAGAAGTGGGTATCGATATTGATCCGCGCAGCAAGTTTCTCGAGTTGGGATCGATTCGCCAGAAGGGTGGCAAAATCGTCCATGCCTGGGCCGTAGAACACGATTGGTCAGGGAAGGCGCCGGTCCAAAGCAGCACTTACCGAATGGAATGGCCGCCGGACTCAGGCAAATTTCACGAATTCCCCGAAGTCGATCGTGCGCAGTACTTCTCGATCGACCAGGCGCGTCAAAAGATCAAGGACACGCAAATTCCGCTGCTCGACCGTCTGGAATCACTTCTCAAGGTGGCCAAATAGGCCAGAACAGCGCAGGTCTTCCGTCGCGCTATTTTTCGGGCCAGAAATCGACGACAAAAACGTCGGCCATGACTGGTCCGAGGAGCTTTCCGAACGCTTTGTGGTCCGGGTGGACCAAGTACGCATCGCGATCTTTGTCTGACTTGAAGGTCAGGACGAAGCAATGCGTGAAGCCCTTGTCGTGCTTTTCAGGACTGACATTCGTGCCCCATTTGAGGCTGTTCACTTCCTTGATCTTCTTCTTCAAATCGCGAAAGGCAGTTTCCACTTCTTTGATTTGCTCCTTGCTGGTGCCCTCTTTGAATTTGACGGCAACGACATGATGGAGTTTTCCTTTCTTTGCCGTCGCAGAGTCAGCCGCGACAACCCCCGATACCAACGATAAAACCAATACTACAGCTAATGCGATAGTCTTCATGATGACCACTATGCCGGAAAAGTCCGATGAAAGGCAAGGCATGGAGGGAGAGCCGTTTCGCTGATTGACAATGCCCTGCCGAATGCGACAACTGACCGCATGACGAACGTTCTCAGCGCGGTGGTCGCTGTTATTACGGGTGCGGGCCGTGGAATCGGCCGAGCCATCGCCTTGCGATTTGCGAAGGCGGGAGCGCAGGTGGCCTGCGTTTCACGCACGCCGGATAATGCAGAGAAGGTGGCTTCGGAAGTGCGAGCCGTCGGAGGGAAAGCCTGGAGCTATGCGGTGGATGTCGCTGACGCAAAAGCGGTCGCGACTGCGGCCGAAAGGATTTTACAGGACGCGGGCAAGGTTAACATCCTCGTGAACAACGCTGGGGTTACCCGTGATGGCCTGCTGATGCGCATGAGCGAAGAAGATTGGGACGCCGTCTTAAATACGAACCTGCGGGGAGCGTTTTCGTTCACAAAGGCGTTCTCGCGCGCCATGATCAAGCAGCGCGGCGGACGGATTATTAACCTGGCATCCGTGATCGGACTGATCGGCAACGCCGGGCAATGCAACTACGCTGCCAGCAAGGCGGCGCTAATAGGTTTCACCAAATCCGTCGCAAAGGAGCTCGGCTCGCGCGGCATCACTTGCAACGCGCTTGCGCCTGGATTCATCGAAACGGATATGACCGCCGGGTTGAACGAGCAGATGCGCAAGGACTTGATCGAAAAGATTCCGCTCAATAGCCTTGGCCAGCCGGAGGACATCGCAGAGGCGGCTCTTTTTCTCGCAAGCCCTGCTGCGCGATACATTACAGGCCAGGTGCTCACGGTCGATGGCGGCATGGTCATGTAAATTCACACTGGACACCTGCTATGCGAGCCGATAGACAAGGCCATTCAATTTGAGCGAAATGCAGAAATGAAGGCGCAAAAGCATTGCTTATTTTCAAGGCTTGACGCATGTTGGAACGTGGCATAGACAGACAAAAATAGAAAACGGAGTAACCCATGGCTGCAGAAAAATCGACCGAGCAACGAGTAAAAGACATCATCGTAGAACAACTGGGCGTCAACGCCGACCAGGTGACTCCAGATGCCAAATTTATCGAGGATCTGGGCGCCGACTCGTTGGACACGGTTGAGTTGGTAATGGCTTTGGAAGAAGAATTTGGGCACGAAATCCCCGATGAAGAGGCTGAAAAGCTGCAAAGCGTTGGAGATGTGATTAAGTATATCGAAGAAATTCGAGCCAAGTAAGCGCTTTGACCTTCGAAGGGGCAGCTTCGGCTGAATGTGAAGCCTGGGCTGCCCCTTTCATTTTATGCCAGGCAATTGGACAGAAAGAAGAGTAGTCGTCACCGGTCTCGGTGTCGTTAGCCCTTTGGGCAACGACATCCGCACGCTATGGACAAATCTCCTTGCGGGCAAATGTGGCATTGACCGGATCACCCAGTTCGACTCGTCACTCTTCGACACGCAGATTGCGGCAGAGGTAAAGGATTTCAGCGCCGCCAACTCGTTCCCCTCTCCCAAGGAAGCCCGCCGTGCTGACCGGTTTACTCAATTCGGCGTCTATGCCGGCCATCAGGCGTTGATCGATTCAGGCCTGGAGCTCGATAAGGTGAATCGGGACGAGATCGGAGTCTTCCTTGGTTCGGGCATTGGAGGGCTGGCGACTACAGAAGAGCAGCACAAGGTTCTCTTGAACAAGGGTCCGGATCGTCTTTCGCCCTTCATGATCCCGATGCTCATCCTCAACATGGCTTCGGGACTGTTTTCAATGTTTTACAAGCTGCGGGGTCCAAACGTGGCCACCTGCTCGGCGTGCGCGACCGCCAACCACGCTATCGGAGAAGCCTGGCGCACCGTGAAAATGGGTGACGCTCAGGTGATGTTCGCTGGCGGGACGGAAGCGACAGTCACTACGCTAGGGATCGGTGGCTTCTGCGCCATGAAAGCGATGAGCACGCGAAATGACGATCCACAGCATTCATCCCGTCCATTCGATGTTGATCGCGACGGGTTCGTTATGGGTGAAGGCGCTGGAGTGATTGTCCTTGAGGAACTCGAACATGCCAAAAAGCGTGGAGCGCGTATCTATTGCGAGTTGGTCGGTTACGGCAATACGGCGGACGCAAATCATATGACCGCACCTGCGCCGCAAGGTGAAGGGGCAGCGCGCTGCATGAAAATGGCGTTGCGCAATGCGGGGTTGAATCCCGAAGACATCAGCTACATCAACGCCCACGGAACCTCCACACCTCAAGGAGACGTCTGCGAGACACAGGCAATCAAAAGCGTGTTCGGCGAATCAGCCCGCAAAGTTGCTGTTAGCTCCACGAAGGGAGCCACTGGTCATATGCTCGGAGCCGCCGGATCTGTTGAGATGGCGATCTGCGTAAAAGCGATTGAAGACCAGGTGGTCCCCCCCACTATTAACCTCGTCAACCCTGATCCCGAGTGCGATCTGGATTACGTGCCGCATACGGCTCGGCAGATGAAAGTTGAAGCAATCGTGAACAATTCCTTCGGTTTCGGCGGCCATAACGCGAGCATCGTGGCAGCGAGATTCAAAGGTTAATCCACTTCGGACGGGCCATGGAACCGGGCGAAACTCTTTACATTGGCATCAGGGGTTCCGTTGTTGCCCTTGATCGCAAGACAGGCACGATTCTCTGGCAACGTCAGCTTAAAGGCTGGGAAACACCATTGCTGGCCTGGGACGGCACTCATGTCTACGCCAGCGTCGTTGGCGAAGTCTTTTGCCTCGAGGCCCAGACGGGCCAGCTTCTCTGGGAAAACCCGCTCAAGGGCCTGGGTACCGGCATTTGCACATTGCTGGCACCCGGAGGAATTTCTTCTGAAGCACCCCCAGTATTGATAAAAGCTCACGAAGAGGCGCAGCGTCAAAGCAGTTCGAGCGGCAATCCGGCGTTCGGAACATCCTAAACCTCATCAGGTTTCGCTTCAGGAAGCTCCAGCCCCCGCCGTAAGCGGCGTTGCCCTCGATGGTACAGCCGCTCGTCAACGGCCGGAACTTGAGCCAGAAGCGAAGTTCGCGGATACTGGGGCATTTGTGACGCAAAAGACGATTCCAGCACGAACTATCTCGGTATCGGTGCGGGAACTGGTCGAATTCGTTTTGCGAACTGGCAATCTCGGCGGCGGCCGTGATTTCATGAGCCCGTCCCGTGCGCTCGACGGAACACGCGGGCATCAGCGCCTCCAAAAGCTTAGACCGGAGGGTTATCGTGCTGAGGTCAGAGTCAAACACGAGGTGGTCGGGGCCGAGTTCATTCTTCTCATTAATGGGCGTATTGACGGCGTTCTCGAAGCCGCCGACTCGCTTCTTATCGAGGAAATCAAGACGGTCACAGGGCATTGGGATCGAGCGCGTGACCCGCTCCATTGGGCACAGGCTAGCATCTACGCTTATCTTTTTTCGTTGCACCACGGGTATCGTGGAAAGATTCAGGTGCAACTCACCTACCTGCACCTCGAGTCTGAAGAAGTAATCCAATTTGCTGAACCGGCAACGTTCGAGCAGCTCGAATCGTTCTTCCTCAGCGTGGCAAAGGTCTACCTTGAATGGGCCGAGCGACAGCACGAATGGATGAAGCTACGCGATCAATCGATCGGCACCTTGAACTTTCCGCATGGCGAATATCGCGCCGGACAGCGCGCTCTGGCTGTTGCCGCTTATCGCGCCTTTGCCAATGGAACGAAACTTTTCGCAGAAGCCCCAACCGGAATTGGCAAAACAGTTTCAGTCATATTCCCTGCGATCAAGGCCCTGGGCGAAGGTCATCTCGAAAAGATTTTCTTCCTGACGGCGAAAACAACCGGCCGGGCGACCGCTCGAGGGTGTGTCGCCCAAATGCAGTCGAAGGGACTTCGTTTGCGATGCCTGACCCTTACCGCGCGCGACAAGATCTGTTTTAACAACGGAGAACCGTGCGAAACGCAATCGTGTCCCTTTGCGATCGGTTATTACGACAGAGTTAAGGCGGCTGTCCTGGAGGCACTTTCGTCCGAAATGCTCGATACAGATTCAATCCAGGCCGTCGCTCGTTCGCACAACGTCTGTCCATTTGAGCTCTCACTGGATGTATCGCTCTGGGTGGACCTGATTGTCTGTGATTACAACTACGTCTTTGATCCGCGGGTTTCATTGAAACGCTTCTTCGCGGAGGACGGTGGCAATTACGCGTTTCTGGTCGACGAAGCGCACAACCTCGTGGACCGCGCGCGAGAGATGTTCTCGGGCGAAATCACTCTCGACGAGTTGGTCCAGACGGGAATTGCTCTGGGCGATGCGGTTCCTCAGTGCGGCAAAGCGCTCCGGAAGCTCGAACGGTTCTTTGCGGAACAGGAAGTGCGTCTGCGGGACCAGCGTAGCATTGTGACACGTGAACTTCCGGCGGACCTCCTGAAGCTATTGAGCAGCTTTATGGAGCAGGCAGCGGAATGGCTCGCGCTCAATGAACCCTCGGACTTCCGCGCACAGTTGCTCGAATGCTATTTTCACGCTTTAGGCTTCGCCCGCACCGCTGAAATGTTCGATGACCGGTATGTAAGCATCGTTGATACAAATGATCGGGATCAACGAGTCCGCCTCTTTTGTCTCGATCCGAGCCGGGGAATCCAACAGGCGCTCAGTCGCGGAAAGAGTTCTGTGTTCTTTTCAGCCACACTTCGGCCCGTCGAGTATTACCGGGACCTCCTCGGGGGTGACATCGCGGACACAGCAATCCAATTGACGTCACCCTTCCCGCGAGAGCATCTGGCTGTGATTGTCCAGGATCGAATCCAAACTTCGTTTCGCGCTCGAGACGCGAGTTACGGGGAAGTGGCCCAGGCGATTTCCGCATTAGTCCGCGGGCGCGCTGGCAATTATCTCATCTTCTTTCCCTCCTACAAATATCTGGAAGCCGTCCGCACCGAATTCGAAGCGAATAATCCTTTTGTGCCCCTGATTTACCAGAGTTCGAACATGTCAGATTCAGAACGTGAGAAGTTCATTCTGGCTTTCCAGGCGGACGTCACGCGGCCACTCGTCGGTTTTGCGGTGATGGGAGGGGTGTTTGGTGAAGGCATTGATCTCGTCGGAGATCGCTTGATCGGGGCGGCTGTAGTCGGGGTGGGCTTGCCCCAGTTGAGTCTCGAGCGCGACCTGATTCGCGAATACTTCAATTCAAAGAACGGACAAGGCTTCGAATATGCCTACGCGTGGCCGGGTCTCAACCGGGTGATCCAGGCGGCTGGCCGTGTCATTCGCTCTGAAAACGACCTGGGCGCCGTGTTGTTGATCGATAGCCGTTTTCGAGAGAGACGTTATCGCGAATTGCTCCCGGAGTGGTGGAACATTGAGACGGCGAACGATCACGCCACCGTTTCGGGCCGGATGAAGGAGTTTTGGACGTCGGCAAACAGACGTTGAAGCTGGACGATTATTTGGCGGCAACTTCCCAGAGCGGTTCAAGCTCGGGATCCTTGCGGGCCATTTCCTTGACGGTGTGCGGGTCAGTGAGTTTCTTGGCTCGTTCCAGCCAGCTGAAAGCGTCCGAAAACTTACCCAACTGACAGGCATAGCGCGCCAGATCGAAGGCGACGGTAACGTTGTTGGGAAATTTCTTCGCAGCGGGCAGCAAGCTTTGCCATGCTTCGGGAGTGCGTTTGAGATGATGCAACGCAACAGAGCGCTTCAGGTAACCAGTTACCTCCTCGGGCGCCAGCGCAACCATTCCGTGTGCGATAGTATAGGCGAATTCCCAGTGACCACCCCGCGCATAGATCTCGAAACGGGCGAGCAGAACTTGCGGATGAAAACGCCACTCCAGGCTGATATGCTTCAGCTCTTCGTTCGCTTCGTTATGGTTCCCCAATTCCAGCCAGCCTTCAGCGGCTTTTAAGTGGTGGCTATCGGGATTCGGCAGCGTTTTCATGCCTCATATTTAACAGCCGGCGGCTTCGCGAGCTATTCGGACAGGTGCCACGGACCCCATAGGTAAATCTACGCAATCGAGTTCCAGAAAACTCCTGTTCGTGGATTTGTGCAAGCTGTGAATTCGCCCTCCGGAAGTGGTTCAACTACCCAGTGAAAGAGCGCTGTCCGGCATGTATTCTCGTATATGGAGACGCATACCTTTCCGCTCGCCCGGAATGAGGCCGCAAAGCTCGATCGCCTTAACCAACGACTGCCCGATCAGCTTGCTTCCAAGGCCAGAGACTTCATTCGCGAGAACCCCGAAGCCATTCAGTGGGTCGCGATTGGAGCTTTTGCATTCCTGGGCGTGATCGTCCTGCGAAAGCTGCTTTCCAGCACGCTACTTTGAGAGGCTCAGGCGTCCAGAGTCGCCACCTGGAACTGCAAATCGTAAAGCTTTCGATACGTTCCATTCTTTCGAAGCAACTCCTCATGCTTGCCTATTTCCACAATCCGTCCCTGATCCATCACGACGATGACGTCAGCGTTCTGGATGGTTGAAAGCCGGTGGGCGATACAGATCGTAGTGCGGCCCTGCATCAGCTCTTCCAACGCGGCCTGGACGATGCGTTCAGCTTCGGTATCCAGCGAACTGGTGGCCTCGTCGAGAATGAGAATGGGCGCGTCCTTCACGATTGCCCGGGCGATCGCGAGCCGCTGGCGCTGTCCACCTGAAAGGGAAAATCCCTTTTCGCCAATCAGGGTGTCATAACCATTGGGCTTATCGATGATGAACTCGTGCGCATGCGCATGCTGGGCCGCCGCTTCAATTTCCTTTCGCGTGGCTCCATTACGGCCCAGGGCGATGTTGTTCCGGATGCTGTCGTTAAACAGAATTGTTTCTTGCGTCACCACGGCAATTTGATTGCGCAGCTCCGTGGTCTTAACGTTGCGGATATCGACACCACCTATCTCAATTTTTCCCTCTACCGGATCATAGAACCTCAACAGGAGATTCGTGAGCGTTGTTTTGCCTGACCCGCTCGCTCCTACCAACGCCACGAGTTGGCCCGGTTGGACGGTGAGAGTGACGTCGCGCAGGACTGGTTTCTCGCCGTAATTGAAGCTGATCCCCGAAAATCGAATGGGGGCACCGGCGGCATGCAACGGCTGTGGTTCGGCCGGTTCCTGAATATCCGACTTCGTTGCCAAGAACTCAAACACCCTCTCGCTGGCGGCGCGTGC